>Ga0105358_10000653_pt1 | contig 17710 bp, 20 predicted proteins | sample GOMGulsemesocosm_5_FD_83509 | JGI IMG/M metagenome (GOLD analysis project Ga0105358, IMG submission 83509) | Methane-oxidizing microbial communities from mesocosms in the Gulf of Mexico - GOM15C Gulf of Mexico | ecosystem: Environmental > Aquatic > Marine > Cold seeps | place: Gulf of Mexico... | reverse complement strand
GGTGTTTTATAATCGAGAGAGAATCCATTCTGCAAATGACTATTTGTCACCCGTAGAATATGAAATTCAGCAAAAATCTATGTAAAATTGTGTCCTGAAAAGTGTTGACACATCAGGCAACTCAGGCAGCCCTGTATTCAATGCTAGCAGCCTCAGCAATGGCATAACAAAGGTAGAAGGAATTTTAACCCTGGGCGCTAGAGACTTTATAAAAGATCCGAACAAAAATTGTTATATAAGTAACGTATGTATGACTCAGGATGCTAAAAATGGTTATTGTAGCGGCGAAATAGTCACCCGTATTTACAAAGTAAAAAAACATGCAAAGTTAGTACAAATAAGACCCACTAAAAATACTTTTAGTATCTCTGCAAGACACACAAAAATAAAAAAAGGCAGTGAATTAAAAATTGATCTTATTATTCCTCAGCTAGGTTATTTACATATTTTTGAAAAAAACTCCAATAATAAATACACCCTGCTTTTCCCTAATGGTTATCAGCAGAATAATTATGTTACTGCAGGTAAGATGACAATTACTGATGATAAAAACTGGAAGCTACAAATACAATCAGGGCCTTATGGGAAACACAAACTTTACGCCGTTTTAAATACTAAGCCGTCTAATCTTTTTCAGAAAAAATCGATTGAATTAAGCAATAAAATAAAACTATTTCCAGATAGTTCCAGTGCGGACATGTTATTTATCACTCAATGTAAAAATAGCTTATCTGATTGCAAAACAAACGCTAAAATCACCTCAACATCAACTTGCTATTTCAATTCCCCTAATGATTGTCCTTAACTATTCAGCATCAAGAACTAGTCTTAAGCCCTGCAAACTACTGTATTGGTCATTGTAATTACCTCTCCCAAAAGGGCCTAACTCTTCTCGCCCCTCTGGATTATATAAATTCCCCCCTTTTGACATACCCAAACCATCAGGGCATTCATTAGGATGATTATGAAAACTAGGGGCCTTATAACAATTACTGACAATCTCAGACATATTACCGGTCATATCATAAAGCCCTAACCCATTCGGTTTTTTTAAAGCCACATTGTGCGGAGCCTGTTGCTCTCTGTTACCACTATAAATGCCAACTGAATCAAGATTATTTCCCCCACAAAACTTCTTAGTATTACCCCTTGCGGTACAAGCAAACTCCCATTCCTTTTCTGTAGGCAATCTATATTTTTTTCCAGTTATTTCATTTAATCGACTGATAAATGTTTGAGCTGAACTATACGAAAAAGATTCAGCTATATTGCAATTAGACAGACATTTATCAGCGCTAGCCAATGCATAAAGATTGCTAAAAAATGTTTGAGTACCCTTAGTTACCTCAGTTTGAGAAATATAAACGTCACTGACAAACTTGTCCTCATAACTTACATATTTACTCTTTGATCTGCGATAATCACCACCTTTTACAAATATCATCTTAGGTTCATACTTGGTGATTAAATTAGCCACTCGACTTTTTTCTTTGCGCTCTGTTTTTAATTCTTCCTGCTGCTCAACTTTATCTTGACGCAGTTTTTCTTGCTCTATTTTTAACCTTTCAATTTCAATATTATTGACAATAGGATTTACAGTGTTTGAAGAAATTGGAACATCAGCTTGTCTTAAAGAAAACACAAAATCCCCCTCTCTATTAGCTCCATTGCCAATTTTCCCTTCCAGTGGATGGTTACTTGGACTTGTGTATTTAGGTACTTCTTGAGCCAAATACAAAGCTAATTCAGTCCCAGTAACAAAACCGTCCTGAACATAATCAGCAGCCTGTTCTTTTAATGCACGTATAAAAGCAGGTGTAAATCGACTACTACTTGGTACTCTTTCATTTGCTCCACCTGCAGTAATAAATTGCCTTACTGGGTTTTTAATTGATTCATGAATATGAGGTGGCAGCTTGTTAGCACTTCGGTAACTTTCTAAAATACTGCCAGAAAAACAACTATCAAATAAAAATAAGATATGCCTTGTTGATACATTGGTAGACCAATTAACAATATCATTCATACTTAATGCTTTATCCAGAAAACCAATATCATCCAATTTTTTTTGTGGGCTATCCGTGGGAATAATATAGCCTTCATCTCCGAGTAAGCCTTTACGCGTATCACCATGCCCTGAATAAAATATTAACAAACGGTTATTACTGTTTTCTTGTCCTGCTCCATGATCATGTAAGAATTTTCTTAATGTTGTTCTCAACTGATCAGCATTTAGATCCCACACGCTATGAACTTGAAATCCTTGCTCAGCTAATAGTTCAGAAACGCCTTCTAACTCCTGTTTAATTTTGGGTAAACGTGGCCAGAAATCATAATTCATATTTCCAATCAACAAAGCATGGCTTTGGTTATAAAGATTAAACTGCCCCGTCGTATTTGTTAAAAGCTGTCTTGCAACCGCTTCTGCACCGCGGGCACTCTCCAGAGTATTTGCCGTAATAGCTTGTGTAAATACAACAAAACACAAGGCCATGCCAACTCTAAGAAACTTGTATTTAACCGAATTTTTCATAGTTAATTTTTCACCCACTGTTACTTCAACCTATTCCAGCAAATAGTTATCAAACTATTTATCATATTTGTAACCCATGTCCGTTAATAATATCAAAGACACCGTTTAGTTTCTAACACACTACAGGTTATTCTCATGTTCAAACTTATTGGAATTATCATAGGCGCTGGTTCAGTCATATTAATTAGCGTAGCCTTGTTAGATGTATCGCAAGCAAAAAAAATCACCTCACAGTTACATAATGAATTAAACCAAACGATTGATAAAGTTTCGCAACAAGCTAATGACATTGCACAAAAGCCTATAAGTCAAACATCTGCAAATGTAGTATCAGGCAATCAAACTGAACCAGCCCTGAATTTAAAATCAATTCAAAATAGTAAAACTAAAAAATTCACTCATCTATTAGACATTACAACTACAGCCTTAGATCATAAAAGCTATAACTTTTGGAAACCTTTTACATCACTACAATCCGCCAAAGGATTTGCAACGCGACTAACAAAACAAACCCAACTAACTATAACTGTTTTAACAACCGAACACGGGCAATATATTACAACTTTTACTTATAGTGATGAAGAAGATAAATCACGAATATTACAACTGATACAAAATAAAACAGGACTAAGGGTTCTGAAATGAAACTATTATTCTTACTCTTGCTGTGTTTAATCAGCCCGACAATAACTGCAAAAATAACTGTCGAAAATATTAACTATACAAAAGCATGGCATGATTTTTCTTTAAATGCCGAAGAATACAGGCCTAAGCAACAATTCCCTTATCAACAATGCTTTAAAAAATCAGCACAAAAATATAACTTACCTATAAGCCTTTTAATTGCAATGGCAAGAGGCGAAAGTGACTTTAACAGTAATGCCCACTCATCAGCCAATGCCTACGGGGTCATGCAAATTGTTTGGCCCACAACCGCAAAAGAGCTAGGTATTGATACCTTAAAAAAATTAAAAGACCCTTGTACTAATATCGATGCTGGGGCTCATTATATTAAAAAACAAATTAAACGCTTTAATGGCAATATTCACCTCGCCTTGGCTGCTTATAATTATGGCCCTCAACGCATTGCCGACAATCGCTTTAAAATTCCAAAGGGAGCCAATTGGTATAGTGGCTATATCTATCAACACCTACAATATGTAATTGGTAACAATAAACAAACAGGACAGTTTTCCCCTCCAAAAAACTACAGTGATGAAGACAAATTATTCATCACTTCATTTAAACACCTGTGGAGAGCCTCGGCTTTTATCAGTGCCATTAAAAAACGAACACATAAAATACGACTCGATACATTTAATTATAGTACCGACCGATACCATGTAGTGCTGTTATACGGCAGTAAAAAAGAATTGGTTCAATCAAAAAAAAATTTAAAAACAGCTGGTTTCAATATTTAAAAGGCCGACTCATGAATAATAGTTCACTAATAAAACATACAATATTACTAAGTATCCTTCTAACATCTAAACTAATCTATGCAGGTAGTCTAATCCCCGTACCCAGCCATGAAAAACTAATTCGTATCTTCCCTGTTCAGTCGACTAACACTAAAAAGCAACAAGAGCCTTTTGATATTAAACTAGGTACAGTAAAAAACAACTACAGCATTAATGAAGCCATTGAATTTAAAATAAAAAGTAAACAACAGGTTTTTGTGTATTTATTTAATATTGACCCAGTAACAGGCAAAGCACTAACAATTTTGCCAAACCGTATTCAAACTAGCAGAGAAATAAAATATCCTGGTAATAACAAATGGCAGATAATTCCCAATCCCAATTTAGAGTTTTATGCAGATCGTTCTGGTACAGAACGTATTATTATGCTTGCAAGCAAGCGTTATATTGATATGAATAGACTGCACAAGTTAACGAAAGAAAACAAAGATTTTTATAGCGTAGACAATCCATTAAATAACTTATTAAATAGCATCAACAAAACTGATAACAATGGCCCTGCCCCCCAGCCAAAACTAATTCAAATAAGAACGGCTAATGACAATACCACTCAACCCCTGCCGAGTGATATTATCATAAAAGAAGTTAACTTAGTGATTAATTAAAAGCTTCATATTGCTTTAAATTCAGTACTCTTTGGTATAAGCCATCCTCTTTAAAGAATTTAACATGCTTTTCTTTAGTTACTTCCCAATTAGCAAGAACCTGAGTATAAGCTTCATTTAAAGAGTTCCCATTGGCTTCCTTATTATTAGCAACCTCATTTAAAAACCATGTGTATTCCTTGAGAAAGTTCTTAGAATAAGGTAGTTGAAAAAACATAAACAAATCATGCTTTCCAGAGGAAAACATTCTTCGTTTTGTATTATAAGAAAAAAGCCTTTCTACAGCATTAATATAGCCTTTCTGCCTGCGGTTTCCAGTTTCTCTTAGTTCAAGAAAAACACCAAGTGCAAGATATTGCTCATCAGCCAGGATATGCCCAGAAATTGAGCTTAATTCATCATAATTATATTCTTTTAATTTTTTCCTAATGTAGTTTGACACCCCATTTTGTCCCAATCTATTTAGGTGCTTGTAAGCTGCTTTAACTTTATTATCTAAACTGACAACAACTAAATCACAATTAGTCCTTTTTGAAGCAGTAGCCCTACACACACTAATAACATTGGGCGAAGGGTAATATTTAGCTATTAAATGAACAAAATATTCTCTTAATTCAATATAATCAGTGTGAGTCATATCAACATGTTTCTTTCTAAAAAGCACATCAACTACAGAGAGCTTACTTTGATCATCAATATTCAAGTTTTTATTAAAATTTGGCATCCCAGTAAAGCTTGATATTTCATAAGTCATTTTACTATTTAACTTTTGCCGTTTTTCTTCCCACAAAGACAGCAATCTTCCTGATGGACGAAATATGCCTTGGCTTTTTAATAAAATTTTAATTTCATTTTGAATATTAGATTTACATACTTTACGTTCAACTAAAAATTGTATGGTACTCAGCTCTGCGTTAACTTTCTGAGAACACTCTTTTGATTTAGCATTGGTTTGCGCATTCACGCTATTCAAATTACAAAATAAATTTAGAATAACCAAACTATAGATAACAATATTTTTCATACAACTCCAGCCTAAATAATAGATACTAAAATAGTGATTTACACTTCCTAGCTATAAAACAAAAAAAACCATTTCACCTTAAAAACACATAAAGAATCGCGCCCTGTTCACAAACAATTATTTTTAACGATCCAACACATGTCATTAAACAATTGATTTTTACTAGAAATTATTTGTTGATTATTTTTATCCCAACGTCTTTGCAGGATTGACAATTTTTTTTCTAATGTTGCAATTTCTTTATTTAACTGTTTCAATTTTTCCATATCAGTCATTCGCGTAAAAGCCGCAACTGAGGCAACAACACTGGCAGTACACCCTATAGGTTCTCCAGTTAAACAATAAACCGTTGAAACAATAGCAACTCCAGAGGCAATACGATAAATCAAATCGCGCTTTACACTCTTACGAACAAGACTCAATTGTTTTTTAAGAGACAATACTTCAGTCTCAAAAGAAAAACCATTATCTATATGAGCCCATAAATTATTAGATAAAAACAAACTTTCACGAGCTAATTCTAAAGATTGACAGCTTGTTCCAGTGATTTGTTCTAGCTGAGCTTTTAAATTACTTTGAGGTAATTTGAAGATAATTTTATCTTTAACATCAAATGACCTTAAGCAAGTGCTATTCTTTTCTATCGAAAATATTTGAGTACTAAAAATCATCAATAGTAAAAAAATATATCTTTTAAAAAAACTCCCACCGAATGATTGAGTGAATAATTTCATTTCTTTTCACAGTACAATAAAGCAACATTTTTAGGCCGTGTTTCTTCAGCCCCAAAATCATCAATTGATATTCCAGCAGTAGAGCGAGTTACATTCATATTTGGTGCTGAATAATGGGACCAAGCAGAACGCGCTGATCCACTATCATAGCCGCCCTTAGTAGCCTGAAATTTCCCCATATTGTGTGCATGCCCAGAATCTTTAACATTATGTCCATGAGCTTGAATAGTATCATCCTGAGTACTACCAAGTTTACGATCCTTAGACGGGTCAATACCACGAATAAATCGCCCATATGCTAACTCATAAGGTCGCCATCCTTCAGGGCATTTAGCTAAATTAAAGGCCACAACACTTCCTTTAGGTAGAATATGGTTAGTACCAGAATTTGATTCTAAAATGCTAAGTAATTTATGAACTTCTTCTATTGTTTCCTCACTAGTTTTTGCTAAAACAGTACCAAGTAAACTTGTACTAAAAACTAAAATCATGAATGTTTTCTTTAACATATAGTCCCCAAACTATTCAATTAATTCTTTTTACAATATAAAACGGCAATATTTTTAGGACGTGTCTCATTTGCAATACGAATATTTTTAAAATCAATATCCACACTCTTTGTTGTATCAGTTAAGGTTTTATAGTTACCAGATGAAAATCCATGCCCTCTTTTGTTAGCTGGTCCATGAGCTGAAGTGACTACAGACATAATTGAATGACGGTGGTTTTGTATAGCATCTGACTGATAAACTCCGTAATCTCTCTTAGCATCTATCTTTCCTGAAGGATCAATTCCTCTTAAGAACATACCTTCAGCTTCTTTATAGTTACCCCATCCATCTGGACACTCAATTAATGCAAAAGCAACAACAGCTCCTGCTGGTAAGATATGATTGGTAGCTGAAGATGACTTAATCTCCTCGAGTAATTTGCTAACCTTAACTAAAGTTTGTTCTGTAGTTTCGGCCATAACAGCACTAGAAAACCCAGCACTTAACAGCAAGGCCATAAAAATATTTTTTTTAAAATTCATATTACTTTTTACCTCTTAATTATAAAAAACATCCTGTAAAAAAATCCATAACTCTAATTCATAGCTCTAATCACATCTAAAACGGGTTGGATAGGTTTAATGATATCAACTACCTCTTCCATTTTTGAGGTTATTTGCCCAATTGAAGAATCGATAATATCTTCTGTTTCTATAATAAAGGATTCAAATTCGCTAATAGAATTATTTAATTTATTAACATGCTCAGTCACTTCACTCAAACCTTGAGTAAATATTAAAGAATAAAGTTCAGTTTTGCTGTCATCAGCCTGTGTTGAAAAAAGGTTTCGTAAATTATCATGCTTACCTTCAACGTTTGTAACAAACCCTTCAATTTTATTCAAACACTCATCTGTCATTGTAGTCATTGAGTTATTAAACTCATTTATCAATTCAAGCAGTGAACTGCTTTCACTACTAATGTCATCAGAAACCATATCGACAGTATCTGCCCATTTACTAAGGCAATTAGCTACAATATCATTAGCTTGTTCAACTTGCTCTGCAAGTTGATCGGAATAAGTATTTAACTCCTCAACCTGTTGTTCAACAGGCGTTTTAACTAACTCTTCCAATGATATTAGATGTGTTGAAAAATCAAAATCAAGGTCTTCAAACAAAACCAGCTGGCTATTAAATGATTTAAGTTCTATTTTAAGCTGAGTGTTCAGATCAGAGTCCGTACTTATCTGCTCATTAATATCGTTTAATGGCTTAAGAATATCATCAACTACCCTTTCAATTTTAGAAACCACCTCATCGATGGGATCAATTAACTGCTCCAGTTTATCTAACAACAGAGTAACTTGAACATTGTCTATATCATCAGCCATTAGGATTTATAATACTCATTAATTAAACATCGATAAATAGTATGATTAAAATTTTCAAGCTCATCCGTTACTAAGTCAATTTCAACTATTGGAATATTTATATCTTGCTCGGCTAAAGAAATTAGAACAAGATGAACTTTATTTATGCCATTAACCTTTCTATAACAAATTAAATCAAAAACACAAGAATCAGGAATATCTATAATCTTACAACCGTTAAGAACTATGGGTAAGCTATTCTCATTAGAGAAATCACTAAACCTAATAGTGTTGTCTTTATAGTTATGGTTAGCGGTTGAATAAACTAACAATTCATTTGACTTTGTAGTACGGGTTTCACAAGTATTAACTCTACTAAAACCATCTACTATATTTAAGTCATAACCTTCATTAGATTCATAATTTAACCTTTCAGGTTTAAAGTTATTTTCAAATAAAAAATCATTTATGATATTTTTAGTATTTTTGTAAAATAAAAAATGAACGGCATAGTAAGCATTATCTTTTAAAATATTAGGGCTATAAATATCACTAAATTTCAGTTCAATTTCATCTATACTAAAATTGTACTCTTCATCTAACATAAACTTTAAAAGTGCCACAAAAAAACCTAGAATATCTGTTATTTTATAGCCTAAAATGCTAGATATGGTCTCATCATCTTGAATTGATAGCAATTTAGATAGCGTAAAATATTTAGTGTTTTCAATACAATGCTCAACACTGTAAATAGAGTTTATATTTTCAGCTTGTTCTTCAGAAAAAATAATAGCTGGTTCACCAAGTAACACAATATTATCAAAAATAAAAAATTCATCAGTAACTAAATAGTTTGCATTAAAATCACCAGAAACTTTAAGCTCAACACTTGAATTATTAAAATAAAACTGGATTTTATTAGCCATTGTTTGCACCACTCAGTCTATTAACACCTGCCTTATCTTTAATAATATCCCATATTTCTGGCCGGTCACTTTTCTTAGCCCAGTCTATAATGTTTTCATCATTACAGTTAAGCAAATATTGTTTAACTGTATGAGTCTCGTTAGGGGGACAATTCAAATTAAAACCATTATTAGAAATTGTTTGTAATAAAACCTCTATTGATACTCTATTTAGATCACATTCAAATACAATTATGTCTTTAACCTTAAATAAAAATAAGAGAACATCATTGTTATTTTTTATATCGGGTAGTTTTTTAACAAGAGGTAGCATTGCTTGTAAGTTATCTATCTCTTGTATTCTTTTGACTTGTTTTGTTAATTCGGTATAAGATTTTTTTACAAAAGGCCTAATTCTTAAAGAAACTAAACGCTCACTATTCTTGAAAACAGTTTTATTCTGTTCAATTTCGGTATTTATTTTTTCCTTCAATGAAATGACTTTCACAATATTTATAAAATTATTTTCTTTGGGGACATTTAATAAATCAATGATAAAATCATATAACCCCTTAAGTAGTGAAATACGCTGCATTTCAGAATACTGCCTTACTTGAGTATTAGATAACTGATTAGAATATATAAATAAATGCTGACTAACCTGACTTATTTCAGGTATTTCAAGAGGATCTTCAAAATATTCCCCCACCCTTTGAGATAATTCAATAAATAGCTCTTTAATTTCTTTATCATTAGAACTATTTAATACTCGTAAAGGTATGTTTAATAATTTATTAAGCTCTGAAAAACACTTACTAGCATTTAAATCGTTCAGCTTAATATCATCAACTATCTTGCATAGTTTTTCATCACCGGTTATTTTTACCAGTCCACGAATATCTCTTAATAGCATCTTTATTTTAAAAACATTGGTGTGTTTTATTTTATCAATACTTTTGTCAATTTTTTGTAATAACTCTATTGATTCAATACTAGAAATATTCTCTCTTAGAATTAAAAGTAACTCATTGATACCCTTTTTATTATATTTGTTTAAATTATCATCAATTCTGATAACTTCAATTAATTGGTTAATAGAGTCAAATGTATTTTTCTTTTTACTGTCAAGCTCACTAAATAAAACATCTTGTATTTTCTGGTTTTCAGTTTCTTCCCGTAGTTTCTGCAATTCAGTTTTTAATACCTGCTGTAATACAAGGGGTGAGGTGTTAATTAAGTTTTCCTTTGCATAGTTTTTCTGTCGATCGAGCAGTGCATTTTCCTTATTCCTTTGCTCTTCAAGTGACACTTCAATTTTATTTCTAATTGAAGCATGTAATTCCGAGAAAACCTGATCAATATAGTCGGATATTATTTTATTAAATTCACCTGTTTCCTTAGTTATTATTTTTTCTTTATTGATAAGGTATTTAATACACCCCATAAATATAATAATAACAGCAATACCACCAAATACTGACTTAACATCAGACATATGTTCTTTCATACCAAACATCGTTAAGAATAATGAAATAAACATAATTAAAGCTCTAGTTCCTTTTATAGACTCCCAAGCAGTTTGTATTATTGTTTTTTGTTCACTTTTGTATTCTATTAACTTTTCCTTTATTGCAGATAAACACTGTTTTTTTTCATCTTCAACAATATTTTTCATATTGCTACAAAAGCCGTTAAACTCTTTAAAATACAGGTTTAAGTCTGTATCAATTTTATCTATTAATAAATTTCCATGATCAGTAGTTATGTTTTTAAAAATATCATAACCACTGGCCCTATAAGTATTATTTTCATAATCAAATGAATTTTCTATAAAAGTAGGGTTTATTTTATTTAATGAAATAGTTTTAGGTATTTCTAACAGTCTTGATTTAGCTGTTATATTGAAAATATTGAATGTAACTTTAGAGAATGAACTATCTTTTTCTTCATTATATAGAGTTTTTAAATCCCCCCTATATTTAAGCCAAATTGATTTAATCATTGTTACTTACATGCGATGTAGGATAAGTAACAATTGAAAATATAGACATTGAAGAAGGTTTTCCATCAATAATTTTCATTTTCATTATTGGATAAAATTTAGAATTTTGTAGTCTCACACCTCCCATATAAAGATTAACTTTACTATTATCAACATTAGAATTTAAGGTGTTTATTATATCGTTTTCAATTTTTTTTCGAAAACTGTTACTATCCTCTTTATTGAAAATAGCCTTCAATTTATCAATTTCAGTAAAATTAACACTCGACTCACAATGTATACATTGATAACTACCAACAAATGACTGATATAGGCCTATATCTAAATCCATATCTTGGTCTACTTTAAAGTCCTCTTTTAATTTTTCAAACCTTTCTACCATTGATAAAAAATCTTTTTCGATCATTCCTGTATCATTTGGGGTAATCATTTCAATACATTTATGCTTTAAATCAATATTAAGTGACCTACAGTATCTTTTATACTCAATCCCCCATATATTTTTATTGAATATTAAATAATAAAACATGTTACTTATTAGCTTAATATCGTCACTACAGCCTTCAATATTCCACTTACCATCCTTATCTTTGGTACATTTCCTATGTAATACCAGTTCATCTACCTTATTATTAATATTACTAATATCTTCAATTTGTCCTAGGTCTGCTATTTTTTGTTCATATAAAATACTACCAAATATATAACTTATCGACATTCCTAATAATAATGCCACAAAAAAAATATTAAATTCATTGATTAGTCTATTTTTTTTCGTACAATTTTTACCGTATAAAAATGATAAATACATTGCTAATATAAAAAACAAAATAATAGCAAGGGTTATAAATATATTGTTACTTATATAAGTATAGATTAAATCATTCATTTACGGTTTTCCACCCTTATAAAATAGTTATTACTCTGACTTAAATATAGATAAAAATCATTCATTTCCTTTACTTGTTTTTTACAATTATTTAGGTTTTTGGTTTCACTGATGTCATTAATTTCTTTTAATGACATATATTCATTTATTTTATCCTTTATAAGGTAGACAGTTACTCCGTCAACCCCCGGATTTGATCTAAAATTTTTAATTCCTAATTGATCTCTTAACACATCATAACCATTACTTATATTGATAGTACACTTAATATACAATCCATAACTTAATTTCAATAAATATTTATCTAAAACTGTATCTAAAGTTAAACCTTTAGGTTTTTTTAACTCTTTCTCAAGTTCACTGTAATATGTATTTAAACCTAATAATGAATCTTCATTAGGTTTAAATAACTTATTCATTTTTTTACCTTGATATTCGAATTCTTTATTTTCTTTATTTATTTTTATTAATACTGTGTAGACCAGTTCCAAATCAAACCTATTATTTGTAGTATTAATATACTCAACAATTTCTGGAACTAGTATTTCATAGGCCTTTGTATTACTTTTTATTAACTCTAATACAAATTGTCTGAAGCTATTTTCATCATTTTTTATTTGTTTAAATTCCTCTTTTATTTCTTCCATAAGGTTTATTATTTCAATTTCTTCAATATCTTTATTACACCCATCCCTTTCTGAAGAAAACGCTACTGGAATTGAAGAACATATAATCTTATCCCATGTATCTTTCTTATAGCTCCACGTTGCCTTATCCTTATTAAAAAAGGCATCTCTCATGGCTGTTGTAGTTTTATCATCATTGCTACATCCAACTATTAAAGTAACACCTACCGTAATTAATATATTGATTATTATTCTTTTTTTATTCATTTTACTTAAATTGGTAGTGTTGATTTTATGGTACTTTGAATATCATCTAATATTTGAATACTAGAGCTTAACCCTGTCGAGCTAGATGATACCCCTTCATTCATAATGCCTTTTGAATCACTTAATACGGACATAATACTTTTAATTTTAGATGACAAGCCCTCCATTCTGGATACCATGTCTTTTACTCTTGCTGTCATCTCGTTATAAGTATTATCTAAGAGCTCTTGCATCTCTTTATCCATACTTTCACCCTTACTTTCTAATTGCTTCACCATATTTGAAAACTGTGTTGCTAATTCTTGCGTAACTGCATCTAAATTTTCTGTTAAATTTTCAACAGCACTTTCAATATCTGGAATTACTTGCTCTTCTACTAATTCTATTGTTTTTTCTGAATCATCATTCAATTGCTCAACCGTACTACTAAGTAACCCTGATAATTCAGTATTTATTATTTCTGAACCACTTTCTATTGCATCATCTATTGTGGTTTTAAAATCATAAAAAGGCTGAATTATTTCATTTAATTTTGTTTTTCCAATTTCACTTATATCTACTAATTTATTTTCAATATCTACAGCCCCACTCTCAAAACCTGCAATGTAATCCTCTGCCTGTTGTATTTTTTTTTCAATAGCCTGCTGGTTAGTAGTAATCGTTTTTTGAAAATAGTTCATTAGTTCTAGTTCACTGCGTTGCTGGTTTTTTAACTCCGTAGTCATGTCTTTTAATGTTGTTTTTCTTTTCTCAATCTCTGTTATTGAGTTATCAACCCGAGCCTGTAATTTATTAATTTTTTGCTTTATTTGTTTAATGCGGTCTTTCATGATTTTTACACTTCAACACCAACTGAGGAACCTAAGTCTTCTACTGCACCAATCAATGATTTTATTGGCTCCATTATTTTCTGTATTTCATTAATATATGGCTCTATAAGCTTTCTTTCTACTTTTGATTCTTCACCTGCATTAATAAGGTTTTGTTTACACTCATTTATACATTGCGTAAAAATTGCCGATACCTGCTCCATTTCCTCACCAACTGATGTTGTTATTTGATTTTTTAATACATCCATTTGTTTTTGCATTGCTTGTGTTATTGCTTTTTCAAACGTTTGTTTTATTTGTTCATTTAAGTCATCAGTGCTTTGTTCAATTTTATTTTTAAAGCTATCTTCAAGCCATTGCTTTAATTCGTCTGATTGTTTTGATTCAAACTGTTCAAACTCATTAACTATATCTTCTCTGAATAAGTCTATCTTTTCTGCAACAGCTTCGGTAGTTGATTCAAATATTTCTTGCACTTTATCTAACCATTCTTCAACTGTTTCTTCTGCATGATTAAGTTGTTGATTCGCCTCTTCAATAGGTACCAATAATTCATTAAAGTCTGCTTCTATTTCTGAAATAATTAAATCTAGCTGGTATGTGAAGCTTTCTATTCTCTGCTTGATAACATCAGTTACTTCTTGAGTTTTCTTTTGTAAAGAGCTTAGTAACAGACTAATTGGAATAATAGAGTTTTCCAATAACAATTGTGCCTGTTGTAATAATTCGTTATTAATGGATTTTATTTCATCCAGTCCTGTCTTTGTAACTTCCTCTATTTCAGCAATACTTTGATTGGCTTTCACTATTGTTTCTTGCAATAATTGTGTAGCTGAAACTAATTCAGTTAAATCACTCCTTACTATGTCTTCTATTTCCAAAAGATAAAAGCTCCCAATATTTTATTTAATCCAGGCCTAGCATATCTAAAACTGATTTTATTTGCTCTGTGGCAACTTTAGCAGCTTGTAATTGAGGCAGATATGGTGATAAAGCAGAAGTAACTGTAACTCCAACTGTCGTTATCAGCATTCCTGCTTCAACCTCCATCATTAGGTTATTGATTGCACTTTCCTGTAAATCTTGTAATTGCTGGTTTATATCAGATTTAATTTTTTCAGTTAGGTTTGCAATTAAATCACCAAAAACATCATGACTAGTTTGTTGTAATTTATTTTGTATTTCATCTGTTTCTGTTATTAATGTTTGATATAACTGCTCAACATTATCTTCTACAGCACTCTCAACTGTATTGGCTAAATTTTGTGCATCTTCCTCTATACTTTCTTCAAGGTGTTTAATGACATTTTCTGTTATATCAGTCAATTCATCATTTATTGTTTCCCCCATACCTTGTATATGTTCTGTTAGCTCAGAGGTAGAATCATCAATATTTTCTACAAACTCTGTTTGCTTTTCAACAAAGGAATCCATAAGTTCATTAAGTGTATCAATTACATTTTGCAAGCCATCTTTTAAATAATCGAAACGATTCTCTGTGGTTTTAGTTTTTTCTATTAAAGGTTGAAACATTGAATCAAATGTTTCAACCCTTTGCATCTGATTTTGTTCAGTGTTTTGTATCTGATCTAATATATTATGAGAGATCACTTTGTATTCTTTCCACGGTTCCAGTATCTCGTTACTTATGAATGGTACTGATTCGGATAACGACGTGAGGCGCTCTAATAATAGGGAATAGTTATTTTCTATCCCTGATATAGAGTTATTGAGCTCATTAATTAATTCCTCCATAATTTTCTATTGCTTACTTTTCTGAATTTGGTGCTTTACAATTCAATATTAAATTCCTGAGAAGTAATTTTGCTTTGAGATTCAAGTCTACAAAATAAATTTCATCACTTAACTCTGGCCAAGTTACTTGCTGATCAAGCCGCAATTTTAGAGTACTTTTTCTTTTTAATGGATTGATTTCTACTTGTATACACTCTCTAGTCTTGCTGTTCTTGTCAACACTTACATAAACAACATTATCAGTGTTAATAGATACCTCTGTTTTAAAATCTGTATCAGCTTTATTCTTGAGATTTGAGTTCAATATAATCCAATGCCTTGCTTCATTTTCTTTTGATTTTTCTCCCCAAAAACTAGGCAGTTTTGATTCCCAAGTATTTGGCAGCTTAATTTTATTTGCTTTTACATTGATTTTTAGGGAGAGCTGTTTATTTGTTATACAACAATTAAACAGATCATTATTATGTACTTTTCCAATTTCATTAACAAAATCTATTTTACTAAAGTCTACTATTTTGGATTTAATATATAGCTCATTAAATTTCATTGAATGTTGATTAAAAACAATGCTTTCATCTGCATTAACAACTAACTTATTAACACTAAGGTCGGAATTTAAATCAATACTATTGGCACTGATAGAAACATTCCTTCCCTTTATTAATATATTTTGGTCACCTAAACATTCTGCCAAATTAATAGCATCACCTATAATGTGAACAACCTTGTTAACTGTAAAAATTCGGCAATTAGCCAACTCTGCTTTGGAAACAAAAGAAAAAAAACATAGACCTATAATACAAACCAACTTATTCATTACTCTTTTCCTTTGTAATTCAATCTTTAATTGTCACTTGAATTTCTGCACCATCCAATGACTGATATGAACTGGCGGAAAAGCTATAAAATGTAGCTTCCAGTTTATTTAATGTATCTTTAGAATGTGTCACCATACAAGCAGAGCCATTCTTTGCAATTTCTTTCCCAACCAAAACACAACCCTTAATCTGCCGCTGGTAATTACCTACATGAATTTGTACGTTTTTGCGTTCATGTCCTGAAACACCTGTCACGCCGATTAATTCAATTCGCCATTTACGTTTTCCATCACTGCGTATTTTTGCCTTATATACCCCGGCAGGTACTCGACTAATATTTGTTTCATTATTTTTCCATGGTAATTCTAATGTTTTACCAATTTTCAATTCTTTTCTACCATTAAGCATTTCTTCAAACGATAAGTTTTCTTGTTTATCAGTCACACTCATCAACCCCATAGTACTGCCATCACTACAAGTCATATTTCTTTGTATTGTGATATTAAACAATGGTTTTGCTTGAATATTTGATCCAAACATAACGAGTAAAACTAGTAGGGGGTATTTTAATTTCATTAATTAACCTTCTTTTTAAACGGGTTCTTTATCTTTTTAACTCTAGCATCAAAACCTATCCTCATAAAATTTTTTTTATTCAAAAAACAGTTTCTACTTTTTTATGAGGAATTTCTCACTTTTCCTTTCCCTGTCCGTCAATCTTATTAACACGATTAACAAACCATGAGGAATTATGATGAACTTTAAGAAAACCGTTATTCACATCTCAATCTACGGTGTATTAGCTGGGAGTTTAATGTCGACACCTTGTTTAGCAACTGTACCTACCTTAAACCTATTCCCTACCAGTGTGGTAGAGAATTTACAGTCTTCAGCTGATTCTGCTAAGCAGATGGAAGATAGTATGGAGCGTACTGTTGCACATTTGGATAACCAATTAATGCTCTATAAAGATTCTCAGTGCGATTCTACGGATATAGATGAAGGCTGTGCACAAATTAAAAAAGGTATTTCTAGCTCTTACTTAAATATGTTGAAACAAATGAGTGATCAATTACCTGCTATGAAAAATGCTATGGAATCTACTGCGAGTACCTTGGGGAAAAATATTCATATTGAACTAGGTAAGAAAATGACCACTTTGGATTTACAGCGAATTGTTCAGGGTAAAAAAACGGGTGTTAAGAATATCCGCCAACGCTCAGGGAAGCGTCAAGGTCGTATGAGTAGTATGTTAAGTACTAAAGTTTCGGAGTTCATTTTACCCTCCAAAAGAATCTAAATCCATTGAATCATCTTACCTCAAGTTGAAGTGTTTTGGGGTCAAGTTGCAGGGCTTGTACAAAAAAGCATTGTATGT
>Ga0105358_10000647_pt1 | contig 17755 bp, 15 predicted proteins | sample GOMGulsemesocosm_5_FD_83509 | JGI IMG/M metagenome (GOLD analysis project Ga0105358, IMG submission 83509) | Methane-oxidizing microbial communities from mesocosms in the Gulf of Mexico - GOM15C Gulf of Mexico | ecosystem: Environmental > Aquatic > Marine > Cold seeps | place: Gulf of Mexico... | reverse complement strand
TAAAGCTCCCGCCCCCGCAACTGCGCAATCATCGCAAGCTGATATCGATAGCATGTTTGACACACCTGCTGCTCCTGCTAAAGCTCCGGCCCCCGCAACTGCGCAATCATCGCAAGCTGATATCGATAGCATGTTTGACACACCTGCTGCTCCTGCTAAGGCTCCGGCCCCCGCAACTGCAAATGCATCACAAGCTGATATCGATAGTATGTTTGATACGCCTGCACCTGCCGCCAAACCAGCAGTTGCAGCAGATCCTAAAAAAGAAGTATCACAGGACGATATCGATAAGCTTTTTGGCTAAGTTATAATTTCGATCGTATGTATGAAGTGGTGACCTTAAAAAAGGCGCCACTTTTTTTTGGGTTTAGCCGTTTGAGTTAACCATGTATCCGGTTCATCACTGGGCGTGCTTGCATTGGTAATCGGCCGGTTGCGTTTATTATGATATTCGGCTTCAACGAGGAAATTTATCGCTTGAAAGTCAGGCTTTGGAAGTTTTGCTTTATTATATAGGGCCTTGAAACCTTTATCCCCCTGATCTTTAATCAGTGTTTGTGCTGCATCCAATGGAATGTTGACCCTTTTGGCCATTGCACATTCAAAAAAGGCACGATCACCGATTTCAAGCGCACGAAAAATAAGGTCGTCGCTTAATTTGTCTTGGGTCATGAGTATGTCAACAAGCTGTTGTGCATCACGCTTGGATAAAGGGTCTGCCAAAAGCCTTCGTTTTGCATCCTCGCGTGATTCCAAGACCAATCGTTCGGCGAGGAAGGGAGATAAGGGATGGCTGTTGAGCAAATGTGTTTTTAAATTTTCAGAGACCAAATCGACCAAGCGTTCAATGATATGCTTGGGCAATGTGTGACGGTGTGCCAGCCCGTTATGGATTGTCGGGTTGTTTTGAAAGCGTTCTAGTGCCATTTCAAATGCATCGCCTTCTAATGTCGCCCCTTCATTTTGCAAAAGAGATCCAACGACTTCTTCCGTACCAATTTCAGTAAGTGTCAAAGACAGGGCAGGGCCAATTTCAGCACGTCGGGTAATGGCCAATTGTCTGCGCGCATCAGTGTTACGTGCAATTGTGGTCAGGTCTGTATCGTCTAAAACTTGGCTGAACTCTAGAACGGGAAGGCTAACTTCCGCGACATCATTGGCCAGTTGTAAGGCGAGTTCTTTTGGAACGTCTTTAGAAGTTTTGATTTTTTCAGCAAGAGCTTTGCGCACGTTAACTTCAACATCACTTGCCAATTGCTGACAAATGGCCATAGCAAGGTCAAATTCGGTCTCAGATAAATTTGAATCATTGAGATCGGTGCCTATTTTATTTGCCAGTTGTTCTCGCTTATCTGGCGACGCATTATCGTATAGTGTTTTTACATCATTTTGCGTAACGTCAGACATATTCATAGCCCCTATTGAATTGCTCTCAATTATAGGCAATTTTTGCCTAGTTGTATAGTTTGGACTCAACAAACCTAATAATATTTAATTTGAATATAAATATAGCATCTTGAAGATTGTCATTTACATGGCTGTTCATCTGGGTTGAGCTGGAATATAATATGTCAAACATTCATGCTGTAAGGATATATTTACATGACTTTTCAATCCTTTAATCCACCTTTGCGTACTTTAATGGGGCCCGGCCCATCAGACGTTCATCCGCGTGTTTTATCTGCGATGGCACGTCCGACAGTTGGTCATTTGGATCCTTCGTTTATTGGGATGATGGATGAGGTTAAAACATTACTGCAATATGCATTTCAGACAGAGAATCCATTAACATTTCCGGTTTCAGCACCTGGTTCTGCAGGAATGGAGACGTGCTTCGCAAATTTAATTGAAGCTGGTGATAAAGTTATCGTTTGCATCAATGGTGTTTTTGGCATGCGTATGAAAGAAAATGTCGAACGGTGTGGTGGTATTCCTATCGTCGTTGAAGATGCTTGGGGCAGGCCTGTTGATGCCAATAAAGTGGAAGACGCGCTTAAGAAAAATCCGGATGTGAAAATTGTTGCATTTGTACAGGCTGAAACATCAACGGGTGTGCATTCTGACCCTGCTGTTTTATGTAAATTGGCACAAAATTATGGCGCACTAAGCATTGTGGATGCTGTCACGTCTGTTGGTGGTATGCCCGTTCTGGTGGATGAATGGGGTGTTGACGCTATATATTCAGGTACTCAAAAATGTTTATCTTGTGTGCCGGGCTTGTCACCCGTGACGTTCAGCCCTCGCGCGATGGAGGTCATGAAACAACGTAAGTCAAAGGTTCAAAGTTGGTTTTTGGATATGAATTTGGTGATGGGCTATTGGGGGGAAGGTAAAAGCCGCTCATATCATCACACAGCACCTGTGAATACTTTATATGCGCTCCACGAATCATTGGTCATGTTGCATAACGAAGGTATCGAAAATGCATGGCATCGGCATGCAAAAAATCATTTAGCACTTAAAGTGGGTTTAGAAGCAATGGGGTTACGCTTTGCTGTGGACGAGGCCCATCGGTTACCACAATTGAACGCAATTGTTATTCCAGAGGGTGTGGATGATGCGAAATTAAGAAGCCAAGCATTAGAACGCTTTGGGCTTGAAATTGGTGCAGGTCTTGGGGCTTTTGCGGGCAAAATATGGCGCATTGGTTTGATGGGGCAAAGTTCAAGCCCGCGTCATGTTATCATGTGCTTAACGGTCCTTGAAAGCCTGCTTTCAGATGCAAAAGCAGACATCGAATGTGGAAAAGCGATTGATGCAGCGCAAAAAATCTTGTTTTAAAGGGACTGAGCGCTTAAAAACTCTGCAGACTTATAGCCACATTTTAGGAGAATACCCGTGAGCAAACTATCTTTAGCCAAAGATAAAATCCGTATTTTGCTTTTAGAAGGCGTGCATGAAAATGCCGTTAAGGTGTTTGAAAATGCGGGTTATAGCAATATTGAGTTCCATAAAAAAGCCCTAGATGAAAGCGTTTTGAAAGAAAAAATCAAAGACGCACATGTGGTTGGGGTGCGTTCACGCACGCAATTAACTCAAGAGGTTATCAATTCTGCGGAAAAGTTATTCTCGGTTGGGTGTTTCTGCATCGGAACCAATCAAGTTGATTTGCGCACAGCGTTAAGCCGAGGCGTGCCTGTCTTTAATGCACCTTATTCCAATACCCGTTCAGTGGCAGAATTGGTGTTGGGTGAAGCCATTATGTTGATGCGTGGGATCGTTCAAAAATCGGCCAGTTGTCATGAAGGTGGCTGGATCAAAAGTGCCGCTGGATCATATGAAGTGCGCGGTAAAACATTAGGTATCATTGGTTACGGTCACATTGGTAGTCAGCTCTCTATCTTGGCAGAAGCCATTGGCATGAAAGTTGTCTATTTTGATGTGGTTAACAAGTTGCCATTGGGCAATGCACAACCCTGTGAAACGATGGATCAACTGTTGCAAAGATCTGATGTTGTCAGTTTACATGTGCCAGATACGCCTGAAACGAAAAATATGATTGGCGCACGCGAATTTGGCGAAATGAAAGCTGGCGCCCATTTCATTAATGCGGCGCGTGGCACGGTTGTTGATATTCCTGCCCTTGCAAATGCCATTAAAGACGGCCATGTCGGCGGTGCGGCGGTTGATGTGTTCCCGTCTGAACCCAAAGGGGCTGAAGATGAATTTGTTAGTGATCTGCGTGGATTGTCAAATGTGATTTTAACGCCTCATATTGGCGGATCTACCCAAGAAGCCCAAGCCAATATCGGTACTGAAGTGGCTGAAAAATTGGTTAAATATTCAGATGATGGGTCAACCTTTGGTGCGGTGAACTTTATGGAAGTTTCGCTACCTGTTAAAGGTGCAGGAACACGCTTCATGCATATCCACCATAACAAACCGGGTGTCATGGCGCGGATTGCTGAAATTATGGAAGAACATGGCTTCAATATTTTGGGTCAATTCCTGCAAACGGATGGCGAATATGGTTATGTGGTCGTGGATGTGGATGTGGACATTTCAGAAGGTTTAGGCGTCAGGCAAGCCTTGAATGATATTGCGGGAACAATCCGTCTACGTTTCTTGCGCTAATTTAGAAAGATGATGAGTTTGCTGCGAAGTAGTTGATTTTTTTAGTCGGGTATGGCAATTCAAAGAGAATGTACTTATCTATGAGGGATCAACATACATGTGGGTCCTTGAAAGGAATAGCTCGTGAGCACGAAAGCTGAATTAAACAACGTTAATGAGAAACCCAGCCGTGAAGAAGCCGAAGAAGCGGTTCGTACGCTTATTCGTTGGGCCGGAGATGATCATACGCGTGAAGGGCTTTTGGGTACACCTGATCGGGTTGTTCGATCTTACGAAGAGTTTTTCGTGGGCTATGATGCGGATCCAGAAGAGATTTTAAAACGCACGTTTGAAGAAACAGATGGCTATGATGAAATGGTCATCTTGCGCGACATTCGCTTTGAATCGCATTGTGAACATCACATGGTGCCAATTTTGGGTAAGGCGCATATTGCGTATATGCCCAATAATCGTGTTGTGGGGATCTCGAAACTCGCACGGATTGTCGATGCCTATGGCAAGCGGCTACAAATTCAAGAAAAAATGACGGCTCAAGTTGCAAATGTGATCCAAGATGTGTTGGAGCCACATGGGGTTGCTGTCGTGATTGAAGCGCAGCATCAATGCATGACGACACGCGGAGTTTATAAACCGGGCGTGACCATGGTGACATCGCGTATGCTGGGCTCGTTCCGCAATAATGTGGCAACTCGTAAAGAATTCTTGTCTATGATCGGTAATCCACGTTAAGGCGTATCCGTTTTGGGACAAGAAAGGGGGAACTGATGAGCTTTGAATTTTTATTAACGGCACTAATCGTTGTTTTGATTCCTGGCTCGGGTGTGATCTACACGGTTTCAACAGGCTTGTTTCAAGGCGCGCGATTTAGTTTAGCGGCAGCAATAGGCTGTACCTTTGGGATAATTCCTCATTTATTGGCAAGTGTTTTTGGCCTTGCGGCCTTGCTGCATGCATCCGCACTTGCTTTTGAAATGGTGAAATATATTGGCGTCGCTTATCTGTTCTATCTTGCATATGGCATGTGGCGCGATACGGGAAGCCTAAGTCTGTCTGAACCAAAAGAAAGCTCCGGCTATTTACAGGTCGGACTGCGTGGTACATTCATTAATATTTTAAATCCAAAATTATCCATTTTCTTTTTGGCTTTTCTACCACAATTCATTTCAGAACAAGCCGCTTCTCCAATGGCAGAGATGCTGAAACTCAGCCTTACTTTTATGGGGCTAACGTTGGTTGTTTTTGTGGTTTATGGCCTTGGGGCAAATTCGGTAAGACGATTTGTGGTCGGAAATGACCGTTTGGTCAAACGTTTACAGCGTAGTTTTGCAGGTGTTTTTGTGGCACTGGGTGCAAAATTGGCTTTTGAAGACCGATAATATACCCTTTTGGATGAATATATAGCTATGTAATTTACGTCTTTTCTTGACATAGAGGCCAATCTGGCTACTTTCCCTGACTTAATATTATTTTTTTAAGTGAGTGCGAAATCGATGGTCGCTATTACCTTGCCGGATGGCTCTGTACGTGAATTTGAAGGATCTGTAACGGGTGCACAAGTTGCATTGGATATTGGACCCGGTTTAGCTAAGGCCGCCTTAGCTATTCGTATTGATGGTGAAATGAAAGACCTGTCCTTCGAAATAACGACGGACAGCAATATGTCCATCGTCACGGCCAAAGATGAAGATGCACTGGAATTGTTACGCCATGACGCTGCCCATATTATGGCGCAGGCGGTACAGGCTCTCTTTCCAAAAACGCAAGTCACTATTGGCCCTTCTATTGAAAATGGCTTTTATTACGATTTTGCAACTGAAAAACCTTTCTCTTCTGAAGATCTTGAAAAAATCGAAAAGAAAATGCATGAGATCGTTAAGCAAGATTTAGAGATCGTGCGCGAAGTCTGGGATCGAGATGAATTGATCGCCAAATTTGAGAGCATGGGCGAAGTTTATAAAGCAGAATTGATCGCCAGCATTCCTGATGGGGAAGAAGTCACTGTTTATCGCCAAGGTGATTGGTTTGATATGTGCCGTGGCCCGCATTTGCCATCAACAGGTAAATTGGGTCAAGCTTTCAAATTGATGAAGGTGGCGGGTGCTTATTGGCGCGGTGATTCAAATAACGAGATGCTACAACGTATTTACGGGACAGCTTGGGGTGATAAAAAAGCCCTTCGTCAGTACCTTCATATGTTGGAAGAAGCTGAAAAACGTGACCACCGTAAACTTGGTAAAGAAATGGAATTGTTTCACTTCCAAGAAGAAGCGGCTGGGTCTGTTTTCTGGCACCCTCATGGTTGGACCATTTATCGTAAAGTACAAGAATATATGCGCTCTCGCCTTGATGGTGCGGGTTATGTTGAAGTAAACACACCTGAAATGGTGGACCGTGTCTTATGGGAAAAATCTGGGCACTGGGAAAAATTCCGTGAGAACATGTTTATCACGGGATCTGAAGATAAAGTTTTGGCGATTAAGCCGATGAACTGTCCTTGTCATGTGCAAATCTTTAACCAAGGTTTGAAAAGTTACCGTGACTTGCCGCTTCGTATGGCTGAATTTGGATCATGTTTCAGAAATGAACCTTCAGGCGCTTTGCATGGATTGATGCGTGTGCGCTCGTTCGTTCAAGATGATGCGCATATTTTCTGTAGTGAAGATCAAATTATTTCAGAAACCAAAATTTTCTGTGACTTATTACAAAGTGTCTATAAAGATTTTGGCTTTGAAGAAGTCATGGTTAAGTTCTCGGATCGTCCTGAAGTGCGCGCTGGTGATGATGCCACATGGGACAAAGCTGAAAATTCATTGAAAGAAGCGACCGAAGCCGCAGGCTTGAAATGGGAATTAAATTCTGGCGAAGGCGCATTTTACGGACCGAAGCTTGAGTTTGTCTTGCGTGATGCCATTGGGCGTGATTGGCAATGTGGAACATTGCAAGTTGATTTCGTTTTACCTGAACGATTAGAAGCAGATTATGTCGGTGAAGATGGTGAAAAGCACCGTCCTGTTATGTTGCACCGTGCGATTCTTGGATCATTTGAGCGTTTCATTGGTATTTTGATCGAAAATTATGCGGGTCGCTTCCCTTTATGGTTGGCACCACAACAGGTTGTTGTGGCAAGCATCACATCAGACCATAATGATTATGCGCAAGAAGTTTCAGATCTATTGAAAAAGTCAGGTCTATCAAGCGTTACAGACTTTAGAAATGAAAGTATTAACTATAAAATTCGTCAACATTCCCACGCCAAAGTACCTGTAATTTTGGTTATTGGTGGTAAGGAAGCAGAGAATAGAACGGTTGCAATGCGTCGATTAGGCGGAAAAAACCAAGAAATTCTTGCACTTGACGCGCTCGTGGATAAACTAGTCGTTGAAGCTGCCAGTCCTGCGAACTCACAAGACTGACAGCCAACTGTATTTTTAAATTAGAAATAGGAGAAGTTTCTATAGCCCGTCGTCCGATGAAGGCGCAGACAGCCAATGATGGCCCTCGCGTCAATACAGAAATCCGCGCCCAAGAAGTTAGGCTCGTGGATGAAAATGGTGAAATGGTTGGGGTTGTTTCTTTAGAGGAAGCGCTGAAAAGATCTACGTCCGTTGGGATTGATTTGATCGAAGTATCCCCGAACGCTGAACCTCCCGTCTGCAAAATTCTTGATAGTGGGAAGTATAAGTACGAGGCCCAAAAGAAAAAGGCCGAAGCTAAAAAGAAACAGAAAATCGTCGCGGTTAAAGAAATTAAAATGCGCCCCGGCATTGATTCACACGATTATGATGTGAAGATGCGTAGCGTTTTCAAATTTTTTGAAAATGGCGATAAAGTTAAGGTTACTTTGCGTTTCCGTGGTCGCGAAATGGCGCACCAACAATTGGGAATGGAAGTTCTCAAACGTGTGAAAGCGGATACTGCTGAAGTGGCTAAGGTCGAATTCCATCCCAAGATGGAAGGTCGTCAAATGGTTATGATTTTGGGACCGATCCCTTTATCTGAAAGAAAGTAATTTCGGTTACTTTTTTTAAGAAATAAAAAAGGCCCGATGTTCAAATGAGCATCGGGCCTTTTTATGTTTTGATCAAACCTTAGTGTTGAATGATCTGACTTAAGAACTTTTGTGTACGTTCTTCTTGTGGGTTGTTGAAGAATTCATGAGGTTCATTTTCTTCAACAACTTGTCCGTCGGCCATAAAGATGACACGATCAGCAACCGTTTTTGCAAAACCCATTTCGTGGGTAACGCAAATCATGGTCATGCCTTCTTCAGCCAATTCAACCATTGTATCCAAAACTTCTTTGATCATTTCAGGGTCAAGGGCCGATGTTGGTTCATCAAACAACATGATCTTAGGTTCCATACATAAGGAACGCGCAATGGCCACACGTTGTTGTTGTCCACCGGATAATTGACCTGGATATTTCAAAGCTTGTTCTGGGATTTTTACACGTTCCAGGTAATGCATGGCCCGTGCTTCTGCTTCTTTACGAGATTCTTTGCGTACCCAAATCGGGGCAAGGCATAGATTCTCTAAAATAGTCAGATGGGGGAAGAGGTTGAAATGTTGGAAAACCATACCAACTTCACGACGAATTTTGTCGATGTTTTTGAGATCGTTGGTTAATTCAACACCATCAACAATAATTTGTCCTTTTTGATGTTCTTCCAAACGGTTGATGCAACGGATCATGGTAGATTTACCGGAACCAGAAGGCCCGCAAACCACAATTCGTTCGCCTCTATGAACATTTAAATTAATGTCACGTAGCACATGAAAATTGCCATACCATTTGTTCATATCGATCAATTGGATAACATCTTCTTTAGCAACATCGTTACCGTTACGAAGTTTAGCTTTAGTCACTGTATCTGTAGTAGCATCAGGATTTTTAGTCATATTATCCTCTTAGCGTTTGTGTCCGGTATGGAGTTTGCGTTCCAAAGCTTGGCTGTATCGAGACATCCCGAAACAGAAAACCCAGAAACAGAACGCTGCAAAAATGTAACCCTCAGTCGATACGCCCCGCCATGCAGGGTCGACAATGGTTGCTTGTACGGTTGCCAGAATATCGAGCAAGCCAATAATCAAAACCAATGTTGTATCTTTAAAGAGAGCGATGAATGTATTTACAATGCCCGGAATGACGAGCTTAAGCGCTTGTGGAAGGATGATGAGGCTCATAGAGCGCCAATAGCCTAAACCCAGTGCTGATGCTGCTTCAAACTGTCCCTTAGGGATGGCTTGAAGGCCGCCCCGGATAACTTCTGCCATATAAGCAGATTGAAACAGGGTAATGCCGATTAAAGCACGCAGCAGTTTTTCAAACGTCCAACCTTCTGGCAAGAATAAAGGCAACATAACTGATGCCATAAACAGGACAGAGATTAAAGGAACGCCACGCCAAATTTCGATGAAGGTTACACAAACCATTCGGATCATCGGCATTTCAGAACGCCGCCCTAAGGCAAGCACAACACCAATAGGCAAGGCTGCAACGATACCAACAAAGGATAAAACCAATGTCAGCATTAAGCCGCCCCATGTATGTGTTTCCACCGCAGGCAGTCCAAAGACACCACCCAACAATAAAATACCTGTGACAATTGGCATAACGGTTAAACCGGCAAGACCAATCCAAGCTTTATAAGGGAAATTATTGAAGAATTGGGGAACGATGACCAAAGCCAGCAAAAGGAAGCTGACGTCAACCCGCCATCTTTCGGCCTCTTCATAAAAACCATAGGTAAAGAAGCCAAGGCGCGTTTTAACAAAAACCCAACATGCGCCACTAGACGTGGAACAGGCTGCGGCATCATCGCCCGCAAAATTGGCGTCAAATATAGCCCAATTTAGAATCGGAGGTAGCAATTGCCAAAGCGCATAAATCGCAATCAAAGTCATCACTGTGTTAAGCGGTGTGGACACGAGATTTAGTCGCACCCACGCAATGGGACCTGTTGTTGAATTAGGCGGCGCTAAGGCTGGTTTTTCTTGATAAACACCCATAATCAGCGCTCCTTCAACGACATGGCTTTGTTATACCAGTTCATAATAACGGATAAGGTCAAGCTGATTGCAAGATAGACAGCCATCGTCATGGCAACAATTTCAACAGCTTGACCCGTTTGGTTCAGTGTTGTGCCCATGAAAACAGAAACGATATCAGGATAGCCGATCGCTGTTGCGAGAGATGAGTTTTTCACCAAGTTAAGATATTGGCTGGTCAAAGGCGGGATGATAACCCGCATGGCTTGGGGGATAACGACCAAGCGTAAGGTGACACTGCGTTTAATACCCAAAGATTCGGCGGCTTCGGTTTGTCCGTGGCTGACAGCTAGGATACCTGATCGAACAATTTCTGCAATGAAAGCAGCAGTATAGGTCGATAAGGCAAATAAAAGCGCTATAAGCTCAGGGACGATTTGGATACCGCCCTTAAAGTTAAAGCCTTTTAATGCAGGGATACCCCATGTGAGCGGTGCACCCATGATTAAAAACATAATAAGCGGAAGGCCGAGAATACATCCCAATCCCGCCGTAAAGGTTGGGAATTGCTGTCCTGTTTCTTCTTGGCGTTTTGATGCCCAACGCGAGATGGCAATTGTTGCAATGATACCAATGAAAAAAGCAATAAGGACGAAGCCAAAGCCATCGCCAGGGATGGGCTCGGGTACGTAAATACCACGATTATTTACAAATAAAACACCTGCCGCATCCAAGCTTTTACGCGGTCCGGGTAAAGGTTGTAGGATGGCAAAATACCAAAAGAAGATCTGTAAAAGTAATGGAATGTTTCGTAACGTTTCAACGTATACAGTTGCTATTTTTGCGATCAACCAGTTTTGTGACAACCGGGCGATGCCCATCACAAAACCTAAAACCGTGGCAAAGATAACGCCAAGACCAGCAACTAATAGAGTATTAAGAAGGCCAACAATGAAAGTACGCCCATAGGTATGGGTTTCATCATATTCGATCAAAGTCATGAGAATCCCGAAACCTGCAGGATTATCTAAAAAAGCAAAGCCCGTGGTAATTCCTCGGCTTTCCATATTATGTAAGGTATTCTGAAAAACTGTCCAGCCAAACCAAATTAATAATATTGCGACAAGCGCTTGGAAAATGACACCGCGTATACGCGGATCATTAAGGGGCGAGGTTTTCTGCTTGGGCAAGGTGGCGATGTCGGTCTTTTTTTGCGACATATGCACACTCCAACTAAAAATGTAGAAAAAAAGTGAGTGTGTTTACGCCGTAGTAGATAATGGCAAAACACACTCACTCAATAAAAACAGACCTTAAGTCTTAGCGTACAGGTGGTGCGTACTGTAATCCACCTTTTGTCCATAAAGCATTCAAGCCACGCGAGATTTTAAGCGGCGTGTTTAAGCCAACATTGCGTTCAAACATTTCGCCGTAATTGCCGACTTGTTTGATTGCAGAATAAGCCCAGTTCGATCCTAGACCAAGTTTTGCACCCGCATCACCACTTGTACCAAGTAGGCGTTGTACAGCAGGGTTGTTGCTTTTCAACATGCTATCAACGTTTGCAGATGTAATGCCCATTTCTTCAGCATTGATAAGTGCGAATAAAGACCAACGTACAACGTTGAACCATTGATCATCACCTTGACGAACAACAGGGCCGAGAGGCTCTTTAGAAAGCACTACAGGTAGAACAGTTGCTGTGTTTGGATCTTCCAAGGTAGAACGAAGTGCATAAAGCTGTGATTGATCAGACGATAAGATGTCACAACGTCCAGCAGCAAAACCTTGAACGGTTTGATCAGATGTATCGTAAGTGATCGATTTGTAAGACATTTTATTGAGGCGGAAGTAATCAGCCAAGTTGAGCTCAGTCGTTGTGCCTGACTGGATACAAACAGAAGCGCCATCTAGTTCTAGTGCGCTTTTAACACCAAGTTCAGTTTGGACCATGAAGCCTTGGCCATCATAGTAGTTTACGCCTGTAAAGTTCACACCCAAAGATGTGTCACGTGTATGAGTCCATGTGCTGTTACGCGACAACATGTCGATTTCGCCAGACTGAAGCGCTGTGAAGCGTTCTTTTGCAGTCAAAGGAATGAATTTAACTTTGCTTGCATCGCCAAGTACAGCAGCGGCAACGCCACGGCACGTGTCAACATCAAGACCTGTCCAATTACCTTTTTCATCTGCTAAAGTAAAGCCAGGTAGGCCTGTGGATACACCACATTGCAACATGCCACGTGCTTTAACTTGTTCTAGAGTGCCTGCTGCCATTCCGGCAGTAGCTGTAAAGGCTGTCGCAACGATTGCGCCAGTCAGGACAGATAATGTTTTGTTCATTAGATATCTCCCAGTATAAAAAAAGAATAAACGTGCAATTTGTGAACCTATGTATTTTCTACATATGGTTCATGTCATTGCAATATGAATGCCAAAAACGTTCCCTAACTATTATTGTTGAGTTTCTTATATTTCTTGGCAGTCAAACGTTCGAATCACTTTATTAATTTGCATAAGCTGTAACCATTTTTGGAAACAGTGATTAAATTTTAGTCTTACACATTGACGTGAGATTAATTCTCATTGTGTCGCTGTGATGTCTTGAGCATTAATCTAAATGGAGGAGAAGGCAAGCCCAAATCTTATACAAAAGGTGTTTTTTAGTTAAATAAATCTCTTGATTGCCGGAACATGCTTTTTTGTTCGCAAGTGCACAGAGAATATGACAGTTTTGTTGCGGCGCGGCATTGGGGATATGCAATTATACGCCCCTTTAAAGATAAAAAGAATCGGCCTTTTTCTCCTTTTGGATGTAATCAGGTGTACGTGTTAAATTTGATTCTTCTGATGAATTTTTAAAGTTTAGACATAAGAATACACAAGTAAGAAAGACAACTGAATTTCTCGACTTGCAATTGCAGTATCATGAGTCTATAAACCGCTTCCTCTTTCGCTTATGTGTTCATGAGCGGAGGGTTTTTATATGTTAAAGACATTGAATGATAATGCGTGAGGCGTAAGGCATGCCCAGCCGTTAGATTTAGTGTGTAATATAAAGGATAAAAAAATGCCTAAAATGAAGACAAAATCGGGCGCTAAAAAGCGTTTTAAAGTTACAGCGACTGGTAAAGTGCGCGGTGCATACGCATTTAAAAGTCATAACCTTCGTAAACGTTCACAAAAAATGAAACGTCAAGCCCGTGGCACAATGGTTTTGAGCGCTCCTGATGCGCGTAAAGCTAAAACAATGTTGCCATACGCCTAATTCAGGCCGGTTTAAGAAAGGTTAAAGACAATGCGTTCTACTACAGCAGTTCCTTCTCGCGCTCGCCGCAAGAAAATCATTAAAGCGGCCAAAGGTTATCGCGGTCGTAATAATAACGTCCTTCGCGTAGCTCTTGAGAAGGTCGAAAAAGGTCTCCAGTATCAATACCGTGACCGTCGTAATAAAAAACGTACATTCCGCGCTTTGTGGATCCAACGTATTAATGCGGGTACGCGTCAATATGGCGTAAGCTACTCACAATTCATGAATGGCTTAAAATTGGCTGAAATCGAATTGGACCGTAAAGTCCTTGCTGATCTCGCTGCACGTGAGCCTGAAGCGTTTAAATCTTTGGTAGAACAGGCCCAGGCCGCTCTCGCCAAGTAAAGACGCTTTTGTAAAACGTTTGTTTTGCAATAAAAAATCTTGGAAAAGGGGGACTGGGTCATTAGACCTTAGTCCTCCTTTTTTGTTTTATTTGTTTAAGAAGTCCGAAAGACTCATAAATGGAAAACCTCGATCAAATTCGTAATGATGTTTTAGAAGCGGTTCAGGCTGCATCAGATTCAAAAGCTTTAGATGATATCCGTGTTTCTGCCTTAGGTAAAAAAGGCGCGATCACCTCCATGATGAAAAACATGAAGGACTTAAGCCCCGAGCAACGCAAAGAAACCGGACAAAAACTTAACCTTGTTAAAGGTGAGGTTGCCCAAGCGATTGAACTTCGTAAAACACATTTGGCAGATGCAGAATTGAATGCCCGCTTGATGGCAGAAAAAGTCGATGTGACTTTATCCACGCGTCCAGAAGCACAAGGCACGGTTCACCCTGTCAGCCAAACCATTGATGAAGCCATTGCCATTTTTGGCGAAATGGGTTTCACAGTGGCAGAAGGCCCGAATATCGAGGATGATTGGCGCAACTTTGGTGCCTTGAACATTCCACCTGAGCATCCTGCACGCCAAGATCACGACACTTTCTATTTACCGCGCGAACAAGACGGTAACCGTATGGTGTTGCGCACGCACACTTCACCTGTACAAATCCGTTCCATGCAAGAACAAGGCGCACCGTTGCGCATTATTTGTCCTGGGCGCACGTACCGTTGTGATTATGATGCAACCCATACACCCATGTTCCACCAAATAGAAGGTCTGGTGATCGATGAAAAAACTCATTTCGGCCATCTTAAAGGCTGTTTGATTGAATTTTGTCGCGCTTATTTTGGTGTTGATGAATTGCCTGTACGTTTTCGTCCCTCTTACTTCCCCTTTACGGAACCAAGTGCAGAGGTCGATATCGGCTGCACACGTGAAGGCGGAGAGTTCAAAATTGGGGCTGGTGATGATTGGCTCGAAATCTTGGGTTGTGGCATGGTGCATCCAACAGTATTGGAAAATTGTGGCATTGATTCAAACAAATACCAAGGCTTTGCTTTTGGCATGGGGATCGAACGCATCGCCATGTTGAAATATGGTATTCCAGATCTTAGAACATTTTACGAATCAGATTTACGTTGGTTAAAACATTATGGCTTTAAAGCCTTGGATGTGCCATCAATGGTGGGAGGGCTAACCCGATGAAATTTACCTTTAACTGGTTGCTTGAACATTTAGATACAGACAAAACCCAAGCTGAAATCGTTGAAAAACTATCAATGATCGGTTTGGAAGTCGAAGGCGTTGAAGACCGTGCAAAAGGTCTTGAAACATTTAAAACAGCTGAGATTATTGAAGTTGAACAACATCCCGATGCGGATAAGTTGAAACTTCTTAAAGTCGATAATGGTGATGAAGTTTTTCAAGTCGTTTGTGGGGCACCGAACGTGCGTAAAGGCCTGAAGGGCGTATTTGCGACCTCCGGTTCTTATATTCCGGGACTTGATGTCACCTTAAAGCCGACAAAAATTCGCGGTATTGAAAGCTTTGGCATGATGATGTCAGAAGCTGAAATGCAACTGTCTGATGATCATGATGGTATTGTAGATTTACCCGACGATACGCCTGTTGGCGCATTGGCTGTTGATGTTATGGGACTTACAGATCCCATCATCGAAATTGCGATTACACCAAACCGTGGCGATTGCGCCGGGGTACGCGGTGTGGCACGTGATTTGGCCGCTGCGGGTTATGGTACGTTGAAAGCATTGAATACGGATGCTGTAAAAGGCACCTATGAAAGCCCGATCAGCATTGTATTGGATTTCGATGCCGATACGAAAAAAGCCTGCACGCAATTTGTCGGTCGTCATATTCGCGGTGTAAAAAATGTTGAAAGCCCCAAGTGGTTAAAAGATAAATTACTTGCTGTCGGCCTGCGCCCAATTTCGGCCTTGGTGGATATTACGAATTTATTCAGCCAAGACTTGTGCCGTCCGTTGCATGTTTTTGATGCCAATAAATTAGACGGTGACATTCATGTGCGCCTCGCCAAAGAAGGTGAAACTTTATTGGCGTTGGATGATAAAGAATACAAGCTTGATGCAACCATGACTGTGGTGGCTGATAATGCAACGCCCCATGCCCTTGGTGGTATCATGGGTGGTGAAATGTCGGGTTGTAAAGAAGACACAACGGATGTTTTCTTGGAATGTGCGATTTTTGATCCGATCCGCACCGCGATTACAGGGCGTAAACTAGACATCAATTCAGATGCGCGTTATCGGTTTGAACGCGGCGTTGATGAAGCTGCCTTGATCAATTCTGCTGAAATGGCGACACGTCTGATTTTGGAACTTTGCGGTGGTGAAGCTTCGAACCTTGTTGTTGCTGGTGTTGAGCCTTCATGGAAACGCACAATCGAGCTTCGCAAAAACCGCGTCAAACAATTGACGGGCGTTGAAGTTCCAGTGGCTGAAATGGTCCGCATTCTTGATGTTTTGGGATGTGAGTTATCAGATAAGGGCGAAACTTTTGATGTTCAGCCCCCATCGTGGCGCTCGGACATCGAAATTGAAGCTTGTTTGGTTGAAGAAATTATTCGTGTTTATGGTTATGAACATATCGAAACAATTTCATTGGTGCGTGAAACCAGCTTGCCAAGCGTTGCTGTTTCGCCTGTCATGCAGAAACGAGATGTTGCACGTCGCACGCTTGTTGCCCGTGGTGTGTCTGAGGCTGTGACGTATGCGTTCTTGCCTGAAAAACAAGCCAAGCTGTTTGGCTGGAGCGATGAAAACTTACGTTTAACCAACCCGATTTCGGCTGATCTTGAAATCATGCGGCCCAGTTTGTTACCAAACCTATTGTCAGCGTGTCAGCGCAATAACGATCGAGGCCAAATAAATGGCTGCTTGTTCGAAGTTGGACCACAGTTTGATGGTGATATGGCAGACCAACAACCTGTTGTGGTCTGTGGTGTGCGCACAGGCCAAACGGCCGCACGCAACTGGGCACAAAACCCGCGTAAAGTGGATGTGTTTGATGCTAAAGCTGATGTGATGGCTGTTCTTGAAGCGGCGGGTGCGAAAGTTGAAAGCTTGCAAGTGGATGCAGGCGGTGCCCCTGGGCATTATCACCCCGGTCGCAGTGGTGCATTGAAACTCGGTCCTAAAAACACATTGGCGTATTTTGGTGAATTACACCCCGGTGTTTTGACCAAGATGGGTTACAAAGGTGTGGCTGTCGGGTTTGAGTTGTTCTTGGGCGCGGTACCTGCACCTAAGGCAAAAAAATCAGGTGCTTTACGCCCCTTGTTGAAATTATCGCCCCTGCAATCAGTTGATCGTGATTTTGCCTTTGTTGTCGATACGGATGTGGCAGCATCTAAAATCATTCAATCTGCAAAAACAGCAGATAAAAAACTGATCTCTGGCGTGACCGTTTTTGACGTTTATGAAGGCGACAATATGGAAGCGGGCAAAAAATCAGTTGCCATTAACGTGACCCTTCAACCCACGGCAGAAACATTGACCGATGAAGCGATTCAAGTGATCGCAGATAAAATCGTTGCCAGTGTTGAGAAAAATACAGGTGGCGAGTTGCGCGGATAGCTCTTGTTTCGTATAGATGTAAAAAGCCGAGGTCGTATCCTCGGCTTTTTTGTGAATAAATTTCTCTAAGAGTACAATTAATAGGGGCTAATAGTTGCCGTTACGTACCTTTATATATATAAGTATCATTACTTATGAGTTTTTAGGGTGGGGAAATTACAGTGTATTCAAATATATGTAAAAAGAAACGATTTTTAGCACCAATGTTTTGTTTTATAAGCATTGCTGTTCTAACAGGATGTGCTGGCCGAGAAAAACCAATTTTATCTTTAAGCGCCAAGCAATCTATGCAATCAGCAAGGCTAGTGGTTGTTAATGACAATTCTAAAATAGGGGCAGATATAGAAGGCTCAAATTCAATGCGAGTCATGGGTGGTGGCTTATTATGGGCATTGGCAGATGTTGCGGTAAAGGCCGAACAGAAAAATTCTCAAT
>Ga0105358_10000646_pt1 | contig 17757 bp, 13 predicted proteins | sample GOMGulsemesocosm_5_FD_83509 | JGI IMG/M metagenome (GOLD analysis project Ga0105358, IMG submission 83509) | Methane-oxidizing microbial communities from mesocosms in the Gulf of Mexico - GOM15C Gulf of Mexico | ecosystem: Environmental > Aquatic > Marine > Cold seeps | place: Gulf of Mexico... | reverse complement strand
TTGTAAAGGACCGGCCATTTACGGCGCTGTCTTTCGCGTAGCTAGTCGCTTTAGTGCTCGCAGAGAACTGGCGGGACTTAATCAGAGGTTCCCTAATTAATATTAGAGCCCGCGATCGGTAACGAGATACGTTGCAAAGCTTCCTAACCAGTGACTGCCCATATAATGTAAGTCACCCATCACAACTGGCAAGCTGCCCTTACGATGAGTATTGGCGGCGGCGACAATGGATTTTTTTCTTTCATCGGTATCAGGTAATGCCGATGCAATGCCATCGAGCATCCAAGTTCTGCTGAGGTTTAAACCGTCAAGGTGAGCTAACTTACCATCGCTGCGGTCAGTAACGGTAGCCAGTTTAATCCAATCACCGGAGCCGTCTTTTGGAATCATGGGTAAAAACTCACCCAACCATATACTATAAGCTTTTTGGGGCATAACACGGCGCATCAAATCAGCCTCGGCCAAGCATGGTGACAAAAAGTCCTGCCCAGAAGGCTCATACGACAGCGGACAGTTTCTGTCAGCCGCATAATAATCTTTCACTCTTTGGCTGAGCTGAAGCTCAAACTTTTCATTATTCGAAACTCGCGCCCAATCTAGCATCAAGCCGAAAGCAAAAGCCGTCTGGCTGTGCTCTCCGACACGTATAGGGTAAGCCAGTTTAGGCAACCAAGCTTCTACGTTGGAGACAATTTTATTCTCTAAGGGCTTCAGTGCTTTTAACCACTTCTGCGACATTGGGTCTTGCCACTGTCGAAGCTCGGCCGTTAACTGTAAAAACCAAGCCAAGCCATAAGGCCGCTCGTAACTTGTGCCACTTCCTGGACGGTTAAAATACGCCAGTTCTGCACCTATGTTTGTGGCATTAAAGCTCTGGTCTAGCTGCTTAATTATTTTTTCACGATTCTGTAAATCTGGATTGGTGTTCAACAAACGCACCAACAGCCAGTGGCCATGAACCGAAGAATGCCAATCTAAACAACCGTAAAAAACAGGGTGCATATCCTTTGGTGAGCGAACATCCTGCGGGCCAGAAAAATAGTGTTTAACACTATTGGGGTATTCTTTATGGATACAGCTCGATGCCAAACCGGCCATGGCATTACTTTGATCCGCGGTCATCGTAGCCCCATGGCTCGCTGATGCGATACCCGCTAGCAATGAAATTAGTATTTTATTCATCATATAAAGAACCAATAGGTGTTAACAAGGAAACAGCCCTTTAGGCTGCAGGTATTTCTTCTGTATCTAAAACGAAGGGGAGCTCATATGCCTCAGGGAGTGCATGGACTAATAATGACTGCAGCCGATAATTACTGTAACGGCATCAAGTTCGTTGCTGAAAGCTACGATAGAAACTCAATAGCTCGTCAGCTGGGAGTGGCCTGCTGTGTAAATATCCTTGGAACTGTTCGCAGCCCAAGGCCTCCAGTGCCTGCTGTTGGTATTCATATTCGATACCTTCAGCAACGATATCTTTATTCATGGCGCGAGCTAATGCCACTATAGCGCGTACAATCGCAGTTTGGTTTTCATCTTTTCCTAATTCGCTAATAAAACACTTATCAATTTTTATGGTATCGATAGGAAACTTATTCAAATAGGCCAAAGAGCAATAACCCGTACCGAAATCATCGATGGATATTTTAAAGCCAACTTCCGCTAGATCCTTAATAACTTCAAATTGCCCCGTCGACTCACTGGCCAGGACATTTTCAGTGACTTCGATATCAAAGTTTTTAACATCTAAACCATGCCCGAGTATTATTTCTGACCAGCGTTTTGCGGGATTAGCATTGACTATCAGCTCTTTTGGCGATCGATTAATACAAACATTAATATCATGCAGACCATTCACACCGAGTTGCTTAATAACAGCACAAGATTTTCGTAAGATTTGATCATCGAGATCACTGATGAGATTAAATTCTTCGGCTATCTGTATAAAGTAATCTGGAGAAATCCACTCACCTTTATGATTCCACCTGGCGAGAACCTCAAGTTTTATTTCATCATTATTGTTAACATTAACAATCGGTTGAAAATGAACCTCTAAATCGTCTTGAAGTAAGGCCGTTTTTAATGCGTTTTTTAGTTCTAGCTTTTTTTCAACTTGCAACTGCATATCTTGTGTAAAAAACTTATACTGATCACGGCCGTTGTGTTTCGCACTATACATCGCTTGGTCAGCATGAGAGATCAACACCTCCCGACTTCGGCCATCTTCTGGATAAAAGGCAACACCTAAACTGGCGGTTATATAGAGCTCATTTGACTGAAGAATGAAGGGCTCTTTCATGGCGTCAACAATATGGTTGAGTACCGAAATCACATCGGACGGGCCATTTACGATATCAATTATCAAGGTAAATTCATCGCCACCAAACCGAGAAATGGTATCCCGAGTTCTCACAGATCTCTTCAAGCGATAAGAAACCTCGGTCAAAAGAACATCGCCCCAATTATGCCCCAAGCTGTCATTCACAGACTTAAACATATCAATATCCATAAACACAACCGCAAACTGTTTATGCTCACGGCTTGCAGTACGAATGGACTGATCTAATCGGTCATTAAAACGCTGCCTATTTGGCAAAGCCGTCAAGCTATCGTAATTAGCTTGAAGATGAATCGTTTTCTCTGCATTTTTTTTATGGGTGACGTCGCTAACGACAGCATAAAATCCAATTTTACTACCGTCACTGCCACGATTAACGGAAACTTTTATTTGTAGGGAAATAATAGTCCCATCTTTTTTATTCGCTCTGAACTCCCCGTCCCAGTTCTTATTTTCTTTAAAAAAGGTCTCCGCCATTGCTAGCAATGGTCTATTATTTTTCACAAAACTCGATTTTTCAATTGGCCTTCCAATTAAGTCAACATGAGAATGTCCGGTAATAACTTCGTAGGCAGGGTTTGCTAAAATAACATTTAGATCATTGTCCACGACAATGATAATTTCACCTAGGTTTTTAAAAACATTATCAACAATTGTTAAATTTTGATTGGCGTCGAACAACACCAATTCCCGAGAGACCAAACCCGACAAGCTATTAAACAAAAACTCGATGTCTTTGGTTTTTTCGACGGACTCGACGAATAAGGCGACTAAAATTCCGAGAGCTTTACCTGATGAATCTAAAAGAGGCATGCCAAAATAGCCATTAATAGACATGTCAATTAGCATTTCATCAGCGGGAAATTCACCTTGAACATCAGAGTGATATGCACAGCTGGGCGCTGCCGAGTCACCAACCACATCAGCGCAGGGTGTGTCTTTTAAGTCGTAGCTGAAGTTTTCAACCTCAGAATTGGGGCTGTGGACCGCTAAAGTGTGCGCCACAGCATTTAGATGGTCGATTCTCGCCACAAAGGCAATATCCGCTCCAGTGCTATTGGCAATGGCCTTGACGATAGAAGGAAAAAACTCAAGGTCACCGGGGGAGAGGGACCTCAGTACTTCATTAACCGAGTGATGCTGCATAACAAACTCATGAGGTCATACCTCAACTGGATGAGGTTGGTTTAAATTGAAAGAGTTCAAGCAAGGATGTCAGCAAGTATAGTTTATCGGGGACAGATTGCGAAATGGAATGCGGTAGGAGGGGAAGACAAAAGGCCTCTGATAGAGGCCTTTATGCAAATCGATGCTTATAAGGACAGATTACGCGTCATTGACCTTACGTTCCATTTCTTTAACCGATGTATGTCGGACATCCAACCCTTTCACGAGATAGACGATATGCTCTGCAATGTTTCGGGCATGATCACCAATACGCTCTAAAGATCGTAGTGCCCAAATAATGTTCATTACCCGGCCGATAGAACGCGGATCTTCCATCATATAGGTTATTAGCTCACGCATAGCTGACTTATACTCACGGTCAACAGCACGGTCATCTTTAGCGACCCGTACCGCAGCATCGACATCAAAACGAGCAAACGCATCCAATGTGGTATTTACCATCTTCTCAACGATATCACCAATGTGGCGCAGCTCCATATACCCGTGTGGTGCCTGCCCTTGGTCATTCAGCGCGATGGCCATTTTGGCTATTTTTTGGGCCTCATCTCCCATTCGCTCTAGATCACGAGTGATTTTCGAAACAGCCAAAACCATACGTAGATCGGATGCAGCCGGTTGGCGTCGAGCTAAGACCTGGGTGCAATTCTCATCAATTTTTACTTCCCGGGTATCAACATCGTCCTCAACCACAATAACTTTTTCGGCCAACTCGCCATCGGCATTTTCAATTGCTGATACCGCGTCTTTGATTTGCTGCTGAACCACACCGCCCATTTCAAGCAGTTGAGTTTTTAGATCTTCAAGATCAGCGTTGAATTGACCTGATATATGACGATCCAGATTTAGGTTATCCATTCTTTTTTCCTCAATCTCGTTGCTGTCAGTTATCAACCGAAACGGCCGGTAATATAAGCTTCTGTTAGTTTATGCTCTGGGTTGGTGAATACTTTTTCCGTATCATTCACTTCGACCAACTTACCAAGATGGAAGTAAGCGGTTCGGCTTGAAACCCGGGCAGCCTGCTGCATAGAATGAGTTACGATAGCAATGGTGAAATTCTCGCTCAACTCTGCGATCAATTCTTCGATCTTAGCCGTCGCAATGGGATCCAAGGCTGAGCAAGGCTCGTCCATGAGAATAACCTCTGGGCTTACCGCGATCGTACGTGCAATACATAAACGCTGCTGCTGGCCACCCGACAATCCGGTACCTGGCGAATGCAAACGGTCTTTAACTTCGTTCCACAAACTCGCTTTGCGCAGACTGGTTTCGACAATTTCATCTAGCTCTGTTTTTCGCGAAGTTAAACCATGGATACGTGGGCCATAAGCGACATTGTCGTAAATGGTTTTGGGGAAAGGGTTCGGCTTTTGAAACACCATACCCACGCGAGCACGCAGCGGAACCACATCTAGCTTGGGATCGTAAATATCTTGGCCTTCAAGCTTCAATGATCCTTCAACGCGGCAGATATCGATAGTATCGTTCATTCGATTCAAGCAACGTAAAAAAGTTGACTTACCACAACCGGATGGGCCGATCATCGCCACGACTTCATTCTTACCGATGTCCATGTTCACGCCATGGATGGCCTGCTTGTCGGCGTAATATACGTTGACGTCTCTCATCGACATTTTTGCATTATCCGCGAACGGCTTGCCAACGGTTTCTTTTATTTCCACTTCGTGGTGATTCATTTCATCATTCATAACAGTAATTTTGCTCTTGGGCGTAGCGACCGCACCAGTATTATCTATATTTGCCGTGGCTTCCATAATTTCACCTATAAATTAAGTATCGCTGCCAGCTGCGCTTTAGTCAGCGGCGAGTAAGCGGTTAGTTTCTTAGCGTTAATTGACACATGGTTAATTGACACACAGTTGCTCGGGTTTCTACCAACGTCGCTCCAAGCGACGACGCAACCAAACTGCCAAGGTATTCATAACAATCAAGAAGCCCAGCAGCACCATAATGGCAGCCGATGTGCGCTCAACAAATGCACGCTCTGGACTATCCGCCCATAAGAAAATTTGCACCGGTAAAACTGTTGCAGGATCGCTGACACCACCTGGAATGTCGACAATAAACGCGACCATTCCAATCATCAGCAGTGGTGCTGTTTCACCCAGCGCTTGCGCCAAGCCTATTATCGCGCCGGTCAACATACCCGGCATTGCCAAAGGCAATACATGATGCAACACCACCTGCATCTTCGAAGCACCAATACCCATGGCAGCTTCACGAATCGACGGCGGTACCGCTTTAATAGCGGCTCGGCTTGAGATGATAATTGTCGGTAAAGTCATCAACGTTAATACCATACCACCCACTATCGGTAAGGAGCGCTGCATACCAAACATGCCGATGAAAATAGCCACGCCCAACAAACCAAAAATAATTGATGGAACCGCGGCAAGGTTATTAATATTGACTTCAATAATATCGGTCCAGCGATTTTTGGGAGCATACTCTTCTAGATACACCGCGGCGGCAACCCCAATTGGAAACGACAATATCAAAGTCACGGCCATCGTTAACAAAGAACCCATGATCGCGCCCCGAATGCCCGCTTGCTCTGGCTCTCGAGAATCACCATTGCTAAAAAACACGGTATTGAATCGAGTTTCGACTTCGCCTTTCTGGTCTAAGCTAGCGACCCACTGCTGTTGCTTTTCGTTCATGCGGCCCGTAAATTTCTGGCCATCTTTCGCTGCACTTTTTATATAGGTATCAATATCGTCATCGGCGATCAGCCATACCGTTTGCTTAGTATTTAAAATACTTGAATCGGCCTCCAACATTTTCCTCAAATCGTAACCGCTGCCGCTGCTCACTAAGCGATATAAGCGACGCTTTTCTTGGCGCCCTGACACCTCAGGGAAACGCTTACGTAAAGCCGTTTTAATCGCGCCCATATAATTAGCAGCTGCAATTTGATTTGCATCTGAGGCGTCAGTAATATCTAAAGCGTCAGCATCCAGGTCGATCTCGAGTTGAATATAACTCTGTAAGAACGCGGTATGCCCCTTGCCAATAATGTCAGTGAATAAAAACACCAAACACATCAAGCCAAACGCTATGGACATAATGCCATAAGCTTTAAAACGCTTTTCTGAACGGTATCGCTTAGCTAAATTTTTATTCACTAAATCGATTGTATTTTTTTGTTGCTTTGAGTTCATGATTGCTTCACTCAGTTATTCATTTTTCTATGTAGTTTGGTCGTGCTATGAAAAAATTCTTCGGAGTTTAGTCATATTGCTCACGATATTTTTTAACCACATACAGCGCTACAAAATTAAGCATTAATGTCACAACGAACAGCATCAAACCCAAGGCAAAGGCTGCTAGCGTTTTAGGGCTGTCAAATTCTTGATCGCCCACTAATAATGTCACGATTTGCACTGTTACGGTTGTTACCGTTTCTAATGGGTTAGCGGTTAAGTTAGCCGCGAGCCCAGCGGCCATTACCACAATCATGGTTTCACCTATCGCTCGGGATGCCGCCAACAAAACGCCGCTTACAATACCTGGCAGTGCTGCAGGGATTACCACCTGACGAATTGTTTCTGATTTGGTAGAACCCAAACCTAAAGAACCATCTCGTAGCGATTGCGGCACCGCGTTAATCACATCATCGGAAAGGGAAGATACGAATGGAATAATCATAACGCCCATGACAAGGCCGGCCGCCAAGGCACTCTCGGAAGATACATCCAAGCCTATAATCGCCCCTGTGTCGCGGATCATGGGGGCAACGGTCAATGCTGCAAAAAAGCCATAAACAACGGTTGGTATACCGGCAAGAATTTCCAATGCTGGCTTAACAACACTACGAACTGTTTTGCTTGCATATTCAGAAAGATAAATCGCAGACATCAAACCAGCAGGTACCGCGATAATCATGGCGATCAGAGAAATTAGCATGGTGCCAAGAAACAATGGGATGGCGCCAAATGCTCCCGAGCCACCTATCTGATCAACCCGGATAGCTGTTTGCGGGCTCCACTCGGTACCGAATACAAAATCGGTTATCGGGACTTTATTGAAAAACCTAATAGACTCAAACAACACCGACAATACAATACCGATCGTTGTAAGAATCGCTAAACAAGAACAGGCTAATAAAATTGTTTTGAAGGCACTCTCAACTTCGTTACGCGCCTTCAACTGGGGTTGTACTCGTTTCCACCCCCAAGCACCAGCAATCACCGCGACGACCAAAGCCATGCCCGTCAACGCTAGTCGACTCGTTCCGCGTAAATCGTTCAATACCGCAACAGCATTCACCATATAAGGTTCTGCGCCGGTTAACCGCCCTGACTCTGCGATATTTTCGATGGAGTTAAGGCGCAAGCCCAACTCTGTTGCATCCAATGCCTGAATATTTTCAGGCAAAGATTGAATAAGTAGATGTTCGATAATAGTGTTATCGAATGCCAGCCATGTGATTAAAATCACAAGGCTAGGTACGCCACACCACAACAAGGTCATCATGCCGTAATAGGACGGCAACGAGTTTAAACTTCGGATGCCACCGGCAGATTTTGCCTGCGCCAGCGATCGTCCTCGGCCAAACATAAATGCGCCAGCCATCACGATAGCTAAGAACGCAAGAAGAGTTGAAGTATCCATATTACGATGTCTCGGTGGACGTTTATTTAACGGTTCAAGTATTCACACAATAAAAACAGACAACCCAGCATTAAGCTGGGCCGTCTTTACTACGATTTTTCAGCAATCACTTACAAGTTGATGTTTTTCAAACTTTTAACATCTTGAGCAACTTGAGCACGCTTGCTGTCACCCAGAGGGATCATGCCTTTTTCAGTCAAGTAACCTTCTTCACCAAATGCTCTCTCGTTGGTGAATTCTGCCAAGTACTCAGCAACGCCTGGGATCACGCCAACGTGTGCTTTTTTAACATAAAAGTACAATGGGCGAGAAACAGGGTAAGAACCGTCTGCGATTGATTCGAAAGTCGGAGGCTTACCATCAATTAAAGAACCCTGAACTTTATCGGAGTTTTGATCTAGGAAAGAAAAACCAAATACACCCAGAGCTTTAGGGTTGGCATTCAATTTTTGGACGATCAAGTTATCGTTTTCACCCGCTTCAATGTAAGCACCATCTTCACGAACTGCATGACAAATTGTTTTGTATTTAGTCTTCAATGTTTTTGCGAGTTTCTTATCGCCGGCTTTCTTCGCTTTCTTGGATTGTTTCTTGATGTCTTTGATCCAATCAAAAGCCTTGCAACCACCTTCTAATGCCAATTCAGCAAAAGCATCGCGGGTACCAGAAGTTGGCGGAGGACCTAACACTTCGATTTTGGTCGCGGGAAGAGCAGGGTTCACTTCTTTCCACGTTTTATAAGGGTTGGCAACCAACTCTTCTGCGCCATTTGGATTTGGCACATCCTTGGCCAACGCTAAAAAGATATCACGGCGAGACAAGCTAAATGCCTCAGTCTTATTTGAGTTTGCCAGTACGATGCCATCATAACCGATCAAAACTTCGACGATTCCTTTAACGCCATTGCTAGCACATAGCTCAACCTCTGAAGACTTGATACGACGAGAAGCATTGGTGATGTCTGGATGCTGTGTACCCACACCCTGGCAAAACAACTTCAAACCACCGCCAGAACCGGTTGATTCTACTTTTGGCGTTTTGAACTGAGTCGACTTACCGAAACGCTCAGCCACAACTGTTGCGAAAGGGTATACCGTCGATGAACCGACGATGGAGATATAATCACGTGCAGCAGTAGCAACTTGAGCGCCAGCTAGTGTAGCGGCGGCGATGGTTGCGATCATTAGAGTCTTTTTCACTTGATGCTCCTAAAACGTTTGTTTTGAGTCAAAGCGCTATTTCAATTCAGTGCGCTAGTTATGAACCATGGATCTGCTCTGGCTTAGGCCCAAGCTATATCTCCAACTGTAATCACAGCTGCAGTTCAATAGTTAGCGATAGTAGATTTCATGAGTGACAATAATATGAACTTAATATGACAGAACTGTTACAACGCCTTGGAATAGTGAATCTGCCTCTAAGTAGCAGCCCGCCCTTAGGACTCTTGATTGGCCCGCCCATTTGACAGCAGATGTCGTATTGCTGAGCGCGTTACTAATTATTGCTGAGCGCGTTACTGATTATTGCTGGGCCGCACTATTGATTGGCAGCCCCTAAAAATCACCATTTATCACACCCCAATACCAACAACACACAATGATTAGCTGTATTTGCACCTGAGAGGGCGCAATCGTGCTGAGATTTGATAGCGGTAAAAGACCACAATGATCTATGATATGCCCGGTTTTAGCATAAAGGGCGGAACCACCTATAACGAAACTACGTATAATGCTCAATCAATAGACCACCACAAAACAGCACCCCAAGCCCATTCAAGCTTTCGTGTTGTGACATAAAATCAGGCTCTATTGCTATAAAAACAACAAGGTAAACTAATGGCCAACCCAATAGCGATCAGCGCTTACATCGCTGACCTCCTCGATAGCCTCTCCGACATGGTCGGCAAGCTCGTCAGCTCTCTAACCATGCTCATGGTCATAGCTACCTGTATTGTAGTCGTACTACGCTATGTCTTTAACATTGGCGCCACCGCATTACAGGACAGCGTAATGTATATGCACGCTGCGGTTTTTTTGCTCGGGGCGGCATACACTCTCAACCATGGTGGCCAGGTGCGAGTTGACGTCTTCTACCGCAACTTCACGTTAAGGCAAAAAGCCTGGGTCGATGCGGTTGGCAGCATCTTATTCTTACTACCCCTGTGCAGTCTTATTTTGTTAACCAGCATTGGATATGTCGAACAGTCATGGGCAGTCAAAGAGGGGGCTCGTGACCCAAATGGTTTACCCTATGTTTACCTCCTAAAAAGCATGCTGCCCATGGCGGCAGGCTTACTCGCCTTGCAAGCACTTGCCGAAACCTGTCACGCACTCGCTACTTTAATGAGCCCAGAGCATAAGGAGCAGGGCAATGCTTGAGATACTCCCCTTATTGATGTTTGCCGCGGTATGCCTAGTACTCATGGCAGGCTATCCGGTTGCGTTCACCCTAGCCGGTGTGGCATTAATTTTCGCCGGTGGCGGAATCTTAGCCGGTCACTTCGATGCCCAGCTATTGCTCACAATCCCAGACCGTTTATTCGGCACCATGACCAACACCACCCTCATTGCGGTCCCCTTGTTTATCCTTATGGGGGTCATGCTAGAGAAGTCTCGCTTAGCAGAAGAGCTGCTTGAGAATATGGCCAAGCTCAGTGGCCGTATGCCTGGGGGCTTGGGCGTATCGGTAATTATTGTCGGTACGTTACTGGCCGCCAGCACCGGTATCGTGGGTGCCACAGTAGTCACAATGGGGCTGATGAGCCTCCCGACCATGCTTAAACGCGGCTACAATCCAAGCTTTGCAGCGGGAACCATATGCGCAACCGGCACACTCGGGCAGATAATCCCCCCATCAATCGCCCTAGTCCTTCTTGGCGACACCTTATCCACGGCCTATCAAAAGGCCCAACTCAGCGCCGGTATATTCAACCCAAAACCTGTTTCAGTCGGAGACTTATTTGTCGGTGCTATTATCCCTGGCTTGGTATTGGTTGGCTTATACCTAGCCTACGTACTCATTACCGCCAAGCTAAGGCCGCAGGACGCCCCAAGCTTTTCTACCGATAATGATGATGAAGCCATTAACAAAGGCGAGGTCGTACTTAGCTTACTGCCACCTATCGGGCTTATCATATTAGTTCTAGGCTCTATCATTGCGGGAGCTGCGACGCCAACCGAAGCCGCCGGTGTAGGGGCCCTGGGCGCTACGGCACTGGCTTTATTTAAAGGCCAGCTTGGCTGGACTAAGTTAAAGGAAATAACCCGCTCAACGACCCAAGTAACGGCGATGGTGTTTACCATTCTAATCGGCGCATCGGTCTTCTCTTTGGTGTTTCGGGGTTTTGGCGGAGAAGAGATGATCCAAGGGTTTTTTGCTCAACTCGATGGTAATGTGGCAGCCGCTGTACTGATTGTCATGGTGGTTATCTTTCTACTGGGCTTCATTCTCGACTTCATTGAAATCACTTTTGTCGTGGTGCCAATCGTTGGCCCGGTGTTACTTGGCATGGGAGTCGACCCTGTCTGGCTCGGCATTATGATTGCCCTTAATCTTCAAACCTCCTTTTTAACACCACCCTTTGGCTTCGCTTTATTCTATTTACGCGGCGTCGCACCCGATAGCGTGAGTACCGGTGAAATTTATCGTGGCGTTATTCCGTTTATTATGCTGCAATTGCTGTTGCTGCTGGCTCTGGCACTTTGGCCTGAAATGGCCACTTGGCTGCCCTCGGTGATGTCAAAATAATAAAGTGGCTACCCATTAAAAATATAAGGTTTTACATAGCATGACAGCTCTCGACGAAGCACCCGTACCAACTGGCAAATTGACGCTACAAACGCTGACCATGCCTGCAGCGACCAACCCAAATGGCGATGTCTTTGCTGGTTGGTTACTGGGCCAAATGGATTTAGCTGGCGCGATTTTAGCCCAGCAAATCGCCAAGGGCCGCTGTACCACAGTCGCCGTCGGTAGCATGGCCTTTCTGCAGCCCGTTCCTGTAGGCTCAACGGTTAGTTGTTATTCTGAAGCACTGGAAGTAGGGCGGTCCTCTATTAGGACCTTGGTTGATGTTTGGCTGACGGATATCCAAAGCGGAGAAGCCAGCAAAGTTACCGAAGGTGAGTTTGTTTATGTCGCGATTGATGACAAAGGCCGAACTCGACCAATACGATAGCTCTGTAGTTTGCGAGAGCTTACGGTAGGCGGATTGCTATTCGCCCATCGTAAGCATTTAATATACCGCGCGGTATTCATCGCGGGATCCCAGGCTAATTGCTAGATTCATGACCACAACATAACGTTAACCGTTATAGCTACTAGCTTTCCAACAAATCCATCAGCGCTTCAAATTCAAAGTTTTCCACCAAGTTATTTAAGCTATCAGCCAGCTCTTTATCGATCAGCTGTTCAATTAAAGCCGATGTTTTTTCGATATCCAGCTCTTCAGCCCCCGCTTTCATAGCCATAATCATGTCGTCTTCGACCTCCAGTAACCTTTCCGTGATATTTTCCGGTTCAAGCCATTTACCAGATGTGGTTACGCCGTCATCTTCATCATCGTATTGATACTGTAAACCCAGGTGCTCAGCCATAGTGGAGAAAATATCTTGTTCCCGGTAGGGTTTGTACAGTACGCCTTTACACCCAGCCTCCAATGCAAGTGCATGCTCCCCGTCTTGCAAGCTAGTGGTTAGGGCCACAATAATAGGAGGCTTCGAAGCGCAGTTGGCCATAATTTCTCGGCAAGCGTCAATACCATTAACCTCGGGCATTCGAATATCCATCCAAATGAAATCGGGCCTAAATGACTGCGCCATTAAAATAGCCTGGGGGCCATCGGCAGCTGTTTCAACGGTAAAACCGCTAACACTCAGCAGTTTTTTTAGTAACTTTCGATTGTGTAACTGATCCTCAGCAATCAAAATTTTAGGAGACGTCAACCCAGGCATCAAGCCCAAAACTCGCGTACTATTACTACTACTTTTCCGCAAGCTTGTACCATCCGTTAGCTCCAACGGTAAACTAACTCTAAAGCTAGAGCCTCGCTTAACAAGGCTATGCACGCTAATACGCCCCCCCATCAAAGCCACAAATTTCGAGGTGATAGCTAAACCCAGGCCAGTGCCTTCTGTCGTCGAAGGTCGGTTCTTGAGCTGCTGGAAAGGCTTGAAAATACTGAGCTGATCCTCTTCACTTATTCCCACGCCAGTGTCTTTTATTTCAAAAAAAAGACGCTGGCCTAGCTCCACATCTATCTCATCCCAAATTTGAAAAACAACCCCACCTCTTTCAGTGTACTTTACGGCGTTACTGATTAAGTTGATAAGAATTTGTCGAATTTTAATTTTATCGGCACAAATAAATGTTGGAACACTATCACCAAGATCAACGTTGAAATTAAGGTTTTTATTAATGCATTTTGCGCGCATCAGATGACTAACATCTTTAATCGTTTGCCGTAAGTCCATTTCCTCTTCATCAATTTCAATTTTATAAGCCTCTATTTTTGAAACATCAAGCACATCGTTGATCAAATTTAATAAGTGCTCGCCACTAAACGCTATCGCATCCAAGTCTTCTTTTGCATCAGAGCTAATATTGGGTTCTCGCTGTAGCATTCTTGAAAAACCTAGAACGGCATTTAATGGGGTTCTTAGCTCATGGGACATATTCGATAAAAACAAACTTTTCGCTTTATTCGCGGTTTCAGCTTTATCTTTAGCGTCGACCAACTGTTGTTGTACTTTTATAAGTTGGTTGTTTTCCCAGATAGTTTTTAGACTAAGCTGAACACTCTGCTGAAATTCTTTTAATAAATCACGGTATTGATTAGAGTACTTATTTTCTTCCGAGTCTAAAATACAAATCGTGCCAAATATTTCTCCTGTAGGCCATATAAGTGGCACACCCAAATATGAAATCATTTTCAAACCTACGATCGGATTATCTTTCCAAACAGGATCCATCAAGGCATTAGGAACATGTAGGAGGTCCCGACTAGTCATCACTTCTTCACAATAAACACCAGAACCAAGTTTAACCATGTCACGGGGCGAAAAAACATTATCCTTATTACTGCTAGCGATACAAACCTCAATCTCCTCGCGATGAACACGCATAATAACACCCGCAGGGACACCCACTAACTTTGCCATAAGATTTACAGTCGTCTGCCAACTTTGATGAATATTATCGGGGACAACAATACTATCGAGGATTGGATACTTAGGTTTTATTGTTAGCGCAGTTACTGACATAATAATTTCTGCCTATAATTGTTAGAAATTCAACGGGGCCGAATAGACCCTAACGCGACACTAGGTATAGTTTGAGACCAAAAATTATTATCACTAATAGCTCGATGCACATCAGTAACTTCCAGAGGCCTAGAAATATAGTAACCTTGAAAAAAGTCACAACCATTTTTCTTCAAATACTCCAGTTCATCAGTGTTTTCAACACCCTCAGCAATCGTCGATAGACCTAAATTTTTAGCCATACCGATAATAGTGGACACAATTGTGGCAGCTTGAGCATTCAAATTAACACCACTGATAAAAGATCGATCAATCTTAAGCATATCCAGCGGTAGCCTTAGCAAATAAGCCAAGCTGCTATAACCAGTACCAAAATCATCAATCGAAAAGGCCACACCCTGTTCTTTCAATAACAGCAACTTACAAATACTACTCTCTACATCATTAAGCATAAGCCGTTCGGTGACTTCTATTTCTAAAAAACTAGGATCTAAACCTGTTTCTATTAATACCGATTTCACATTACTCACAAAGTCATCTTCGTAAAATTGTTTTGGGCTCACATTAACCGCTATTCTGCGAAAGCTATTCGGTAAAAGTTGTGACTCTTGCCAGCGTTTTATTTGCTGGCAAGCTTCCAACAATGCCCAATTCCCTAAATCAACAATCAGACTAGATTCTTCGGCCAAAGGAATAAAAATATCGGGCGCCACATTCCCACTACTTTCATGTTGCCAGCGCATAAGCGCTTCCATCCCTATCAAACTACCGACGTTATCAATCTGAGGTTGATAAACTAAACGCAATTCATTATTTGAGATTGCACTCTTCAAACCTTTGATTAACGCCAACCTTGATTCTGCATTCGACTGGTATTCAGGGCGATAAAATCGAATGGTATTTTTCCCTGACCTCTTCGCTTCATACATAGCAGCATCAGCCTCGACAAAAAGTGTCTGAACGCTACGATCATCGCCATTAATCAAGGTGATCCCTACACTACTCGACAACTGTACATCTTGGTCATAAATCTCATAATGTTGGCATATCGCCTCACACACTTTATCCGCCACAAAATGGGCCTTTTCTGCGGCTGATGTTTCACATAGACCAATCGCCGGAAGGAGCAAAATAAATTCATCACCTCCCCATCTTGCACAGGTATCTGTTTTCCTTAAAACACCCAACAAACGAGATCCCGTTATTTTTAAAACCTCATCACCAACTTCATGTCCAAGCGCATCATTCACTAACTTGAAACCATCTAAATCTAAGTATAAGAGTGCACCGTATATTTTTGAACGCACACAATTTTTAACCTCTTGCTCAACCCTTTCACCTAACAGCCTCCGGTTGGGAAGGCCGGTTAACTCATCATGAAAAGCCAGGTGCTCAATATCCTTCTCTGATTGCCGACGCGCCAAACAACTCCCAATTGAATCACTTATTTGCCGATAAAAATTCAAATCATCACTTCTAGGGCGACGCTTGCTAATAAGGTTAATAATCAAAAACCCTAAACACACACCTCTACTGATAATTGGCACTAGAACCCCATAGTGATCAATTTTCTTAGGAAGAGGGCCTCTTTCGGTCAATGGCTTTATGGTAATATCTTTTGATTCTGTACAAATTCCGACTAGCATTATCGCATTGAAATTATCCACACCGGCGTCATACATACGCTGACTTTTCCTGGCAATGCTTTTGATAATAGGCTTGTGTTCGCTTTTGGCCTGATTGTAGTAAGCCAAATCGAAACCTGCTCCTTTTGACTGGCCCACCATAATCGCAGTTATCAAACTGTTGCCATTTAACAATGGGCTTTTCTTTAGGACGTCAAAACAATCAAAAATATATTCATCTAAAGGCGTCTCCTCAGACGAGAGCTTGAGTATTTTGGCAATACAATTTTCTCGATAACTCAACTCTTCGAAGCGCGCAATGGTCTTATTCAACTGCCTGGTTCGACGCATTATTTTTTGTTCTATCTTCGCATTTACTTCTTCTAGATTTAATTGCGCATGGCGCAGGCTAAGATGGGTATGCACTCGTGAACGAACTTCTTCTGGGTGAAAGGGTTTGACTATGTAATCGACTCCTCCTATTTCAAAAGCTTTTATTTTGTCTTCAATACTGTCGAGGGCACTTACAAAAACAATGGGTATATTACACGCTAGCTTATTGGACTTTATCGCCTCGCACACTTCGTAACCATTCATGTTGGGCATGTCAATATCGAGGAGAATCAAATCTGGAATCGCAGCTGAAATGCTACGCAAAGCTAACTTACCGTTAGTAGCGGGCCTTATTTTATAACCTTCAGGTTCCAAAATACGCTGTAAGACTTTTAAATTTTTGGGATTATCATCAACGACTAATATCGAAAACTCAATTCCATCAACCAAACTTACTCGTTCCAAACTTTACACCTCAGGCAGATTACCAAGTGTTATGTAGAGTTGGAATCTAGGACACTTGCACGCCCTAAAGCATAGTAAAGTTTTCAGGAAACTCTTCTTTGAAAAGTGATTTATATGACAGTTGTTGTCGCGGACAGCAAAACAGGCACTTTAGGTTTAGTGCCTGTTATTTTTTTAATACTTAATAAGTAGGCGAGGGGTTCGCCAACTCGTTTAATTTATTTTTATTGCCTGGAATCATAATACGCAGCTTCTGATATTTCATGATAGCTGCGTACTTGCGTTGCGAACTTACGATAGTGATCATAAACTTTTCTGAAGACTGGATCTTCTTCAGAAAATTCTTCGTACATCACTTCAGCGTGCTGACGAAGGTCACTCAGCACGGCCTTGGGTAATCGTTTTAATTTCACATCGTAGTCATTAACTAAGGTTTGTAAGGCAGCATTATTTCGTGCGGTGTATTCGTCGAGCATATCTTGATTGGTGGTGCGTGCTGCTATTTCGACTATTTTTTTCAAGTCTTCAGGCAAACTCGCGTAAGCGTCTTTATTTACCAAAAGCTCCAAAGTTGGGCCTGGCTCATGCCAACCTGGGTAGTAATAGTATTTCGCTACCTGATGAAAACCTAACGCCAAATCATTGTAGGGGCCAACCCATTCTGTTGCATCAATAACGCCGGTCTGTAACGAGGTATACAAATCTCCGCCAGGGATATTTACTGCCACTCCACCAGCTCGATTCCAAACCTCGCCCGCTAAACCTGGGATACGCATTTTGGTACCCTTGATGTCCTCTGGGGAGTTAATTTCTTTGTTAAACCAACCGGCCATTTGTACGCCGGTATTTCCCGCAGGGAATGGCACTAGATTAAAAGGCGCATAAACTTCCCGATATAATTCCAAGCCGCCAC
>Ga0105358_10000645_pt1 | contig 17761 bp, 20 predicted proteins | sample GOMGulsemesocosm_5_FD_83509 | JGI IMG/M metagenome (GOLD analysis project Ga0105358, IMG submission 83509) | Methane-oxidizing microbial communities from mesocosms in the Gulf of Mexico - GOM15C Gulf of Mexico | ecosystem: Environmental > Aquatic > Marine > Cold seeps | place: Gulf of Mexico... | reverse complement strand
TATATAGGATACTAAGCTTGTATATAATCAGTTTAGTAGGAGGATTAATCTAGTAATACCCTAAATTGTTTTGTATTATATCAATTGTTTGTTAATTATTTGTTAAATGAAGATAGTTTTTGTCCTATATTCTATTTTATTATAAATTTTAATCTTACTTTTTAATTTTAATCATATAATACGCTAATATAAATACTCTAGGAAATAATAATATGCGTTTAATAATGTTTGATATGGATGGAACTTTAATAGATAGTGGCTTTGCCATTACAAATACAATTAATTATGTAAGAGAAAACTTAGGATTTGAAAAACTAGAAAAAAATTATATCTTAGAAAAAGTAAATGAACCTCATATAAATTCTGCAGAATTTTTTTATGGTACAAAAGAATTTACGCAACAACAAACAAAACTTTTTGAAGAGTATTATAATGAACACTGTTTAACAGACCTAATTTTATATGATGGAATTGCTGATTTAATTGCTGACTTAAAAGGTGAATTTACACTAGCAGTTGCTACTAATGCAAATTCTTTATATGCTAAAAAGATGTTAGATCATGTAGGAATTGGTGATAATTTCTCTACTATCTTAGGTTATGATAGTGTAAAGAATCCTAAACCACATCCTGAAATGGTGAATAAAATATTAAATAAATATGATATATCAAATACAAATGCTCAATTAGTAGGCGATTCTCATAAAGATATTATTGCAGCAACAAAAGCTGGAGTTGATTCCGTTTTAGTAAATTGGGGATTTTCAAACCATGAAAAAGATGCAATAGAAACTATAGAAGAATTAGAAACAAAAATTTATGATAAATTTAAATAGCATTAAATTAATTTGTATTCAATTGGTAACTGAATAGTTATAGTTTTCTGAACTTTTGGAAACTTTAAAGAAGCATCTTGGACTGCATTTATAGTAGATTTTTTCAATCTACTATGACCATTTAAAATCATTATATTATCAACCATTCCATTACTATGTAGAGTAAACCTTACATTTACAATACCTTCAATATTAAGTCTTTTTGCACTTCTTGGATAATTTACATTTTGTTTGATATATTTTCTAATTAATCTTAAATGCTTTGCTAAATATTCTTTTTTAACATCTTTTTTTACAATAGTATTCGTATTTTTTGTATTACTTATTTTTTCTTTTAAAACTTCTTTTGTTATAGGTTTTGAAATACGAGGCTCTTTAATAAACTCTTTTACAATTTCTTTTTGTTTTTCTATTTTTTTAGCTTTAATTTCTTTCTTTTTAGGTGTTCTTTTTTTTACAACTTTCTTAATTACTTTTTCAACTTTTTTCTTTTTTATTACTTTTTTTTCTTTCTTTAATTCTTCTTTTTTAATTTGAGGTTTAACTTTTTGTTCTATCTTTTTAGGCTCAGGTTTTAATTCAATATGTTTTAATGAAATAATTTGAGAAGGTTTATCTTTTTTTATAATAATCTTTTTATCTGCAAAGATGAGAAATAAAGCCATTACTACACAAAAATATAAAAATAGTGTAATTAAAAAAGAGTTTAAATAGCGTTTCATTTTTCAGTTACAATAGAAATGTTTGAATAGTTGTTTTTCTTTAACATATCTAATAAATTAACAAAAGTTTCAAACTTAGAGTCTTTATCACTATTAATATGTACAGGAGTGTCTTTTGGCAAAGGAAGAAGATACTCTTGTATTTTTTCAAGACCTTTAATATCTTTATTACAATGCAAAGTATTGTCTTTTTTTATTGTAATAACTACTTCTTTATTTACTTTTATATTATTTGAATTATCAGCATTTGGTAAAGATACAGGAATTATGCCTTTTGATATAAAAGTTGAAGTTAATAAAACAATAGTAAGTAAAACTAATAATACATCAATAAAAGGTATTACATTTATTGAATCAAACTTCTTCAGTTTCATAATCACTCTCTAAAACTTCTGCATATCTACCTAATATATTATAAAAAATTTGAGATAAGATTGCCACAACTAATCCAGCAGCTGTTGCTTTTAATGCAAGGGCTAATGAACTCATAATCTTAGCAGCTTCTATATCTCCATTACCCATAGTAAAAAATGTAAGCATAATGGCTAGCACCGTACCTAATAAACCAATATAAGGTGAGTTAGAAGCAATAGTTCCAATAATAGTTAAATGCTTTGTAAGTGCAATATCTAATGATTTTTTGTTTTTAAAAGATTTAACATCTACTTTTCTATAGAAAAATATTCTCTCTATAAAAAACCAAACCGAAAGAAAACTCATAAAAATCAATAATGCAATAACACCATAATCAACTAAATTCTTTAAAACTTCTATATCCACTTTTTAATCCTAATATTTTTAATTCTTTTTTTCTATTGTTGCAGAGTTTTTGAAAGTTTTTGTAACTAGAACTTTTTCACCTTCAGTAAAAATTGATTCATTAATTTCTCCATCAATTTCCCAATAAGTTCCTTTATAAAAAACTTTATCGTTTTTTATTTCCCCTATTCCTTTTTCATTTAAAAAATTATCACTAATCTTTTCATTTGAACTAAGAAACTTTTTAAAAGTTCTTTTTCTTAATAATAAAAGTAATAATATTGAGATAAATGAAGCAATTGATAACTGCCATATCCCATCATCAAAAGCATATAAATAAGAGATAAAAGCTGTTAATATAAAACCTATACCAAACCACATTAGAATAAAAGATGCAATCACTGATTCTAGAGCAATTAGAATAACACCAATTCCTAATAAAATATACGGATCAATAATACTAAGCATTATTTTTACTTTCGTTACTAGCACCTTTAAAGAAAGCATCACCTAAAACACTAGTACTTCCAACCATTTGAGCTACTTCATAAGGTAAAATCATTTTATCAGTTGATGAACTCTCAGCTAAGGCTTTAAATGCTGCAACTCTATCTTTTGCAAGTAAAAACTCTGCTGCCTTTTCATTTTCTTCCATTGATTCATTAATTAATTTCATAGCTTCTTTTTGCCCAGCTGCAACTTGTTCTTGCTCATATCTTTTTGCATCTGCCATTCGCTCAATAGCTTCTGCTCTTAAGATTTCTTCTTGTTTAAAACCTTCTGCTCTTCTAATAACAGCTTCTTTATCAGCTCTAGCTTTTGTTTCAATTGCTCTTTTTTCTCTCTCAGCTTCCATTTGCATATTCATAGCTCTTTCAATTTCTGCAGGAACAGAAATATCGGATATTTCAACACGAGTAACCTTAATACCCCAGTTAGCAGCTGCTGATCCTAATTCATTTTGAAGCTTTGCATTTAGTGTTTCTCTATTTGATAAAGTATCATCTAAATCCATTCCACCAATTTCAGATCTAAGTGTTGTCATTGCAAGATTTGCAATTGCATTTTTAAAATCAACTACATTATAAGTAGCTTCCTTAGCATCATCAACTTTACAAAAGACAATCCCGTCAATAGAAATATTCACATTATCTTTTGTAATTACTGACTGTTTTTCAATATCAACTAATTGTTCTCTTGAAGTTAATACAGCTCTAATAGAATCAACAACAGGAATAATTAAGTGAAATCCACCATGAAGAACTCTATTAAATTTACCAAGTCTCTCAACTAAAAATAAATCAGATTGGGGAACGATTCGAACACCTTTTATAATAATAATTAATGCAAAAATTATAATTGCTACTGCAAAAACTAAGTTTTCTTCAATTTCCATAATTAAACCTTTTTTATAATTTATTTTAAACTAAAATATTTTTAAGATTGAGATTAAAAACATTACCATTACTTATTGTATCTATTTTAATAACAATTTTATTATTATCACAAAATTCTTTTACGATATTTAAACCTAAACCAAATCCATCATTTGATGAATTTTCTTGATAATATTTATCAAATACCATTAATATATTTTTTGTATCAATATTTTCACCAGTATTAAAAATAGATAAGATATTATTTTTATAAGAAATATCAACTATTGGATTATCTTTTAGATTATATTTAATTGCATTTGATATTAAATTATCAATACATTTTGAAAAACCATTTAAATCTGTTAGAACATTTATAGTAGGTACATTTGATGTAATTTTTGTATCTTTTTTAATATCATCAAATTTTGATATTGAGGTGTTAATTATAGTATCTAAAGTGGCTTCTTGCTTATCTATTTTATCAATCTCTTTTTTAATATTATATTCCATATCTTCATATAATTTTAGTAAATTATTTGAAGCTTCTGTAATACGATTTAGTCTTTTTAAACTCTTTTCATCACTAATACTTTTTTGTAATAATTGAGTATTCATCTTAATTGTAGAAACTGGAATATTTAATTCATGAATAGTCTCTTTTATATTTTTTTGTAAATTTTCGTCACTTTTAAATAAAGGTTCTAAAATACTTGAAGTAAAACTTAAGAAAATAATAATTGCAAATAAAATAAGAGGGATAATAACAAACATGAAATTATCATCATTTAAACCAAAAATAGAGATTAGTGCATAGTTTACGTAAAGTACAATAACAAGTGTAAACACAAAGATAAGAGAAAGAGATATTAAAAAATCTCTTTTTTTAGAATTCAACCTTGTATCCTATTCCTTTTATATTAGATATATATTCTTTGCCTAAAAGTTTTTTTATTGAATTAATATAAACCCTAATAGATCCTTCACTATAGTCTTTTGAAGCACTCCATAATTTATCAACTATCATTTCTTTAGTAACTATTTCACCACGATTTTCTATAAATAACTCTAAAAGTTCGGATACTTTTATAGGTAAATTTAAATCAATATTATTTTTAAAAGCTCTTTTTGTAATAGGATTAAAAGTAAGTGTTTTTGATAAGGTTATAATTTCAAAATGTTTTTTATTTCTTTTAAGTAAGGCTTTTATTCTTAAAATCAATTCATCCAAATCAACTGGTTTTTTTAAATAATCATCACAACCATTTTTAAAACCTTTTTCTAAAGTTTCTTTATCTTTATAAGAAGTTAAGAATATTGAAGGAGTATCATCCCCAGATTTTCGTAACTGATTTAAAAGGTCTAATCCATTTATTTTGGGTACATTAATATCAAATATATATAAATCATAATTTTTTTCATAGTTTAAATCTAAGCACTTTTCTCCATCATTTGCAATATCTACATTAAAACCTTCTTCTTCTAAAAAGTCTTCTAAAGTATTCGCAAAAAGTTCATCATCTTCTAAAAGTAATATATTAAACATGCTTAGTCTTTACTTGAAATCTTTATAGTTTTGTCTTAACGCTTCATAAGCAACAATAGAGACAGAGTTAGCAATATTTAAACTTCTAGCTTCATTTGTCATAGGAATTGTAATACAAGCCTCAACTCTTTTGTCTAATACTTCTTGAGGAAGTCCAGCATCTTCACGTCCAAAATAGAAATAATCTCCTACTTCATAACTTACTTCAAAATAGTTTTGTTTTGTTTTTGTAGTTGCAAAAAAATGTCTATTTGAGAAAGGATTTTTTTCCCAAAATTCTTCAATATTTTCATATTCTCTTACATCTAATTCAAACCAGTAATCAAGCCCCGCTCGTCTTACTTCTTTTTCTGTAATATCACCAAAACCATAAGGTTTAATTAAGTGTAAAGTACAATCCATTGCAAAAGCCAATCGTCCTATAGTTCCCACATTACCTGGCATTCTAGGTTCTAGTAAAACTAAATTAAACATTATAAAATCACCGTCTTATTTCCATGTACAAAAACTTTATCATCAAGTAACATTTGAAAGGCATTTGATAATACAATTTTTTCAACATTTCTTCCTGCTTTTCTCATATCTTGCCATGAGTAAGTATGGTCGATTCTAACAACGTCTTGAGAAATAATTGGACCTTCATCTAAATCATTAGTAACAAAATGTGCAGTAGCTCCTATAATTTTAACACCTCTTTGATGTGCTTGTTTATATGGATTTGCTCCAATAAATGCAGGTAAAAATGAGTGATGAATATTTAAAACTTTCTTAGGAAAAGTTTCTACAAAAGTGGGAGTAAGAATTCTCATATATTTTGCCAGAACAATAAGTTCAGGTTCATAATCATTAACTTTCTTAATTACTTTTTCTTCATGTTCTTCTCTACTTAGGCCATCAGCACTAATACAAATAAATGGAATATCGAAGTTTTCTACTAGTTTTCTTAAATCTTCATGATTTGCAATTACTGCTTTAATATTGGCATTTAATTCACCATCTATATATCTAATTAATAAATCACCTAAAACATGTGATTCTTTAGTTGCAAGAATTACAACATCTTTCTTAGCTTTTTTATTTAGTTTTATTTCTGCATTATCAGGTAAAACTTCTTTTAGTTCTTTTAGTAGCATGTTTTGTGATATTTTTCCAGAGATTATAGTTCTCATGAAAAATTTGTTAGTGTTTGAATCAACATATTCAGCATTTTGTTCTATATTTAAGTTGTTTGCAAAAAGAACTTTTGAGATATTATATACTAAACCTTTTGCGTCTTCAGTATCTATTAAAAGTATGTAGTCTTCCATTGTCGTCCTGTATTATTCTCATTTAATTTTTTATGAGAATAATACCATTTTATTGATTAATAGATTGTTTGAAACTATACCATATGAGAAAGTTTTTTTCTATACGCAGCTAGATCAAAATCTTTAACTCTAGCAACACCAGTTTCAACTGCACTATTTGCAACAGCTGATGATACTTCTACCATAAGTCTTTTGTCAAATGGAGCAGGAATAATATACTCTCTTCCATATTTCAAATTACCAAATAATGCTATTAAATCAGGAGTTAAAGGTTCTTTAGCTAAGTCTGCAATTGCTTTAGCAGCTGCTATTTTCATAGTCATATTAATTTTTTTAGTTTGTACATCTAATGCACCTCTAAAAATAAAAGGAAAGCCAAGTACATTATTTACTTGATTAGGAAAATCAGATCTTCCTGTACCAATAATTGCTTTTGGTTTTACTTCTCTTACTTCTTCTGGAAATAATTCAGGAGTAGGATTTGCTAAAGTAAATACAATTGGTTCTTCAGCCATTAAAGAAACTAATTCTTTAGTAAAACTTCCTGGCCTAGATAATCCTAAAACCATATCCGCATCAGTAAATGCTTCTTCCATTGTTGTTACTTTATCTGTTACAAACCCTAATTTATATTTATTTAAATCAGTACGTCCTGTATGAATAACACCTTTTGAATCACACATAATTAAGTTTTTAATACCTGATTCTTTATACATTGTTGAACATGCAATAGCAGAAGCACCAGCCCCAACAACTACAACTTTCATATCTTCAAGTTTTTTACCCATCATTTCACTTGCATTCATAAGTGCTGCTGTTGTAATAATTGCTGTACCATGTTGATCATCATGCATAACTGGAATATCAAGTTCTTCAATTAATCTTTTTTCAATTTCAAAACACTCAGGTGCTTTAATATCTTCAAGGTTTATCCCACCAAATGTTGGAGAGATTGCTTTTACAATATTACAAAATTTATCAATATCAGTTTCATCAACTTCTATATCAAAAGAGTCAACTGCTGCGAATTTTTTGAATAATACAGCTTTACCTTCCATAACAGGTTTTGATGCAAGTGCTCCAATATCTCCCAGACCAAGTACTGCAGTACCATTTGAAATAACAGCTACAAGGTTTCTTTTTGATGTATATTCATATGCTAACTCTGGATCTGCTTGTATTTCTTCACAAGGATATGCAACACCTGGACTGTAGGCTAAAGATAAATCTCTTTGAGATTCTAACTTTGTTGTTGTAGCAATTGCTACTTTTCCAGGACTAGGAACTCTATGATAATCTAATGCTTCATTTTTTGTAATTTTACTACTCATTATAATCCTTTTAAATTCCACTAAATATTTTAATTGGCCAAATTGTAACTAAAAGAAACTTAAAAAAAATAAAAAACAGTTAATTTAATATTGAAGTAGTTCTTAAGCTATTTATATAAGTTTTATCTAGTTTTTAAAAACTAGTACTATTTTTTAATTTGTTTTTAAAATAAAGTATTATATTTAAAAAGAGTGTAGCAAAGTATATAATCGTAAATAAGGGGTTATAGTGGGTATTAATATAAGTTATATTTATATTTTATAAATTAGGTATATTATAAAAAGTAATGTATTATTTAGTTAAAATTATTTATAATTTAATAATTCCGGCAAATCTCCCAGTTTTAGGTTCTTTTCTATACGAATAATGTACCTTACTTGTACATTTTGTACAAATAGTGGAAACATCAATTTTATGAACTCCATTCTTGATTAAAATCGACTTATTAATTCCTTGTAAATCAATATTTTTACCATTCACAAACTGTGAACCAAAAGTTGTTTTTACTATGTTGATTAATTCATCACTAACTTCATAACAACATTTTTGAATACTAGGTCCTAGTATTGCTTTTATATCTAAAGAATTTGAATCAAAATTTTCTTTCATTTTATTTATTGCAACTTCTACAATTTTTAGAAAAGTTGAGTTTCTTCCTGCATGTAATGCTGCGATTACACCTTTTTTCTCATCATGCAATAAGATTGGTATACAATCAGCCACCATTACCATTAATGGTAAATCTTTTACATTCGTAATTAAACCATCACAATTATCTATGATTTTATTAGAATTTAAATCTACAATTTCTACATTATTACCATGTACTTGGTTCATTGAAACTAGTTTTTTATAATCATAATCGTATTTTTTTGATAAAAGCTTTCTATTGTTATCTACATTACTTTTTTTATCTCCTACATGATAAGCTAAATTTCCATCCTGTATATCTGTAAAAATTGATAATATATCTTTCATTGTTCTTCCTAAATTTTATTTATAGTTAAGTCTTTAAATTGTAGAGTAATTTCATATTATATAACAAAAAAAGATGAAGAGAGTAAAGCCTTGGAAATATTAAATAGATTTGATAAAGCAGCAGCTTCATGGGACAGTAAATCATCAAGTTTAGCAATTGCAAAAGCGTGCGTAGAAAATATAAAAATATATATTAATCTTAAAAAAAATATGAATATCTTAGATTATGGTTGTGGAACAGGACTTGTAGCTATTGCTTTAAGTTATGAAGAAAATACAGTATTAGGAATGGACTATTCACAAGGGATGGTCGATACTTTTAATGAAAAAATAAATAAATTAAACTATAACAATATAAAAGCAATAAAACATAATATAAATAAAGATGAGTTAGCAAAAAACTCATACGATTTAATTACAACAAGTATGACCTTACATCATATAGAAGATACAAATATGTTTATAGAAAAATGTAAGTTAGCACTAAAAAATGATGGATATTTATGTATCAATGATTTAGATGAAGAAGATGGAACATTTCATAGTAAACATAAAAATGATGGAGTTTTTCACTTTGGTTTTGAAAAAGTAGCGTTATCAAAAATTTTAATAAACAATGGCTTTAAAATAATAGATTATAAAATAGTTCATATTGATAAAAGAAATGATAAAGAATATCCTATTTTTAATATCATCGCAAAAGCAAAAAGTTAAAAGTTAAAAGATTAAAAGGTAAAAAATGTCAAGAAATAAAGAAAACTTCGTAATATTTGGAAATCCAGTTGCTCACTCAAAATCTCCACAAATGCAAAATGCAGGATTTAAAAATTTAAAATATGATGCAGTTTATGAAAAACATCATTTAGTTGATGGAAGTACAATAAAAAGAACTTTCTTAGAAAACAATTATGAAGGTGCAAATATCACAGTTCCACATAAAGAACATGCATATAGAAATGCGGATGAAGTAAGAGGATTAGCAAAAAAGATACAAGCTGTTAATACATATATAAATGAGAATGGAAAAGTAATCGCTTATAATACTGATGCTCCAGGTTTTTTAAAAGCTATTGAAAGTTTTACGGATGTAAAGTCAGTATTATTATTAGGAGCTGGTGGAACTGCTAAAGCAATTGCCCTAGCCTTGCAAGAAAATAATATTGAGGTAACTGTACTAAATAGAAGTGAAGAAAAACTAGAATTTTTTAAAAATGAAAATATCAATTCATACTCTTGGGATACATTTACTCCAAAGCAATATGATTTAGTTGTTAATTCAACTAGTGCTGGTTTAAAAGATGAATATCTACCTTGTGATAAAAAGTTATTAGAGGAAGTATTTAAAACAGCTAAGTATGCATTTGACTGTGTTTATGGAAAAATAACACCATTTTTAGCTCTTGCTAAAGATAATGGATTAGAAATAAAAGATGGAGAAGATATGCTTTTATTTCAAGGTGTATTGGCTTTTGAATTATTTACTAAAACTAAAGCCTCTGAGAATACTATTAAGGCTATGAGAGAGGGCTTAAAAAATTAATCTTAGGATTGGACTATTTAAATACTAACCTTCCCCTCATCAATAATTAAATATCTTGAGCAGAAGTTTCTTTATTTCCAAACTCTAACATATTGAGTAAATAGGAAAAAGAGGATCAATGTCGATAAGCCCAGTCCATATCGTCCAACATAATCATGTGACCAGTGAAAATAATCAGGATTAATTATTACAGCATAAGAGACAAAGAGTATACGAAATAAATTAAGAGAGACTATTGTGATATATCCTCCTATAAACCAAGTAATTTTATTTTTGATACGTGTTGGATAAGATAAAATGGCAACGGTATACAGCAAAATTGCAGTTAAGCCATTACATGCATAATCGATACTGATCTTTTTACCATTATCAAAAATCATCAATTGTTCTTGCATTTTAATAGGAAAGTTAAGCAACTCAACTCCATAAGAGAGTAGAACTAAAGTGAAATCTCTTTGTAACTCATTTATGAAAAAGAAAGGTGAAAAGTTTTCTATATAGATGAGGCCAAAAAATATTGACCCCAGAAGAATATAAAGAAGTGTATATTTAAACATTAGATACTCCTTTCTCAAAGAAAAGCTAGCTTAAGCTAGTTTTCTTCGTACAATTAATCCCCCAATTACAAGAAATCCAAATATCACAAAGAGAAGACTAATATTATCATTTGCCGCACCACTAGAAGATGTTGTTGTATCTGTAGTTACAACTGGTGTAATTGCGGCAGTTGTAGAAGCAGTCACAAGAACACTACCTCCTCCTAAACCATCAATATCTGCATCAGTATATTCTGTTGTAACGATAGTACCTTCAGTTACGTTTACACTACCATCATTGTTAGTACCTGCGGTTGTTCCTGATACTGTAGGTAATTCTGCTGAGAATACACCACGATTTTCTCCTATCTCAGTTAGGAGAATTGTTTCAGTTTCACCTAGTGATGTTGTTATATTAACATTTACTGTATCAACTACATCTGGCGTATCTAAACCTTTATCAGCTACAACAAGTGTAAGTGTATTTCCAATACCAAATGTTGGTGCTGGTGCGATAGATAAAGTTCCCTCATGACTAACATAATCAGAAAGTTTTGGAGCTGCATTAGCAACATACCCAGGTTCCACTTGTATTGCAGCAAATTTTGGTGTTATTCGAATAGTAAATTTGTCCGCTGAAGTTGTAGGAAATGTTGAAATATCTCCAATCTCAACAATATAACTTAATCCAAGATTTAAAACATCTTCAATAACATCAACTGAGTGTAAAGAATTACTTGCCCATGTTGCAAGCTCAAGAGCAGTAGCTTCAGCAAAATTATCAGCATTACCTTTCATCCATGCATAAGTACCATCACCACGATCTGCCCAAAATGCTTCTAAATCTGCATCAGTTAAAGGATCATTATCATTATCCCAAAAAATTCCTTTTGGAGCCCAAATACTTGGAGGCCAATTACCAAGTTGCCCCGCAACACCATCAGGAATTCCATCTGCTGGAGTAGTATCAGGAGAGTAAGGCACAGGCAATGCTGAATAATTACTATTTACAAACATAGCACTTGATTCTATAGTATCTTTATTCACATTTAGCGCAACATTATATCCAGCTGCCGTATCATCAAAGAAACCGTTTGTAGTAAAATGACTGTCTATATCACCAAATAGACCATGTGAAAAGGTAGCAAGTTCATCAGCAGCCCAAATATCAGTAGGAATAAGTGGATCAGTTAGATCCTCACCTTCACCTATCGAAAGTTTAATATCAGATCCAGGTGTTACAACATTAGGGTTATCTGCATTAGATGCACTTGTAAAAACTCCTCCGGCATCTAGAAAACCTATTTCTACTTTATAACCGTCTAATCGTTTATTTGTATAGTTATTTATTTTTTGAAGAATCATATAACGCCAATTCTCACCTAGAGGAGTTGCTTGTACATTAAATGTTAGATTTACTCCTTTACCATAGGCACCATCAACTTCATGCATAGCTGGAAGTAAATTTAATTTAAAACGTTTATGCGTTTGAAAATCACTACTACACAAAGTTTCAGCAGGTGTTGTGGCATCAAGATAAGATCCATCAAGATAAGAAGTTGTCATAATACAACTTGCTGGTTTACTATGTGACAAGACTTGATTGTAAGTATTCCCTTCAATAATTTTTATCCCTGAAGGTTCTCCTACTGGCCAATCTTTTCCATGAAGGTTTACCATAACATTTGCTACATTAGCCGTTACAGTATCGTGGATATCACTTTCAAATGTATCTCCTTCTACCATATCAGGAGTATATGACCCATCTAACTCACTAAAAATTTTATCATTAGGATTTGTATACTCTACATAATCCAAATCTGTTATCTTAACATTAACATTGTCAAGATTCCATCCTCCAAATCCACTAGAATGACTTGGACTTGCTTGATCTGATAAAGGACCAATTTTACCAGCCTCTAAAAAAGTTGCGAAGCTCAAGAGTGTGATTACACCCAAGCCTATTATTTTTTGCATTTTCATTTCCTTCTCCTCCTTATTTTAGTAAATAATTAAAATAATTTAAACTATTACTAAGTTATATAACTATATTAACACTTTTATATTTTTATAACATCACCCATTTAGGTGAACTATTGATAAATACAATAAAATATTGGAAAAGTAAAAGAATACCTTACCTTTATACCTCAGTTTTCAGAACAAATCAATCTATTAAATCAGTAATCTAAACTTAGAAAAATTGGAATATTCTAAGTTCTTTTATAACAAAATGACGACATTAGACATATTATTTCCTAGTTTTATGTATTAGATCCTTTTAATTTTAATTATTGATTTAACTCCAAGTGAAGATAAAGATTTTATTATAAGAAAAATAAAATTAACATCTATATGAAGCAATATATGGATGTGATTATGAATTTTTATGTATGATTACAACACAAAAAGATGAAATAACTATGTTGTAATCTCTTAGGTTTAATAAAATTTATGAATAAGATAAAGAACATTTATAAAGGTAATATACTTGGCATTTTGAAAATCATATCTTAAATAGAAAAAATATTTTATAGATTAAAGACATTAATTTTATTATAAAAATATACTAGACTGGTATTTAAAACTTATATAAAATACTTTAGTAAGATTATGTTTATACTCTTCATCTACTTTATAGCAATAATTTAGTAATATATCTAAAATTTATAAAGAACAAAAAGTATAAAAGGATTATTAATTTTGAAAAAGAATAATAATATTAAAAAGATTTCAAACTATGTAGTAGTTGGTGGACTTGGTGCTATTTTAGTATCTGGCTTAGTTGGATGTGAAGACAAATCAAATAATCAAGAAAACTTTCAACAAAGTGATGCTTTCGCAAGTGCAAGTCAAAAACAAGCTGCATTTGTAATTATTGAAGAATCAAAAGATGGGAAATATGCAATTGTTGATGAGTTTCCTTCCTCAAAAACTACAATAGTTTTAAGAAAACCAGACGGTACTGAAAGAATTCTTACAAAGAGTGAGATTGACGCTCTTGTTAAATCTGAAGAAGTAAAGATTGATAATGGAACATCAGGATTAACAAATCCTAATTCAGCAGAAGCTAGTTCAGGAATGGGACTTGGAGGAGTTTTAATGTCTTCAATTGCGGGTGCTATGCTTGGTTCTTACATTGGTAATAAATTATTTGGTAACCAAAACTATCAAAATCAAAGAAAAGCTCAATACAAATCTCCATCAACATATAGTAAATCTAAAAGTTCTTTTAGTAAAGCAGCATCAAGTACTAATAAATCAAGTGCTTCTAAAAAAAGTGGATTCTTTGGAAATAAATCATCAACTTCTACGAAGAAAAGATCTTCGTTCTTTGGTGGTTAAAAAATGAATTTATTAAAATTAGAACCATTAACAGATGAATACTTAGAATCAATTGGTTTTAAGTGGCACACAGATGAAGATAATACTTCATATATTGCAAATGAAGTCGTAGAAGTTAGTGAAGAGGAAGCAAATGCTTATTATGAAGCGACAAATGAATTATATGATATGTTTTGTGAAGCGGGTGAACATGTAATTGAAAATAATTTATTTCATGAAATAAACATTCCTTTTAATTTAGTAGAGACTATTAAAGAATCATGGAAAAATGATGTTCATTGGCATTTATACTCAAGATTTGATTTAGCAGGTGGACTTGATGGTAAGCCAATTAAATTAATAGAATTAAACGCGGATACTCCTACTTCACTTTTTGAAACAGCTGTTATTCAATGGGCTTTATTAAAAGCTAATGGATTAGATGAAGCTAGTCAGTTTAATAATCTTTATGATTCATTAAAAGATAACTTTAAAAGAATCATAACTTTAGATTCTGATATTGAGAATTTTGAAGAATATTATAAAGATTTAGGTTGGAAAATATTATTCTCTTCGATTTCAAGTTCAGATGAAGATGAGAATACAACTAAACTTTTACAGCATATTGCCGACGAAGCTGGATTTAACACAGACTTTGAACATATTGATAAAGTTGAATTTAACGACGAAGGGATTTTTAAAGATCAAGAAAGTTTTGAATTCTGGTTTAAACTAATTCCATGGGAAGATATTGCAATTGATGAGAGTGAATTAGCTCTAATTTTAGCAGAGATTATTAAGGATAAAAAAGCAATTATTTTTAATCCTGCATATACTTTAATGTTCCAATCAAAAGGGTTTATGAAAATTCTTTGGGACTTATATCCAAATCACCCTCTTTTACTTGAAACTTCTTTTGAACCTTTAGATGGTAAAAAGCAAGTTGAAAAAAGATGCTTTGGAAGAGAAGGTGCCAATACTAAAATTATAAATAAAGATGGAAGTATTGATACTGAGACTCCAGGAGAATATGAAGGCCATAAAGCTATCTATCAAGAGTATGTAGAACTAAATACAGATTCAAATGGAATAACTTACCAAGCTGGTGTATTTTACGCTTATGAAGCATGTGCTTTAGGATTTAGACGTGGTGAAAAGATTTTAAATAACACATCTAAATTTGTAGGTCATATTGTTAAATAACTAAGATTTTCCTTAGTTATTTAGTAAAAATTCTATTTATTATCTTCTTTATAATTTCTTATATGATCTAATAATAATTCAAAACATATTTCAAGAATTTTAAGATTTTTTAAAAGTAACATTGGATTATGCTTTAATACTTTTTTATCAGCTTTCATATCAACATTTCGTATATCAATTTCACCCTCTATTAATACAAGATCAAATCTAACTTTATCACTTGAAAAGCTTAAAGAAATTGGTAAATAATATTCTTGTTCATCATCTAATAAATACCAATTAGAACCTTTTTGTATCAATACATTTGGTAAAGGAGCATTATAAACTATACTTTCAATAAAGTATTTATTAAAAATAATCTCTTTTAAAGTTAAAGGATTAATAAGTTCTGAATTTAAATTATTCTTAATTCTTTTATACATAATCTTCCATAATAAAGAATTGGTTTTTTTCGTTGAATCCAAATGAAATAATGGTTCATTATCTAAATAATATATTTTATTCATAGTTTCTTATATACGCTTTCATTAATGTAAAATCTACATTTTCATTTATTTTAATATCCAAATCCATTAAATATAAATTTTCAATATCAAAACTCTTAAGTTTCACTAAATCTTTACCTGTTGTAAGAATATTATACTCTTTATATTTCTCTTTTATTTCTTTTATTTCTTCAAAAAGAAAATTATGATGATCAGGATATGCTAAAAGCTCGGTATCTTTTGATAAGAATTCTAAAAGTCTTTTGGGCTTTGAAATAGCTGTTAGAACAACAGTTTTACCACTTAAGATTACTTCTTTATCATCTTTTTTAATGCTAATGATTCTATTAAAATCCCTACCCTCTTTTAATTCTAAATCAGCATATGCATATAAACCTTTTGGTTCTCTATATCCACCACTTGGAAGACAGTAGAAATTTGTTGGTTCTTTTTTTGGTCTTAATAAAATATTAAACTTTTTAATATGATATTTAGAAAAACCATCATCTAAAAATACAATTTTACAGCCAAGTTCTTTTGCTTTTAGAATTGCTTCAACTCTATTTTCACTAACTATAACAGTTGAATTTGGTAAAGACTTTGATAAAAGCATTGCTTCATCACCACTAATTATTATATCTTCTAAAATTTTGCCTCTATTAGATATTATATATAAGCCTTTTGAAGCTCTTCCATATCCTCGTAAAATTACACAAGAATTTTCATAAGAATTTGCTAATTTTATAGCAATTGGAGTTTTACCACTTCCTCCTACTATAATATTTCCAATAGAAATAACTGGTATTCCAAAATCTAATTCTCTAGCAAAAGTACGTTTTATTAAGATTATAAGCATGTAAATAAATGTTAGTGGCAGTAAAAGATAAGCAATAGTTTGTTGAAAAGCATTAGGGAAGAAGAGATAATCTTCAATCCATAAGTATAATTTTTGTTTCAAGTTATATTAAATCCATTCAGAAGCTACATCAATAACTTGATCACAAACATAATTTACTTCTTCATCTGTTAAACTTGCATACATTGGAAGTGATAGTATTTGCTGATAATTATTTAATGCATTTGAAAATGCAGTGATTTTAATAGAATATTTTGTTTTATAATAAGATAGTAAATGTAAAGGAATATAGTTAAGTCCAGTGGCTACTCCTCTTTCTTTTAAAGCTCTTGCAAAGGCATCTCTGTTTCTTGAAACTTTTACAATAAATTGAGTAAAGATATGTTCATCTTTATATGGAGGTATTGTTATATGCTTAACCCCTGTTAATCTTTTTTCATAAAGTTTAGCTATTTCTTTTCTTCTTTTAATAAATTTCTCTGTTTTATTTAACTGTGCTAAAGCATATGCCGCATCTAATTCTGATAAATCATATTTATGACCAATATCAACTACATCATATACATAATCTAAGTTTCCATAGCTATCATAAGTTGTTGTAAGAGCATGAGTTCTAAGTAGTTTAGCTCTATTTGCTATTTCTTCATTATTTGTAACAATAACTCCTGATCTAGAAATCGCATATTTACTATTAGATGGATTTGTTGAAAAAATAGTCATATCAGCTCTTAAACTACCTACTCTTTTATCTTTATACATTACACCAAGAGCTGATCTACAATCTTCAATTAAAATAATTCCATATTTTTCTGCTATATCATAAATCCTATCTAAATCTGGTGTTTGTCCAGCAACAAAAGTAATGATTGCACCTCTTAATTTTTTTGATTCATTTTGGGCTAATGCTTTTTCAAACTTATCAACATCAATATTCATATCTTCCATATTAATATCAATAAAT
>Ga0105358_10000642_pt1 | contig 17842 bp, 15 predicted proteins | sample GOMGulsemesocosm_5_FD_83509 | JGI IMG/M metagenome (GOLD analysis project Ga0105358, IMG submission 83509) | Methane-oxidizing microbial communities from mesocosms in the Gulf of Mexico - GOM15C Gulf of Mexico | ecosystem: Environmental > Aquatic > Marine > Cold seeps | place: Gulf of Mexico... | reverse complement strand
GTTATTGTGGGTATGTCAGGTGGTGTCGACTCTTCTGTTTCTGCTTTTTTATTAAAAGAACAAGGTTATCAAGTTGAAGGCTTGTTCATGAAAAACTGGGAAGAAGATGATACCGATGAATATTGTGCCGCTGCGCAAGACTTAAAAGATGCACAAGCTATTTGTGACAAACTAGACATCAAGCTACATACTATCAATTTTGCGACTGAGTATTGGGATAATGTATTTGAATATTTCCTCGCTGAGTATAAAGCAGGACGCACGCCAAACCCTGATATCATGTGCAATAAAGAAATAAAATTCAAAGCCTTTTTAGAATTTGCTTGTGAAGATTTAGGCGCAGACTACATCGCAACAGGCCATTATGTACAACGACAATTTACCGATGGCCACTGGACTATGGTGCGTGGTTTAGACAATAACAAAGATCAAAGCTATTTTTTGTACACCTTAAATGAGCAACAACTTTCCTATACATTGTTCCCTGTTGGTCATATTGAAAAGCCACAAGTTCGTGCCATTGCTGAAAAGGCTGGTTTAGTCACTCATAATAAAAAAGATAGCACAGGTATTTGTTTTATTGGTGAAAGAAAATTTAAAGACTTTTTAGGACAGTACTTACCTGCTCAGCCAGGCATTATAGAGTCAGCCGAAGGAATTGCGGTTGGACATCATGATGGTTTGATGTATCACACGTTAGGACAACGCAAAGGTTTACGTATTGGCGGCTTAGCCAATGCTGGCGAGGAACCTTGGTATGTAGTAGAAAAAGACTTACTTCGTAACGTACTCATTGTGGGTCAAGGACATAACCACCCTCGTTTATTTTCTAAAGGATTAATTGCCAATCAATTACACTGGGTTAATCGTCAAGAATTGACTACTCCTATCAAGTGCACAGTAAAAACGCGCTATCGCCAAGCAGATGTTGCCTGTACAGTCAGCCCGTTAGCAAAAAAATCGACGGCTGACACAGAAAACACTCTTGAATATCAAATAGACTTTATTGAGCCACAAAGTTCAGTAACACCAGGGCAATCAGTGGTGTTTTACCAAGATGATATATGTCTAGGTGGCGGTATTATTAACACCCTGATTCGTTAAGTAAAAATTCAAATATTTACAGTAACCATTAATTCTCAATAAAAGCAGTTTAGATAATACATGAAAGATCAAACGATAACTTTTGCCGTTATATGCCAAATAGCGCACCTTGTACAGCAAGTATCCCGCAACGGCCAAGTCGATGATAGTGAGCTTGCCATGTTACTCAATAGCATCATCACAACATCGCCAGAAAACACATTAGCGGTTTATGGTGGCGAGTTAGCCAATGTTAAACAAGGTCTTGAATTATTAATTAACCATTTAGGTGATTCTTCTAGCTCAAACGGCAAACAAAATAAAGTCAAAGACCCTGAATTTACGCGTTATATCATTAGCTTAATAAACTTAGAACGTCGCCTGACAAAGCAACCTAAAAAGCTAACACAACTTGGTGAGCGCATTGACGCAACTAAAAGACAACTTGAATATTATTCAATCACCAGTGAAACACTAATTGCCAGTTTTGCTAGCATTTATAGTGATATCATTAGCCCACTTGGTGCGCGTATTCAAGTAACCGGCGAACCGGATATATTAAAGCAAACAGCTAGCCAACATAAAATTAGAGCCTTATTACTTGCAGGCATAAGATCTGCCGTATTGTGGCGACAAGTCGGCGGCAAACGTCGAACGATATTATTGAGTCGTAATAAATTAATCAACACAGCAAAAGAATTACTCAAACAATAATAAGCATTAATAAAAATACAAGTATTTAAAGCAACTTAATCATTTTTAAAACTTAGATCTTAACTTAGGAACACATTATGGAACTTTCAGCGTTAACGGCAATATCGCCTGTAGATGGTAGATATGGTAGCAAAATAAGTGACTTGCGCCCTATTTTCAGTGAATTTGGTTTAATCAAATACCGTGTCACTGTTGAAGTGCGTTGGTTACAAAAATTAAGCGCAACGAAAGCCATTGAAGAAGTACCAGCCTTTAGCGACGCGGCAAATCAAGCATTAAACAAAATTGTTAGTGAATTTAGTGAACAAGATGCTTTGCGCATAAAGAAAATTGAAGCAACAACTAATCATGATGTAAAAGCTGTTGAATACTTCTTAAAAGAAAAAATCAGTGATAATGCTGAATTACATGCCGTTACTGAATTTATTCATTTTGCCTGTACATCTGAAGACATTAACAACCTATCCCATGGGTTAATGTTGAAAGAATGTCGTGAATTAATATTAATGCCTGCTATTGATGATATTTTGTCAAAAATCAAAGGTCTAGCGGTTGAATACAAAACTATTCCTATGATGTGTCGTACGCATGGACAACCTGCTTCTCCTAGTACTTTAGGTAAAGAAATGGCGAATGTTTATGTTCGTTTAAAACGTCAACGCCAACAAATTAACAAAGTTGAACTACTAGGTAAAATTAACGGCGCTGTAGGTAACTACAATGCTCACCTAAGTGCCTACCCTGAAGTAAACTGGCATCAATTTGCTGATGAGTTTGTTAATGATTTAGGGCTAACCTTTAATCCGTTTACCACTCAAATAGAGCCACATGACTACATTGCCGAATTATTTGACGCAATAGCGCGTTTCAATACTATTTTAATTGATTTTGACCGAGATATTTGGGGCTACATCGCCTTAGGTCACTTTAAGCAAAAAACTATAGCTGGTGAAATTGGTTCATCAACTATGCCACATAAAGTAAACCCGATTGATTTTGAAAATTCAGAAGGTAACTTAGGTATTGCTAACGCATTATTTAATCATCTAGCGCAAAAATTACCAATTTCTCGCTGGCAACGTGATTTAACTGATTCAACAGTATTACGTAATTTAGGCGTAGGCTTTGGTCACGCAATGATTGCCTATCAATCAACATTGAAAGGTATTAGCAAACTACAAGTTAATGAAGATAACCTTGCTAACGAATTAGACAAAAACTGGGAAGTATTAGCAGAGCCAGTACAAACCGTAATGCGCCGTTATGGCATTGAAAAACCATACGAAAAATTAAAAGAGTTAACACGTGGTAAACGAGTAAATGCTGATTCAATGCGTGATTTCATCAACACCTTAGCATTACCTGAAGCAGTAAAAGCAGAACTATGTTTATTAACACCGGCCAGTTATATTGGTCGTGCTGTAGCATTTATTGATGAACTAGACTAATTAGTGATATTAATTAATCCATTGTAATTGATTTATAATGACTAAAATAAAAAAGAAGACTTAGGTCTTCTTTTTTATTTATTAAACGTAAACTTAACTCTTTACTCTTTAACTCTTTAACTCTTTAACTTTTATTAAAAGTCTATTTCATTCAGATCTACAGATCTTTTACTTTTAACTCAAGAAACTATACCCCACAAGCGTATGCCAATGCTTTGTTTTTTACTACTGACTTAATAAAGGGTACCTTGTTTATTGCAAATAGACTTACATTTCTAAGTGTTTTAACCATTGATGATGGGTGGCTAAAGCTATGATACAAAGCATCCATAGTCGACATCATCAGTAAATTATCTTTACGCCTTATCGTTTCATAACGGCCTAATACATTAAGTTCATGCCAACATTCACCATTACCAATAGCAGATGCTATAACTGATTGTAGTGCTTTTACATCTTTAAAACCCAAGTTCACACCCTGACCTGCCATAGGGTTAATACTATGTGCAGCATCACCTAACAGTAAAACACGCTTACTTTGATAACTATTGGCATGACGGCGAGTTAATGGAAAAGCACCTTTAGCAATCACTTCAATTTTTCCTAAACGCTTTGGAAAAGTTGCAATAATTTCTTGTTGTAATTGTTGGTTAGAAAGAGCGGATAAACGTTTTATTTCATCTCGTTGGTGATACCACACTAATGAAGCATAACCGCCCTGCTCGGCATCGTTTTCTTTTAATAAACCTTCTTTCACTAAAGATGTTACCGTTAATGGTAAGAAAGCAATGGGCCCTGTTGGAAGAAACTTTTGCCATGTAATGTCTTGCTGAGACACCTTTGTTTTAATGTTTATTAACATGGCGGATTGTTGGTAATCCCATGACGTCACTCCAATATCTACCATTTTTCTAACCTGCGAATTAGCACCATCAGCAGCAATCACTAACTTACTAATAATATCAGTGTCTATTAATGACGTGGTATTTCTTAACGTTAAATTTGCCTGTGATGAATCTTGCGATAAATTAATCAAATGATAAGGACAAAATAAGTCAATATTCGTTTGAGTTTTGATTTGCTGCCATAATGCTAATTGCAGAAGGCGATTTTCAACAATGTGCCCTAGCTGCTTTTGTTCAATATCATCTGCATTAAATTCAGTATAAGCATACGCTTGTTCCCAAACACCCAGTCGCTTATAGGGACAGGCTCGCCACTGAGTGACTTGTGACCATGCGCCCACCTGCTCTAATAAATGCTGTGAAGCGAGTGATATAGCTGACACACGCAAATCTAAACTTTGCTCTGGTGAATAGGGCTCTGGTTCAAATTGCTCAACTAAGGCAACACGTAAACCTAATTGCGCCAAAGTTAGGGCACTTGCTGCGCCAACCATGCCACCACCAATAATCACACAATCAAAATGTTTCATCTTGTACTAATTCCCACTTAATATTCAGACAACTTATTGTAACGAAGCCATGAAGTTAAGCCTATAAAAACCTTAGATTATTTAATCAGAAATAATTAATAACAATCGAAGTTTCTCAATTTAAATAGAAAAATCAACATGATCTTTTTATGTATTACATTAGTCAAATTGCTAATACGGATAAAAACTCTATTAATACATTTAATGAACAAAACATTGGTAGTAAACTTGTATTAAGCCTAGCTATCATGCGTAATCATTAACAATTACCTTAATAGCAACTTAATTCATTCAATTGCTATTACACCTCGAAATCCTAATTGATTTAATATAAAATACGTCTCCTTTTGTCGATGCCTCAGCAAGCGTTGAGTTGAACAATATCGATGTTAATAAATACGAATACGTAGAGTAAAGTAATGAGTAAAAAGCTATATATCAAAACTTGGGGCTGTCAAATGAACGAGTATGACTCGCAGAAAATGGCAGAATTATTAGACGCAACCCATGGTTTTGAACTGGCGCTAGAAGCAGAAGATGCTGATATTATTCTGCTAAACACTTGCTCTATTCGTGAAAAAGCCCAAGAAAAGGTTTTTCACCAACTAGGTCGATGGAAAAAACTAAAAGACCACAAACCCGATTTGATTATTGGCGTTGGTGGCTGTGTTGCCTCACAAGAGGGTGATGCTATTCGTCGACGCGCTCCTTTTGTTGACATGGTTTTTGGTCCTCAAACGCTACATCGCTTACCTGAAATGTTAAACCAATTACAGCATAGCAGCAGCCCTATTGTGGATGTAAGTTTTCCTGAAATTGAAAAGTTTGACCGTTTACCTGAGCCGAAAGCTGATGGTCCAAGTGCTTTTGTCTCCATCATGGAAGGTTGTAGCAAATACTGTACTTTTTGCGTAGTCCCTTATACCCGCGGCGAAGAAGTAAGCCGACCACTTGATGACGTTTTATATGAAATTGCCCAACTTGCTGAGCAAAGTGTACGCGAAGTAAATTTACTGGGCCAAAACGTGAATGCCTATCGCGGTGAAATGCATGACGGTAGCATTTGTCGTTTTGCCGATTTAGTTCGTTTAGTTGCAACCATTGACGGCATTGACCGTATTCGTTATACCACCTCACATCCGGTTGAGTTTACCGATGACATTATAGAAGCATATGAAGATGTTCCTGAGTTAGTAAATCACTTACATCTCCCAGTACAAAGTGGTTGTGATCGAATTCTAACGCAAATGAAGCGTGGTCATACCACCATTGAATATAAATCTCAGATCCGAAAATTAAAGAAAGTTCGTCCAGATCTTTCCATGTCATCAGATTTCATTATTGGCTTCCCTGGCGAAACTGATGAAGACTTTATGGATACCATGAAATTAATTGAAGCGATAGATTTTGATTTAAGCTTTAGTTTTATTTACAGCGCTCGCCCCGGTACACCTGCCGCTGATTTACCAGACGACATTAGCGATGATACAAAAAAACAACGTTTACACTTACTACAAGACAAAATAACCCAACAAGCTTTACGCATTGCCAGACAAATGTTGAATACCGAACAACGTGTTTTAGTTGAAGGGCCATCGAAGAAAAATCCAATGGAACTACGCGGCAAGACAGAAAATAATCGTACTGTAAATTTTGTAGCACCACATACTGTGATAGGTCAATTTGTTGATGTGAAAATTACCGACGTGTATGCCAACTCATTACGTGGTGAGTTAATTCGTCAAGAAAGTGAAATGGGGCTACGCATTGCGCATTCTCCCGCTGACATATTAGCGAATGGTCACCATAAAACACCTAAAGTAAATCACCTTGATGATTTAGGTGTAGGAACATATACCCCTTCCACCGTTAATAATCAGTAATAAATAATAATGGATAGCACTTTGAGCATTGAAAAAAATAACAACGTCAACCCAGCCACAAACCACCAATTGGAATTAACCCCTGTTGATAATGAGCGCCAAGCTGAGTTATGTGGTCCTATGGATGATCACCTAAAAACGATAGAACGTCGTTTAGGGGTTGAAATTAGTTATCGTGGTAATCAATTTAAAGTACTCGGTGAAGACAAAAACTGCCAAGCGGTTATCCACTTATTAAAAAATCTCTACATAGAAACTGCTCCGATAAAAGGTATTAATACCTTAATTACCAGTAAAATGGTGCATTTAGCCATACTCGAAGCCAATGTATTAGAGCAAGACGATTTCGATAGCGCTACACAAAATAAAGAGTCGACTGAATTAGGGGCTAATTATGAAAAAATGCTTACCATTAAAACAAAACGCGGCATAGTAAAGCCACGCAATGATAATCAACAGTCGTATGTTCAAAATATTATAACCAATGATATAAGTTTTGGCGTTGGCGTAGCAGGAACGGGTAAAACCTACCTTGCCGTAGCTTGCGCTGTAGAAGCATTAGAGCGACAAGAAATACGTCGAATATTACTAACTCGCCCTGCGGTTGAAGCAGGAGAAAAATTGGGTTTTTTACCGGGTGATTTATCACAGAAAATAGATCCTTATTTAAGGCCCCTTTACGATGCTTTATTTGAAATGTTAGGCTTTGAACGAGTGGAGAAACTAATTGAACGTAATGTTATCGAAATTGCGCCACTGGCGTATATGCGTGGTAGAACCTTAAATGATGCCTTTATTATTTTAGATGAAAGCCAAAACACCACCGTTGAACAAATGAAAATGTTCTTAACGCGTATTGGTTTTAATTCACGTGCCGTTATTACTGGCGATATAACGCAAGTAGATTTACCTAAACATCAAAAATCAGGTTTACGCCAAGCCATTGAAGTTTTACAAGATATTCAAGGAATAAGTTTTAACTTTTTCCAATCGAAAGATGTTGTACGTCACCCAGTAGTAGCACGAGTAGTGGAAGCTTATGAATGCTATGATCAAAAAGAAAACAGACTAAAACAACAAAAAGAACAGCAAGTAAAGGCAAAGTCACTAAACAATGACTAATCATGTAGATCTACAAATTGCTTGTGATGAAAAAGGCTTACCTTCATTAGGGCTTTTTCAACGTTGGGCAGATATAGCATTAACCACAGTCACCGATCAAATATTTGAATTAACCATTCGATTAGTTACTATTGAAGAAAGCCAACAATTAAATAGCCAGTACCGACAAAAAAACAGACCCACTAATGTACTGTCTTTCCCCTTTGAAGTACCAAAGGGTATTGAGCTTAACTTGCTTGGCGATTTAGTCGTTTGTGTCGCAGTTGTTGAGCTAGAAGCAAAAGAGCAAAACAAGGTATTACTTGATCATTGGGCACACATGATTATTCATGGATGCTTGCATTTATTGGGATATGATCATATAAACAATGCTGATGCAGACAAAATGGAAGCGCTAGAAATAAAAATTTTAGCGCAATTGTCCATTAAAAACCCTTATGACAGCTAACAATAACCAAAAGTAGCTAAAGTAAACTTAAAACAGGAAAAAACAAGCTCCATGAGCGAAGACAACCCCCACTCGAGTAACGGCTCTAGGAAAAAATCAGTATTGGATAAAATCATTCAATTATTTAGACCTGAGCCGAAAAATAAAGACGATTTAGTTGATGTATTAACTGACGCGCAAAGCCGTGAATTAATAAACCCTGAAACAAGACAAATGATTGAAGCGGTATTAGAAGTATCAGAGATGCGTGTTCGCGACATCATGATACCTCGTTCACAAATGGTTACCATCGATAGAAATCAAAGCCTAGATGAGTTTTTACCTATTATTTTAGACTCAGGTCATTCCCGTTTTCCAGTGGTAAATGAAGACATTGATCATGTAGATGGCATTTTATTAGCCAAAGACTTACTCGCCTTTGGTTTTAATAATTCTACAGAAGAATTTAGTTTAACTAATGTTATACGCCCCGCAATTATTGTTCCCGAAAGTAAAAAAGTTGAACCACTATTAAACGAATTCCGTTCTAATCGCTACCATATGGCGCTAGTTGCTGATGAGTATGGTGGTATTTCTGGTGTAATAACGATTGAAGATATTCTTGAACAAATAGTCGGAGAAATTGAAGATGAAACCGATGAAGATATTGAAGAGGATATAAAACTGCTCGCTGGTAATGTTTATTTAGTCCGAGCGTTGACTGAACTTGAAGATTTTAACGAATATTTCAACTGTGAATTTGATGAAAAATCAGCTGATACCGTTGCTGGCATAGTTTTACAACATTTAAACCATATGCCACAAACAGGCGAGCAGCTTTCCATAGATAACTTTGACTTTAAAGTGGTTTCAGCCGATACAAGGCGTATGCAAATGCTGCAAGTAACCGTTGCTAAAGAGCATAAGATTAACGGTAAACTGAGTGATTAACACAAGTAGTAAAACACTTTCATCATCATTTAAGAATCCTTTAGTAAACAAACAATATTGGCTTTGTTTTATCGCAGGTTTAAGCTTAGTATTTGCTTACGCTCCTTTTTCTCAATGGTATTTAAGCCTTTTTAGCCCTGCTATTGTGTTCTATTACTTACCTAAACAGCCCCCTAAAAAGTCTGCTAAACTAATGTTTTTATTTGCCTTTGGTTGGTTTGCTAGCGGTATCTGTTGGGTTCACGTAAGCATCGATCAATTTGGCGGGCTCCCGCTCATCGCCTCCTTAGGATTAATGTTATTCCTTTGTCTTTACTTAGCACTATTCCCTGCTCTTGCCGCTTATTTAACTGCCTATTTTTCGAGTAGAAAACAACTTGATTTATGGCTATTAATGCCCTTTTGGCTAATCAGCGAATACCTGCGCAGTATTGTTTTTACTGGTTTTCCTTGGCTATCATTAGGGTATAGCCAAATTGATGGACCATTAGCCCATTTTGCACCGCTAATAGGTGAAGTAGGCATCACCGCATTAGTGATTTTAATAAATATTTGTCTAGTAAAAACAGTAGTAGCCATAAAACTAAACAATAAAAAATCGTTAACTTCGCCCATCGTAGCAATCTTTGTTATTGCGGTATTAAGTTATGGTTTAGCTAACGTAAGTTGGGTGCAAACTACAGGAAAAATAGCCACAGTTGCTTTAGTTCAAGGTAATGTTACGCAATCTATAAAGTGGGCGCCTGAGCAAGAATGGCCAACAATGCTCAAATATTTAAATCTTACTCGTGTAAACTATGATGCTGATATTATTATTTGGCCTGAGTCAGCTATTCCTGCAATGGAGCCCGCAGTACAAGATTATTTAACTACCGTAAACCGCTCCGCATTATTAAACAATAGCGCCATTATTACGGGTATTTTAAATTATAATTTTGAAAGCAAAGAATACTTTAATAGTTTAATTGTTTTAGGTAATAAAAATGATGAAGATGGGCAAGGTTATCACTACAACCACAGCAATCGCTATTCAAAAAACCACTTGTTACCCATTGGTGAATTTGTGCCATTTCAAGAGTTATTACGCCCTATAGCACCACTATTTAATTTACCTATGTCTTCTTTTAGCCGAGGAAATTATGTACAACATAACTTGATAGCCAAAAGCTTACATATATTACCGCTGCTGTGTTTTGAAATTGTATTCCCTCATCAATTAGCGGCTAACTTAACTAAACAAACAAATTTATTACTAACCGTCAGCAATGATGCCTGGTTTGGTGACTCTCACGGGCCACATCAACATATGGAAATTGCCCGCATGCGCGCTTTAGAGTTTGGCCGCCCCTTGCTTCGTTCAACCAACAACGGCATAACTGCAGTAGTTGATCATCGGGGTAACTTTATTTCACGTATTCCACAGTTTGAAGAAGCAGTATTAAAAACAGAAGTGGCATTAGTAACAGGTGAGACGCCTTATAGCCAATGGCCACGTTTGACTTTATTATTAATAATTTCCATATCATTAATCATTGCCATTCTTTTTCAAATCAAGGATAAAGACCAACATTAATTTACTGCGAAGCAATATAAAATAAAGACCGAAGTCACTATTTACACTGGCTTCGGATGCATACTCACTTTATTTCGACCATTTTCTTTTGCATGATAAAGTGCCGAATCAGCACATTTAAACCATGCTTCAGAACTCTTAATCGAGGGTTCAATTTCAGCCACACCAATACTAATGGTATATTTAAGATCAATATCATTATATTTAACAAGCGATTCTTCCACTTCTTTTCGCAAACGCTCTGCAAAAACATATGCATTTTCCAGAGGCGTATCTGCCAGTAAAAGAACAAACTCTTCACCGCCATAGCGACCTGAAAAATCAGTTTCTCTTACATGATCTCGAATTAAACTAGAAAGATGACGAATAACTTCATCGCCAACCACATGCCCATAAGTATCATTTACCTTTTTAAAGTGATCAATATCAAGAATCACTAACGAGCTTGAATGTTGACTACGAGTCCAACGTTTATACTCAGCTTGTAAGCAACTTTCCCAATGGCTACGATTGAACAGCTGAGTCAAACCATCAGTTTGGCTTAATATGGCTAGTTCTTCATTAGCTTTTTCTAAGCTTATTTTATTGACGGCGTTATCCGTTACATCATAAACAAGTAAACATAAATGACTTACCTCACCCGTTGATGACATCAGCGGAATAAAAGTAGTATTTTGATACATAAAATCAGAACTACCGGTAACCGGTCGGTAACTATTAAATTTAAATAAATAGGGCCGTTGTTCCCAGATAGTGAAGGCTTTATTCTTTAATAAAAAGACTGATTCAGCTTTACGTTCAAACCAATCTTGAGGGATTTCATCAAACAAATCAAAAATCAACTTACCTTTAACTTCCCTCGGCAACAAGCCACTATGATTTTCCATAAAACCATTAAAGATTTGTACTTTATATTCTTTATCTAAAACCACTAAACCAACATCAATGTTATGAAGCATCTCCATTAACCAGTGTAATTCATTTAATTGTGAGGTTTGTAACGACATCGCCAATCTCATTTTTTTTAAATGTGCTATTTAATATCAGCACTAGGGTTAAAGTGCAAAAATTTAATCAAGTAAATAAGATAACTTATTATTCAGTGTTTGCATCGACTTTTCAGTAAACAATAAGAGTAAATCACATTTTATAGGGTAATTTTCAATACTATAACTAATTTCTATTGCCAATGTTCTTTTCCACTTAGTATTATTAGCAATTAATTCAGATATTTTCCTGTGCTGACCTAAAACAACAGGATGACCTTGACTAAAATCAATATCAAGTTGTTCAGATATTCCTTTTAAGCAAGCACCAATAAGAACATTGGCTAAATCCATTAATAATTCTAACTCTGTACCTTCATCTTCGTCATACTGATAATTCATCAATGAAGCCACATCTTTAAAACTTGAATCATTTAAAATTAATAACGCTTCACCAGAAATACCTGCACTAATAAAACCTTGGCAAATACCTGAAGTGCTTTCACTTGCCTCTACAGCCTTAAGCGCCATGCTCAATTCACTGACTTCAATAAAATTAACATTGGGTATAGGTAATTGAACAAAAACATCTAACAACCGCGCAAGTAAATCCCCTGCTCGCCCCATGGCAACATTAGCTACTTCTTGATAACAATCCCTTAATTCAGCAGACAAGGTTAATTCTACATTATTAACAGGCGCAGAAGTCTCAACAGCTGACAGCTTTAAAGGAGGGGCGACATCAATATTGCTTTTTGTTTGTACTACAGGTTTTGGAACATCAACAGTAGCAGTAACCACAGGTGAAACTACGTTCTGCTCTTCTTTAGTAAAAACACCATAAGACAGAAGCACTTCAGTCAGTTTTTCTTTATTCACTGGTTTTTTAATAAAATCCAATGCACCTAAGCTCGTCACTCTTTTATGTGCTTCTGGTTGAACATCACCAGAAATCACAATAGTCAACGTAGGTAAATCTTGCTCCAGAATAGCTTCAAGCACTTGATAACCATCCATTTTCGGCATATTCAAGTCAAGTAAGAGTACATCTCCTTTACCTGCTTTTATTGCCTCTATTCCTTCAACTCCATCACTTGCAAAACTAACATCAACATCCCAACCTTCAGGTAATGAACGGGCAAGTTGCTTACGCGCCATATTAGAGTCATCACAAATTAGTAACTTAGTTGGCATAATAGTTCATCACCTTTGAGGATAAAATTCCATTGAATAAAAAGTTTTTCTTTATATATATTTTAATATCAATACCTTTGTATTTAGAGATTAACAATAGGATATTCACAGACGTTCTACCGAGAAATAATCAAGAAACTCAAGAAAAAAAACGGTAAACTTAAACTTTACCACTAATTATCCCAACTAATGATGAAATTATCTACCCTAAGTAAACTTTTATTTATATTATTTTTTACCTCTAGTGCATGCATATTAACGGCTCATGCTGAATCAATGAGTAAATCAACACTAACGCAAACACAAGATTTAGTAAAAGCGAACGATAAATATGTAACTTTACTTGGTACTCAGGTAAATATTGGTGACAAAGCACCAAATTTTAAAGTCGTTGATAAAAACTTTGCTCCGATACAGTTATCTGATTTTAAAGATAAAACATTGCTTATTTCGGTTGTACCAAGTTTAGATACTGGTGTGTGTTCATTACAAACTAAACGCTTTAATGAGGAAGCAGCCAAATTACCGAAAAACGTCATTATACTAACCATTAGTAATGATTTACCTTTTGCACAAAAACGTTTTTGCAAGGTTGAAAGTGTCGTTCAAGTCAAAGTATTATCCGATTCAGTTTGGCGTAGCTTTGGTGAAAGCTATGGTCTACTTATTAAAGACATGGGCTTATTGACCCGCGCCATTTTTATCATAGATAACCAAGGTATAATAAAATATAAAGAATTAGTCGCTAACATATCACAACACCCAAATTATGAGAGTGCGTTGGCGGCTATAAAAGAGATAGCTCCAGTTATTGTTGTTAAAAATACTACTGTAACGAAAGCGATGACGGATAAAATGCCTACCGAAACGACTCAGTAATTTATCTATACCCATTAAGTGAATTCAAAATGCAGATTTCATTTAGGTATACACCTACTATCTCTTGGTAAGAACATCATCAATAAAGCAGCCAAAAATGCTGCAACACTAGCTGTTAAAAAAGCGGAAGTAGCGCCCAAACCGTCAAGCCATAATGCGCCAGCTAGATAGGCACCAATAGCACCACCTACGCCATAAACGCCACCCAGATAGATAGCTTGCCCTCTTGATTGCTGGCAAGCACTAAAGTGACTACTGATAAAGATCATGGAAGCGCTATGAAACAAAGCAAAACTTGCCGCATGAATTAATTGTGTAAATGCTAGCATCCAAGTAGAGTCTGCGTACAAAGCGACTAAAAACCAACGTAAGGCAGTAACAGCTAAGCTAAAAATCAATAAGATTTTCAACGAAAAGTGTTTAAAAAAACTACTCGCAAAAATAAATACGACTATTTCAGCCAGCACACCTAATGAAATAAACAGACCAACTGCAAAACCAGGGTATTGAAGATCGCGTAAAAATAAGGCAAAAAAACCATAATAGGGACCAAAACTAATTTGTAAAAATATGCCTGCAATAAAGAAGATAATAAACTTGAGTTCAAGTAATTTATCTTTTATTGATAATACCTGCTTTTTTGTTGTGCTAATAACGTGACGAGATTTAAGGCTAAGTGTTGAAAATAACAATATCAATAAAACCATACTGCCCATAACAACAAAAGCATTGGTAAATGAAGACTGGGTAACCGTTGATAAATCATGTTCTTGGTAAAAGGTCAGTACTTGTCCAGCAAAAATAGCTAGAGCAATAAAGCCCAGACTTCCCCATAAACGAATACGTGCGTAAATTTTACTGCTACGCCTAACTGAATTTAACGTTAATACTTCAAGCTGAGGTAAAATGGCAGTCCAAAAAAGACTAAACAATGCTAAGCAAAGACTAATTGCCCAATAATTATCTAACCAAAATAATAACGTAAAACTTAAAAGAGCAAATACAGCCCCAAGGCGAATGATCAGTAGTTGCTGCCCTGTTTTATCCGCTAAAATCGCCCATAAACTTGGCGCTATAATTTTGGTTGCGGTCAGAATGGCAAAGATTTCACCTAACTCAAGCGAAGTAAAACCTTTTCCATCAAGAAAAACAGAAAGATACGGTGAAATTAAACCAAGAATTGCAAAATAAAAAAAATAACTCGAAGAAAGGCGGGTAAATAATGACAATTTGTATTCCTATTTACCCGAGAATATTATCTTAGGTTGCAGTTATCACTGGCGTATTACACACAACATCTGCATTTTGAGCACGATGCCTTAAATAGTGGTCGACTAACGTTAACGCTAGCATTGCTTCTGCAATAGGTACCGCACGAATACCGACACAAGGATCATGTCGACCTTTGGTAATAATATCCGTTGCTTCACCGCTAACATCAACCGTTTTACCACTCACACCAATACTTGAAGTTGGTTTTAATGCTAAATGTGCAATGATATTTTGTCCTGAAGAAATACCACCTAAAACGCCACCCGCATGATTACTGGCAAAACCTTGTGGTAATAATTCATCTCTATGCTCTGAGCCTTTTTGATTCACAACAGCGAAACCGTCTCCAATTTCAACGCCTTTAACGGCATTAATACTCATTAAACCATGGGCAATTTCAGCGTCTAGTCGATCAAAAATAGGCTCTCCTAAACCAACAGGAACATTTGTTGCAACCACACTGACTTTTGCCCCGATAGAGTTTTTAGCGCGCATAATATCACGCAAGTGTTGTTCTAATTGTTCAAGCTTAGTGCTGTCCGGAAAAAAGAACTGATTTTGTTCCACTTCAGCCCAATCAATATTTTGAAAATTAAGGGGTTCGCCATTTGCTGATGTAGCAGTAATTTCACCAATTTGAGTCACACAGGCTTGTATTTTCATGCCAAACTTTAGTGCTAAATATTTTTTAGCAATAGCACCAGCGGCAACACGCATAGCGGTTTCTCGAGCAGAAGATCGTCCACCACCGCGATAATCACGTAATCCATATTTTTGCGAATAAGTATAATCAGCGTGGCCGGGGCGAAAACTTTGCGCTATATTGCCGTAGTCTTTAGAACGTTGATCGGTATTTTCGATAATCAAACCGATAGGTGTTCCTGTCGTTTTGCCTTCAAACACACCTGACATAATTTTTACAATATCAGCTTCATTACGAGCAGTAGTAAAGCGCGATTTACCTGGGCGACGTCTATCAAGATCGATTTGTAAATCTGCTTCGCATAATTCAATGCCAGGAGGACAGCCATCAATAATAGCGCCTAGTCCTAAGCCATGGCTTTCGCCAAACGATGTAACCGTGAATAATTTTCCGAAAGTATTACCTGACATTTTAACTCCAACGTCTGTTATTAATTTTTTGATTTATTCTTCTATTCATTAGCATGTAAAGCTGCAGTAAACACTGCCGAAAACTCAACTAATTGTGCCTTAGTCAGCATAAACACACCATGCCCACCACGCTCAAAATTAAGCCAGGTAAAAGGCACCTCACCATATAACGCTCTAACATGTACTTCTGAATTACCTACTTCACAAAAGAGTAAGCCACCATCATTTAAATGCTGTGCACTTTGCGCCAGTATAACACGCACTATATCCAAGCCATCTACCCCACAACCTAAACCTATTTCAGGCTCATGAAGGTACTCCTGCGGTAAACTATCAATATCTTGCTGATCGACGTAAGGTGGATTAGTCACAATTAAATCATAACATTGCCCTTCAACCCCAGAAAAAACATCCGATTGAATTGGAATAACTTGCTCACTAAAACCGTGGTTTTCTATATTCATTTGCGCAACATTTAACGCATCCATCGATAAATCTACCGCATCTATCTCTGCACTATCAAAATAACTCGCACAGGCAATGGCAATACAACCACTACCTGTACATAAATCCAAAATACGTTTTGGCGCTTTATTCGCCGCTATATAAGGAAAAAATTGGTTTTCAATTAACTCTCCAATAGGAGAGCGTGGAATTAAGACTCGCTCATCAACATAAAAAGGTAACTGAGCAAAATAAGCAACATTTGTGATATAAGCCACCGGAATTTGTTCTTCAATACGGCGGGTAAATAACGCCAAAATATTTTGTTTTTCTGATTCAACCAAACGACAGGTCATAAGACTATCATCTACATCATTAGGGAGAGATAAAGCATACATTACCAATATATAGGCATCATTAAAGGCATTTTCACTTCCGTGTCCATAAAACAATTCTGCTTGATTAAATAAACTTGCTCCATATCGACAATAATCCGCGATAGTATGCAATTGGCTCGTTACAGTAGATAATTTATTCACTTTTGATTCCTATAATTTTTACGTTTATTCTGTTTGATTAAATTCATTACTTGTAAAGGTTAGCAGATATTTTTAAACTGCTACTATGAAAATGAAAAACATCAAAAAAAAGCTAATCAGCACTGACAATAAATTACTTTTTAAAGAGGCTGTAGGCAAGATAAAACCTTTAAAAGTGGACACCATACACTTTGCTAAAAAAGTCAGCAAGCCTAAAACACATACTCAGCTAAAAAACAGTAAAAAAACCATTGCCCAGTTCCACTTTTCTGATGAATTTGAACCCAATCTGAATAAACAAGGGCCAATGAAGTATGTTCGCGCTGATGTTAATAGTTATGAAGCTAAAAATTTACGCCGAGGCGTTTATAGTCCAGATTTAATTTTAGACTTACATGGCTTAGACCAAAATCAATCTAAGCAAGAGATTGCTGCATTACTTTACGCTTGTCAGAAAGAACATGCCCAATGCATCTGTATTATTCATGGCCTTGGCTCCAGAATTTTGAAAAATAAAGTTCCCCATTGGTTAGTACAACACCCTGATGTGATGGCATTTCATCAAGCACCATTAGAGTGGGGAGGCAACGGAGCTTTATTAGCTTTAGTTGAGCTTAAAGATAAGTTTAATAAACGTTAATTCGTGGACGAAAAATCTCTCTGTCTTTTGTTACTAGACAACAAGCTGAATAAATACATTAACCATTCAACTTAGCTGGTGAAATAATATCCACCAACTGCCCCTGCATGCGTTTAGTATCATAATCAATGATGGCAAT
>Ga0105358_10000641_pt1 | contig 17849 bp, 16 predicted proteins | sample GOMGulsemesocosm_5_FD_83509 | JGI IMG/M metagenome (GOLD analysis project Ga0105358, IMG submission 83509) | Methane-oxidizing microbial communities from mesocosms in the Gulf of Mexico - GOM15C Gulf of Mexico | ecosystem: Environmental > Aquatic > Marine > Cold seeps | place: Gulf of Mexico... | reverse complement strand
GATTTAATAGCATCATCTCTCGTCGGATCAAAGCCCTTCACCCCCTTTGGCTCTTCAAACATATACGAATTTGCGCTCACGAAAATAATTTTGGTGGTCTCATACTTTTCAATTAATTCACGGCGCTTCCTATTAGCCTCAGGGCATTGTAACTCATACGCTCCAAACCAGAAATTATCATTTGCCAATGGACACCCCGATTGACTAAACCCGATTAATCCGTGCTGATAGCTTTCTGCAATACGAAGTAGTGCTGTTTCATAATGAGCTGTAAAGCTGTCTCCTAACGTCACAAACTTCCCGTCTCCAAATACACAAGCCTCATAAGGATCTCGACCATTGCATTCATTAAACTCCAATAAGCGATTAAATTTCTTCCCGTCGACTTCGCTCTTCAACCGATTATATTCTGGTTCTGAGAATTCGGAGTATGCAGCCACATGATCCAACCTGAATGCGGCACCCTCAGTTTTATAGAAGTACCCGGAGACAGCTGACACCACTATTAATAGCGTCAAAACAATCCCGAAAAAAACTCTGAAAGAAACTATACTTCTATTTCTAAACGGAGTTTCAACAATAAAGTATGAAGCAATGGACAACAGAAAAGTCACGAAAACCCAACTAGCCTTATCTAATTCGGATGCCGAAGGATAAATAATTCGACCAAATGCCAATACAGGATAGTGCCACAAATAAAGAGAGTAAGAGATAACACCGACTGAGACAAAAACTCTGCTAGACAATAACTTTGTCACCACCTCCTTGTCATTAGCAAACCAAATTATCAGTACCGTACCCAACACAGGTATTAAAGTATAAAGCCCTGGGTGCCGCGCCTTCCCCAGAAATACGAATGAGAAAATAATAAGACTTAGCCCAAATATAGGCATTACTCTATTAAGAATTGAGTTCTGACTCTTCAGCGGATAAAGAGACAAAGCGTGAGCCAGAAACCCTCCCGCCAACAGCTCCCAGAAACGGCTAGGCAACAAATAAAAAGAAAATGACGCATCCTTTACTGTCATCCATTCAGAAAAAAGCAAACTTGAAAGTAAACCTATCGCCAGCAGTAGGGTTGCATAATTTTTAAGCCACTTATAAATGACCAACAATATGGCTGGGTAAACAATATAATACTGCTCCTCAACGGCTAAAGACCAAGTATGCAGAAATGGCTTCAGTAAGGCCGACTCTGCCCCATATTCTTGCAAGGAGTAATACCAATAGAAGTTGGAAGAAAAGGCTATAGACGAAAGTAAAGATTTGGAAAAATCGAGCAGCTGTTCAGGCAATAAATACATCCACGCAAAAGGCAGGGACGTCAAAATAACTATCAGCAAAACAGGCAAAAGCCGCCTAGCTCTACGCTCATAGAAATTGGCGATAGAAATCGCGCTACGCTGATGAAATTCATTCACCAAAAGAGAGGTAATCAAGAACCCAGATATAACAAAGAATACATCAACCCCCAAAAAACCACCGGGAAGAAGATTAGCCCCCCCGACTACGAATTCGGCGTGGTATAGAATAACAGACAGGACTGCAATAGCCCTTAATCCATCTATTTCTGGCTTGTAGCTTAGTTTCACAATCGACATTTTTCAACCCCACATTGGCCGATTAACTCAGTACAATAAATACAGGCTTCTAGTCTCGGCAAGGCTCTTAAATACTCGTCAAATTGTGTACAGGAAGCAGGGTTGGAAAAGTCAACGGCGACGTAGCGTGTATTCTCGTTACATGATTGATTGAGCGCAGAAACACTCTCCGAATTGGTACCAGTCAATATTAGTTGATAGCCTAAAGTAGAAAACTCTTCTGCTATCGACTTGCCGATACCTCGGGTCGCCCCTGTAACCAGCACCAGCTTGTCGCCATTCACATTGTTATCCTCAATATTTCGTAGATTTTGGTTTCCAGTTGTGAGTTGCTGAATTTTGATCAGCATCTAGAGCAACTCAAGGCCGGCCTAGAAAAGACTATTGCGACATCACCATTCCAAAAAAATGAATCCGAGCAAGCGAAGCGGAACAATACCAGATTCGTAAAGGAATCACATATCAAGAATCGCGCATTGGTGGACGGGGATATTGCCCCTATTATCGGCACCATGCCTACCAACTAAAACATCTCTTGATTTATTGCAATAACGGAATGATGAACTCTTTGAATTTTGGTATTAGCTTTGAGGCGCCAAACTCACTTAAGTGATCGTCATCAAAATATGCTGGCCTGCCATCAATATCTCCATAGCAAAACTCTTTATCACAAAAAATGTCAGCAACTGGAACATAAGCGACTTCACACTCATCTTGCAATTTCCCTACGATTTGTTCGAACATCTCGTGCCGCTGATTGTATTCGTCCGCTGATAGTTTCACCCTAAAACTAGCATGCCCCGCCATCAGCTCTTTAGCCATTTTGTTCGGGACGTCATACTTCATTTCCGGCGTTTGTCCCAATATAACAACAGGATTCTTTTGAGAAAAAGCACAAACTGTATCAACAAATGCATTATTCATTAATTCATAATATGCATCACTCCTAGTATTAAACACCCTACTAGTACTTACTAAATCTTCAATTTCAGACCCACCATCCCCAAAAAGAAGGTAAGAGTACCTAGCGCTAATAACAATAGGGATATTTGGGTATTTACTTATTTCATTCAGAGCGTAAGAAATAAAATGACCGCACGAATAGTCTGGAGTGCCACGGTCACGGATGTTATACACGTTTTCGATGGTCCGACAACCAGACATAGTCCAATCCATAACGCTCCTATTTACCGGAAGTGATTTTTGCACACTCCGAACAATACTCTGAGCATGGCTATCACCCATAACAATGGCAGCTAGCTTACCCTCCCCATAAATACACTCTGGAACCTTTCCACTCCCTACGTGACATTCATCTCTTCTAGGGTTCTTGTTCAGTGCTTCATAGGTGGCAGCAACAACACCTGTATCGTAATGGAACACAAAACCTTTTGTTATATAAGTTAAACTTCCCATCACACCAACAACACACACCATATGTAAAGGCTTACAACTCAAGTAAGAGAGCATACTGTCAAAATTGCCTTTAAACCTAATTTTTTCAATGTACTTATAGCTGATAAAACCTAGTAACACCGACATTCCAATACCAAGATAGATGTAGGTATCGCCTAAAGAAAATGAGTAGATAGCAACAACAAGAGGCCAGTGCCATAGGTAGATGGAGTAAGACCAAGCGCCCAGCCTCTGGAGTACCACATTGCTAGCGATGAGGCTGTCGCTACGCTGCGCCTGAATAATTAGGAACGAGCCCAACACCGGAAATATCGCTGAATAACCAGGCCACGGGGTCTCTTCCGTGATAAAAAAGCAAGAACTTACAATTAAGATTAAGCCAAACCACTCAACAAGCCTTTTCCTTTTCTCTGGCAATGAAAAAGGGTAGAGATAAGCAACACCTCCAATCATCATCTCCCACGCCCTAGTAGGTAATAGGTAGTAGGAAAATATAGGCCACTTATTTGTAGCGATAACGCTACATACAAAGCCTAACAGCGTCCCAAATAAAATCGCTACTTTCATCGCCTTTATAGACATGAACTTCCGCATAGTGACTAGCACCAACGGGTAGATCACATAGAATTGCCATTCCGCCGAGAGTGACCAGGTATGCAAAAGCCATTTCCCATGCGAGTCAGAAGAAAAATAGCCTGACTCACTCCAATAGACAACATTTGATAAAAAGCCAATACTGCTGGCGACGTGCTTACCTAACGCCCTATAATCGATTGGAATTAGGTAGAACCAACCGAACACAAGCAAGACTACGCAGAGCGCAGCTAAGGCCGGAACAATCCTATTCGCACGAGCGACATAGAAGTTCAAAATAGAAAAGCTCTCTTGCTCTAGCCCCCTGAATATCAGCCCAGTCATCAAAAAACCGGAGACAACGAAAAACACGTCCACACCTGTAAAGCCACCAGGCATCCAAGACGCGTCAAAATGAAATATTACTACTGCCATTACAGCAACAGCTCTTAACCCATTAATATCTTTTCTAAACTGCATAAAAACTCGTGTATTTCTATCAACTATCAGTCACATTGAATTTTGACGATAAGTGGGTAAGACTCACTGTCGACCAAAACCCGATACGGGGGTGTTGTATAAGAGAGGGCCGGCCGGCCGAAAACGAATATTATCCCGCCATATCTCTCTCACAAGCGCTCGCTACAATTCGGCCGATTATATTTCTTTTAGAATTATAGTTATATGAAAAACATAAAAACATAAAGACATAAAGACATAAATAGCACTATGTAACCAAGGCTAGAGCCTCGCAGCACAAAGTTTCGAGACGACAGAGGCGCTATCTTCCTGCATCTTGCAAAAGAAATAATAATCACTCAGTGAGACGCAGGCCAGATAGGAATGATTAATCACTTACTTCAGAGTTCCCTAGCCGGCATTACTAGAACTGAATGACCGATCAAGAAAATACTAAACTACAGACGACAGCAGATGTCTCAGAATAATGTGGTGGGCTGGCTCACACGGAGTCACCGCGCCATCCTTCAGAACTTCACGTCAGCGCAGGTCGATTTAGCTCCGCGTTTCGACGCCGTAACTCATCACTAAGCACTCCCTACTTTGAAGACGGTGAATAATTAACGAACATCAATGATAACTATAAAGACCAAAACTAATCACTCCATAATACTCCTGAAAGTGGAAATTATTCTAGAGTCACAAAATGCTTTCCCTACGTTACCACTGTTTTCTAAGTTAATACTCTCATCAAGAGACAGGAAGTCATCAGCGCTTAACGACGATAATTCGTCAGCGTCATACAAATAAAAACCCAAAGATAGGTATTGCTTAGAGGGGCTAACCGAAGCTCTGTAGTAAACTTTAATCCCTGACGCGAGCATTGCGAGTATGCTAAGACCGGCAGCCTGCCGCTCAGGTATCATGAGAGAAACATCTATTTTCGATAAGAAATCAGAATACTCACAAGAATCCATAAAATTCACAATAGGAATGAACCGATCACCGAATAACGCGCGCCCCCGCTCAACGACAGTGCATACATACCTCGGTGAAGCTCCGTACGACAAAATCGAATATACACGCATTCGTTTATCATCAATTTTGGACAAGGCATCAAGCGCCAAAAAATGGTTATTCGACTTTGCAGCCGAATGGGATATCAATACAGATTGCGCACGCACACGCCCCCCTCTTGATCTGCAATAATCTGGTGCAATATCCACAGGGTAATTAAAAAAGTGTTGCTTTGCGGCGGCATGAGGATAAAGCCTGTTAAAAGTATCTAAATCATCCTTTATAGCACATAACTTGTGGAGCCTAGATACAAAAAGAGCATTAATTCGACGCTGCACAAAAGCTCTAAACACCGACGTCTTGACACCTCCTTTGAGTAACGGATCCTGTTGATAGAGGTCGCCCCCCCACACGATCCAATTAAATCTAATTCGAAAAAACATAGAGGTCAAGCTCACCAGCAACCTCAATTTAACACTCGGTATTTGGTGAAAGTAGATCTCGTCAGCGCCTCTCATTAAACGCAACAAAAGAAGAAAATCACTACGAAAAAATGCCTTCCTAGGGAGTGGAAAACCCCTAGTCCGAGACTCGAAATCTGAGATAAGGCGCTGATCACCATCCCACTGAAACAGAAAATCATGTTCAGCTGAAAACTGCTCTCTTGATCGCTGAAAAAAACTATAGATCAGCGATGCGAATACCGGCATCGTTTTATGCATCCCCATTGGCATTACATGTATGACCTTCACGACCTCACCACCCATCTTTTCATGAAAGGTAAAACCAATTTCCTGTTATACCTTACAAGAAAAACAGTCCCTGCTAACACACAAAACCCCGAAGCAATTAGATACAACAAAACTGAAATTCGATCTGACTGATCAAACAACTTGCTATTTAGTATAGACAAAATAAACGCCGCCGAAAAAGCGACTAGCACACTCGGCATTACGTGACGTACAAACCAAACAATAAAATCAAATGAAAAAACATACTTATTAACGAGATAGGACGTTATCGAAAACTGAGCAAAAATAGACACAACCCAAATATACCCACCGGATAACACGCCAAAACCGTCGAACATAAAATACAACGCAACCGGCATACACAATGTTGCAGCCATATTCGCAACCATCGAGGGCCTAAAGTCAGAAGCCGAGAACTGAAGTAAATATGGCAAAGACAATAGCGGCACGAAAAAATTACCTAGACTATAAAGCGATAATAAATCAACAACGACCGCGGGGTAATATTCTCCAGACCAGACAAACAGGACCTCACGGGGAAACAACACCAATAGCGTAGCCGGAGGAGCCAAAGCTATCAGCATATAATGTGTTAACACATAAAACCTTAGCCTCAGTTCTCTTAACCTTAATCTCGAATATAAATATGAAAACCTTGGCAAGAAAACATTATAAATTCCTGAATTAAAATAGGTTAATACTCCTGCCGCAACAATGGCCAAACTGAAATATCCGTATTCGTCTAAACTTATCTGGCCGGAAAAAAACACCTTATCGTACTGACGCTGAATCACCCAGCCAATGGTAATTACAGTTACACTTAAACTGAAGGACAATACCTTTCGAACACCGATAATTTTTTCCGACAGTACAATTTTACCTTGGCGAGCAGGGAGAGTCGATTGAGACTTTCTAAGAAGCAAGATGACTTCAATTACAGCCGCGATAATTTGTATGGCAAAAAATAGTTTTACATCTGAAGACACGAAGTATATAACAGGGATAACTAAGACAAATCGAATCGTCGCCGTTAACGTATTGACATAAGAAACGAAGGTAATCTGTTCAAACCCGATCAAAACGCCACGATAAAATGATGCGACCCAACGCAGAGTGGCGGCCAAACTAATCATCACTAAAGCGCTATATACGTCATCTTCTTCGAGCACCTTATAATCGAACCAGTTATGCGAAGCCCACTCGCTGGACATCACACAAACAATCGCTACAAGAAAGCCTCCAGCCCAAAAAACCAGTTCCATACCTCGTATTACGGCTAAAAACTCAGTGATCGGCGTAGCCTTGCCCCGAAACACAGTTACCGCCTTAGTGGCGGCGCTAGCGAAGCCTAAATCTAGAATCTGCAACACAACCTGAAGCGAGACATAAAAACCGATTAATCCATACGCTTCAAACCCTAGAACCGATATATAAAGAGGAACAAACAGCACGCTCAGCGCAGCTACATACAACTGTGAGGAATAACTTGTAAACAAGTTTCTTTTTATAGACATACTTAACTCTTTGATAGAGACCGCGACAAAGCCAGCACGAATAGAACAATAACCCCGTTCCGCTTGACAGCCCCCTAAAACCGACTAACTACAGCTTTCAAACGCTTCCTTGAAATCTCCAAGTTGACTGCCTAAAGACTCTATCAAATGCCTCATCTGCGTCAAAACCTGTACGCCCGTGCAATATATATTTATCGTTCCAAACCAACCCATCCCCACTCTCTAGCCTAACACGTCTAACTCGCCCAGTTTTTTCTTGCTCTCCAAGAAATACGAAAAACTGCTCGCACAGCGCCTCAACTTCACTATCGTCTTTAAGTGTACGGTAATAATTCCAGTTTGATGTTGGCGGCACGGAATCTATGAGAATATTGGTTACATTTTTCTCTGGCCCATCTCCTTTCTTAATAACAACTGTCGTTTCCAGAAGCCTCTTTAACAACCTTGGATCCTTCTCACGTAAGTCATCAATCAAATCGGACAAAAAGTAGATGGTATTCTCTCCACCATTTTCGGCCTGCTTAATCATCAGATTAAAATTAAGATCCGCACCATCCTGAAAAAATGCATTATCATTATGCAACGGCTGTGGAGTTTTACTAAACGCGTAACTCGTAGCCTTATCTGGCTGATAAGACACCTCCCACCACTTTTGCGATTCAATGCTATAGCTGTCACCCATCTTCCAATCTGTTCCAGAGAAATGCCTGGAGTCACTCAAAAAAGAACATTGCTCCTCCAAATATCTATACCACTGCTCTTGATCGTAAAGGCTTAGTGCATTTTTAATCAATATAGGTCTTGGGTCGAGCTCTAACCCTTTCAGCATTCCCTCCAATGTAGCAAGATCAACATCCTGAGCATCTACTTCAATTATCATAACCGTCTCAACTCCCGCATAATTAACTTTTTAAAAAACAACTATCTATAGCCTTAACCACCATGCGTGGACTTACATCAAGTCATGCAAAAGAGTATATACACGCTCCATTTCTTTAGGCCCATAACGTTGATCAATGGGCAAGGGTACTAGATTATCGACTAGGTACAACTCGTCATCAGTAACACCATCCCTTTCTTTTACATCCGTCCAGTAGGTTGCCACGAAAACCTTATTATCAATTAGTTTTTCACGTACATTTTTGTCGTCAGCAAAAAATGGATAGATCATTGGACACTCATCATCGCTAAGCGCAAATAGATTTCCGCTTTTGGTCGAAAATAGATCACGGCAGTAATTGAAATTATCAACCCTAACTCTTTTAATATAGCTAAAATCAATTCTTGAAAGCAGCGCCTCAGTAAAAACAGACATGCCTTCAACTTTCACCTCACTCAACCTTTCTTCACTCGCCTTATAGTTAGAGTAACCTCGCTCCACTTGACCAGTTAAACGCTGAAAAAGGTGCTCCGAGTCGGCTACAGAACTATCATCGACGCACTCTGGGATATCAATATCCTCTCTGGTCATTAGCAAGCCCCCATTTGGAACACCCAGAAATTTTCTTGGCGAATAAATTGTAGCGAGACACTCAAACGGCTCTGAAAATAGAGCCTGTGAGTTATCTATAACCACTCTACTCTCACCGTACTTAGTCGCTACTCGTTTCTTCTTTTCTCCGCAAAGTCCAAAATAATCAACATAAAGAATAATCTCACCTTCTGCCAAGTCGATCTCGGTTTTTATATTGAACTCTATATCTATCGAATAATATTTAACATCAACGTCAATGTAATTAAATGGTGCAAGCATAGCGTCACAAATAAACCTTGGCATCCAGACTGCCTTAGGCCTCACTACTCTCAACAGCGCTAGAAATGCCGCGCGGGCAGATGGGTATCGATATGCAGCAGAGTGTATAGGCTCTTGATTAAATCTAGGCAACTCCAAATCAAAATAACCACCAATCGGATCAACAGATAACAACTAGAGCCTCCTTTCCAACTCATAGCTAGATAGCATTTCATTAACTCGGCTTATCGAATTCCACATTAAGACATCGATAATAGACAAATTTCCAACAAATTCTCTTGATCCATGACAATATTCAGTTGGAAGCATACGAATAAAAGATAAATCAATTCCTACTTCCTCAAAATCACTATGCTGGTAAAGATCACGTCCACCTAGAGCATTAATGTAGATGCTGGCCTTCCGATCTTTGCAGACGTCAAGGACTTTCCCCAATGCAGAAAGCGACCTATCGTAGTTTAAGGCGCTTGAATTCAGGAATACCGTGTTGAAACCTAGGTAGTTAGCCACGACCTTCACAGAAAGTGATGCCATATGGGCCAAGTTTCGATCCCTCGAGTTAATCACCTCTTCAACAAGGGGAAATACAGAGCTAAAATTTGGTGACTTAGAATACGCCTGCTCTATAGTTCGCAATATTTTCTTGACGTTACTGTCACAATCAATTTCGTTTATCATCTTATTACTTGACGCTGAAATTAACGGTACACTAAACCTCGTCGTACCATTAGGCGTGAGAATATTATTTCTATTAATGTATCCGCCTTTTATAAAGCTCACATCATCATAGAAAATAAACTCATCCACCGCATTAACCATCTGGTAATACCCCAGATAAGGAAACATGTATGGCTGCATTAACGCGACTCTATTCATACGCCCCCACATTCACTGCCGTTTCAACCTCTTTAGTTAAAAGGGTTCGAGTAATTGACCCTTCATTTAGTATACCCAGCTTTCTCATAGTCAAATACCGAGCAATAGATCGCAGACCATATTAACTTCCTGCATGGATATCTCCGCGGACAGTGGCAAACACAAAATCCGTCTTGATACATCATTTGACACGGGGTTATCTGAGGTGCGACCCAAGAACTCAAACTCATCGATGCTCGGATAAAAATAGCGCCTAGGGTATACGCCTTTATCAGTAAGCAATTTAAGTGTACTTAATAGATTTTTTTCATCTTTAAATAGAATGGGATAATAGGAGTAATTTTTTGTGCAACCGTAGGATTGCTTCTGCGTCTCAAACACCCCTTGTAAGCGTTCGTCATAACATTCAACAGCCTGCCGCCTTCTATCGACAACGCAACTGAACTCATCTAAAAGAGCGTTGCCTAACGCTGCTTCGAATTCATTCATTTTGGCATTCGTCCCTAAAGACGGCTCAGATAAAGCATCTGAGTAACCTATTTGAATCAATCTTCTTGCTCTTTCAAGTGCATCTTTATCCTTAAAGACTATCGCGCCACCTTCAGCTGTATTAAAAACTTTAGTCGCCTGAAAACTCAGAATACTTGCGTCACCAAAAGACAGTAGGCTGGTACCATCATAATTTACGCCAAATGCATGTGCTGCATCATAAATTACCTTTAGATTGTTAGTATCGGCAATCTCTTGAATCCGTCCAACATCACAAGAATTACCAAACACATGCACAGGAACAATCGCGCTTGTTTTTTCGGTTATAGCGGAGGTAATTAACTCTGGGTCTAAATTCAACGTATCGCGTTCAATATCAACAAATACAGGCTTTATCCCCTCGCAAACTAGGGAACTAGCAGTCGCCACATAAGTAAACGGAGTTGTTACTGCCTCTCCGGTGATACCCAGCGCCCTAAAAGCCACCTGCAGCGCCAAGGTACCGTTCGCCACAAGCAACAAGTTTTCCACACCCAAATAATCCTGAAGCCTTTCCTCAAGTTCCTTCACCAGAGGACCGTTGCTAGTGAGGTGGTGAGTTTCATAAATTCGATCAATATAGTGATTTAGTCGCTCCCTATTAGGAAGTGATGGCTTGGTGACATACAGCGGCATCATTTCACCTCTAATATTGTGGACGAGTTAAGCGTCACCATTTGGTTAATAGTGTTTCCAGATCGAAGCATGAAAATAAAATCTTTAAGCATCATCTCAAAGTGATCATGCATTCCCACCGATATCACTTGTTCCACGCCAAAGCTATTTCTTTCTACCATATTACAATCATAAGTCGGAGGCTTTGAGAACGCCCGTGGAAGCACTAACTCAAACTTATCAAAGGTCACCGTAACTTGATTACTGTAGCTCCTCCCAAACCCCCATTCGGCCACGCACAAGACACCGTCATAGTCAGCAATAAGAGAACCACCTGTATCCACGGAGAAGCCTGGCTCAGTAATTTGAAATAGTTTTTTAGAATTTGGCAAACAGCCAAAAATTGCTGATAAAAATGAGGCAGGATAAATGCCACAGTCATTGAGCGCCCCCCCTCCGAGCTCCGAATTGTATCTAACATCATCCGGATTCAAATGGGGAATGAAAAATCTTGCCGATATTGACTTGAGTCTCGCGCTATTACTTACAATGAACTCTAATGCACGCTTAAATTGAGGATGATGTTGATACATCAGCGCCTCATATAGAATCAACTGTTTCTGTCTCGCAAGCTCAACTAGAGTTACGGTTTCGTCATGGCTGCTCGTCAACTTTTTCTCGCATAACACATGTTTGCCGCTTTCCAAAGCATGCCTAACATCCAAATAGTGTTTCCCTACAGGCGATGCAATATAAACCACACCAAACAACGCTGAAGCGAGAAACTCCGCATAATCGGTAAATATCTCAACACCTGGGAATGACGAAGTTAAATTTGCCTTCTTTTCTTCTGAGCGGGTATATATTGCAGCTAAATTAACAGACCCACACTTTGAAATAGCTGGCAATATGTTCTTAACGAAATGGTTACCCGCACCAACAATACCAAACGAAACCTGACTTTCCATAACTGCCTTATAAGTGTGAGATTATGCTTCGTATATGAGGATTGACCCATGCATCTTCCTGCAATAGCTCTTTGATTTGCCATAAGCTAAACCAATTGAATGTATCAGGGAATTCCAACTCGAAATCATCACCCACATCGACAAGCATTCCATAATTACGCTTATTGTAGAGACGCCCGCCATCTTCAGACATCCAATTTGCAAATAGAACTGTACAGTCGAATTTGTCAGGTGATTCAAATAACTCAGCGAAGCGGGGTTTCTTTCCTCCGTGGGCCATCTTCAAGTTACTAAATGTTGCTTGCAACGAAGGAGATAACAATACTAACCCATAGTTTCCCGGTTCAGCTTTAGCTTCAAGTAGATACCTGGGTACTCCGTTGATACGCTTTCTAATTATTCCCAGCAGACCTCCGTCATACCCAATTTGGGTCAAAATCGGCTGATCCCAGCCAACTGCCACTTCGCGTGACTCGCTTAACTCAACTCTTATTCCTTCGACTTTAAAAAACTCACCACTTTCATGATGAACATTTCCGCTATCTTCATCAGTCGTCCAGCCTCTGCAATCGCGCAAAGGTATTTCTTTCACCTGCATTACACACTGCGACCGTTGCTCTTCGAACCATCTCTTTTTACTTTCAATATCGCCGTGATCAGACCAATCTTTTACGCTCTCGAACTGTGCTTCAATCCTTGCCTTTGCGAAGGTATCTTGATAGCCAAGATTGTCAATAAAACTCGTATATGTAGATAGCTTCTCTGAATATTCTTTATTCATATTGACGACTCTAATAATTCCTGTAAATAGTGCCCGTATGTATTTTTCTGTAATTTATTTGCAGCTAACTTCAACGCATTTTTGTCAAGCCAGCCATTTCGCCAAGCTATTTCTTCTAAACAAGCAATCTTAAGTCCTTGGCGCCGTTCAATAGTTTGAACATACTGCCCAGCATCCATCAAACTATCGTAGGTCCCAGTATCCAGCCAGGCGAAACCACGCCCCAGCAATTCAACATTTAATTTCCCACGTCTCAAATACTCATTATTAACGCACGTAATTTCTAGCTCGCCACGCGCTGAGGGCGCTATAGATCTAGCTATTTCAATTACCGAATTATCGTAAAAATAAAGACCCGTAACTGCAAAGTTAGATTTGGGGTTTAACGGCTTCTCTTCAATTGATATCGCTCGATAATCTTCATCAAATTCAACGACACCAAAGCGCTCTGGATCACTAACCTGATAACCAAATACTGTTGCACCTTCTTTTCGACTCGCAGCCCTAATTAATTTGGGTGAAAACCCTTCACCATAAAATATATTGTCACCTAGAACGAGACATACACTATCATTACCAATAAAACGCTCACCAATTAAGAACGCTTGTGCGAGCCCTTCCGGCTCTGGCTGCAGCTCGAAACCTAAATTCAATCCAAACTGGCTTCCGTCACCCAAGAGATTTTGAAACCCCGACTGGTCTTCTGGCGTAGTTATAATCAAAATATCCCTAATGCCTGCCAGCATTAGTACTGACAAAGGGTAATAAATCATGGGTTTATCATAAACAGGTAGCAACTGCTTAGAAACACCTTTAGTAATCGGGTAGAGGCGTGACCCTGACCCACCGGCCAGTACTATACCTTTCATTATACTCCCCCTCTAACACCGAGGCGCTCACGACTATAAGATCCATCCAAAACGCGTGACCACCAATCCTTATTGCGCAGATACCATTCAACGGTTTTCCTTAACCCTGATTCAAACGTTTCCTCCGGTACCCAACCTAACTCTTTTTCAATTTTACTTGCGTCAATAGCGTAACGAATATCGTGCCCAGGCCGATCATCTACATAAGTGATTAGCCCTTCAAACCCCTCAGGGCTCCCGCCAAGACGGGAGTGAGTATTTGTAGGAACAAATTCTTCCAATAGACCACATAGAGTTTTTACTACATCAATATTGGTCTTTTCATTATGACCACCAATATTGTAGGTTTCACCCACGCCCCCTTTGGTCGCCACAAGGTAGAGGGCTTTGGCGTGATCATCTACATACAACCAATCCCTTACTTGCTGGCCGTCACCATATACAGGCAATGCCTTCCCTTCTAACGCATTAAGAATTATTAGAGGGATAAGTTTTTCAGGGAAATGGTACGGTCCATAATTATTCGAACAATTTGTCACAATAGTGGGCAAACCATATGTGCGCTTCCACGCACGGACCAAGTGATCGCTGGATGCCTTTGAAGCCGAATAAGGCGAACTTGGTTCATAGGCTGTTGTTTCAACAAATAAATCTGTCGGTCCCTCTAAGTCACCATAAACCTCATCGGTCGAGATATGATGAAAGCGAAATGCAGATTTACCCTCATGATTGAGTGCTTGCCAGTAATGCCGAGCTGTCTCCAACAAGGTGTAGGTACCAACGATATTGGTTTCTATGAAAGCCGCTGGCCCATCAATTGAGCGATCAACATGACTTTCTGCAGCCAAATGCATAACCACATCGGGCTGGAACTCCATAAATACACGATCCAGTTCTACGCGATTACAAATATCAACCTGTTCCAATTTATAACGTTCGTGAAGCGAAACATCTGTCAGCGAATCCAAGTTACCTGCATAAGTAAGCTTATCTACATTCAAAACAAGATCGTTGGTATTGTTAATTATGTAACGAATAACAGCAGAGCCAATAAATCCGGCGCCACCCGTAACTAAAATTTTCATTCCATTCCCACTTGAAGCGATAGCTTTTGTGATTCCGCTGGTGAAATATTACGCCAGAAGTACATAGTTAATTCAAACAATATTTAGAGCTTCCCCAATTTCGCTATCCACTACCCACATAACACGTCCGTTCTTTGGCTTTACTAAACAGCATGGGTAATCACTTCGTACATCATTGGTCAAAAATGCACCAACGACTGACGCCTTAGCAAGGCTCTTAGCTATAAACAAACAGAACTTTGCATTATTCAGCACAGGGAGCGTCATTGTCAGACGGTCATTTTTTAGATCTTTAATAGACACTTCCGAGACCCATTTCGTGCTCTCCGCTAGCGCGTTGTCACCAGGAAATAATGAGGCCACATGCCCATCTTCGCCAACCCCTAGTAAGATCAAATCAAATGCTGGTACATCTTTACTCTCACCAAAACCTTCAAGCATTTGTTCTTCATACTGGAACGCAGAGTCAATAACCCCGCCCTTGTGCATTGGATAAAATGCGGGCTGTTCGTTTAGCAAATCGAGTAGATTTCGTTTGGCATTACCAAAATTACTCTCTGTAGAGTCGTGTGCAACACATCGCTCATCAACCCAATATATCTGCACCTTGCTCCATTCAACAGACTCTTGCATCTCGACTAATTGCTTAAAAATAGCAATAGGCGTATTGCCACCACTAAGCGCCAATCTAAAGACACCAGTAGTACTTATGGCCTGCATGGCCTTCTCGACAATAATGCCAGCAACCGTCCTAGCAAATAGCTCATTAGAAGTGACTTTTACTTCAACATTTTCCATGGCTAAAATTGTTCTTTTTCTTAAGGAAGAGGGAAGGGCTATTTAGACCAAGAACTTATGATTCTGGAGTATAAAAACCGGAATGATCATAGATATCTTCTACCAACTTAAGAGCATTGAAGGCATCTTGGCTCGTACCGCTTTTCACTTTGACTCCACTATTTACGGCTTCGATAAACTCTTCGACTTCGAGTTTCCAGGAATCATCGCACTCAAACCAGGTCGTAGATTCTTTTGGCTTTCCCATCGCATGAGTAATGTCTTCAAACTCCCTGCGTCCTACAACCATTTTTTCAGGTGCATAACTTCGAGTCCCAGAAAGGATACCATCCAGGTTTATATATCCTTCCTCAAAGCACATTTCTAAAAGAAACTTATGCCGCCACTGTGTAGCTGATGAATGCAGCATTGCGACGGCATTCTCATCATTTTGCATAATTGCAAAGGCATTATCCTCTGCTTCGATATTCCAGAATGCGGTTGTTACAAAGCTGTTAACCTTACTGAAAGTCCCGCCGGAAAAGTACATCATTAGATCAAGCATATGGATCCCTTGATCTATTAAAATACCGCCGCCTGACACCTCTCGGTAATTTCGCCAATTTTTATCGTAGTCGATACTGCCTGCTTTCCCATAAACTCCACGCATCCAAAGCAACTTACCCATCTCGCCGGAATCGACAATCTTTTTCGCCTCTATCACTGAATAATGATAACGGTGATTGAATCCATACTTCAGAGTCTTTCCCGATGTCGCCTCTGCTTCAATGACGGATGTTAATTCTGCTGTACTTTTGGCCGGTGGTTTTTCACAAAAAACGTGTAAACCTGCATTCAGTGCTCTGATCGTGTACTCAGATAACACATTATTAAATGCGCAAACAAACATTGCATCCAGCTGAAGCTCCAAGAGCTCTTCAAAACTAGCGCAGACTACAATGTTTGCGTCATCCAACAGAATTTCATTCAAATCAAACACGCCAACAATTTGAACTGAATCTAGCTTCGCCAACTCCTTCGCACGAAGCTGTCCAATTTTTCCAAACCCTGCAATACCAACTCTAAGCATTTGCACCACGCGCCACATAGTAGGAATAGATAATATGATCCAAAATCATATGTACATCCTCTACCAAACCGTATTCACCAGCAGCGGCGTCTACATGAAACACAACATCAGACAACCCTCTCAAATCACCACCGCTAAAGCCTGTTGCGCCAATCACTTTAGAACCAATTTCTTTGGCATAAGATACGGCTTTCAATATATTAGGAGAGTTACCGCTACAAGAAATGGCGATAACTAAATCCTCGGGCTTGAGTAGCCCCTCTAACTGCATATAGAAAATATTTTCGTAACCAATATCATTGGAGATTGCAGTCACAACCGCGGAATTATCTGCTAGACTCTTAATATCGAAATTTGCAATTCCTCGCCTACGCAAGCCAGCACCAAGGTCATTCTCCATATGTGAAGCCGTAGCAGAACTTCCGCCGTTACCTAGAATATATATTCTTGATTTGGCCTCTAATGTCTTTTCCAGTTCATTCACGATCGATTCAATAACCGCAGGATCAATTTTGTCCAACAGGTTTTTCAAGGTATTAATATAACTGCCTACAAACTCTCGAACTTCCATTAGTGTAACTCCTCGTATAGGCCTATCTCTACACTGAAAGTTACAAAACTATTCATCAGTGTGCGGCTCTTTACCAACAACTCATTTAATTTTTACGAATCATCTAAATTCAGTTGATACGCTTATCCTGAAAACACATGAAGCTTTGTTAGCTCCACGCTAGCAGCCTTGTATAGACATCCCCATAGAGGCGACATCTACACAAAAAGCGTTATCATATCAAATCTAGGCAATGCTTATCGAAGCATTGCCTTAGTGAGTATGAATACTCTCATTAACCCGATCCCGCATTTCCTTTCCAGGCTTAAAATGCGGAACATACTTACCTGTCAATTCAACTGAATCGCCAGTCTTAGGGTTGCGCCCTACGCGTGGCGCTCGGTAATGAAGGGAGAAGCTTCCGAAGCCTCTTATCTCGATTCGCTCGCCTACGGCGAGGACTTGTGACATGTGTTCAAGCATTAGCTTTACCGCTAATTCAACGTCTTTAAGTGACAACTGGTCTTGTTGCTCAGCAATTCGCTCAATCAACTCTGACTTGGTCATAACCATTCCTTCGATCTCTCATCGAATCAGCCGCTTGAATACACCCACTTCGTCGGAG
>Ga0105358_10000637_pt1 | contig 17905 bp, 18 predicted proteins | sample GOMGulsemesocosm_5_FD_83509 | JGI IMG/M metagenome (GOLD analysis project Ga0105358, IMG submission 83509) | Methane-oxidizing microbial communities from mesocosms in the Gulf of Mexico - GOM15C Gulf of Mexico | ecosystem: Environmental > Aquatic > Marine > Cold seeps | place: Gulf of Mexico... | reverse complement strand
CTGGAATATTTTAGTTGTTCTTGCGTTGTTAACACGTTTGTTCCTTTTTTAATTTTCTTTGAAGCCTGATATTCTAATTTTAAATCTAAATCTAAATCTAAATGTCAAACTTAGATCTCATGTTTAGCTCTCTTACTTAATACAGATAAGTCCGAACGGCACCGGCTTTAAACTGTAAATACACTGGTTGATCGGTATATAATGCTAACTTTCGTTGTGAAAAAGTACTGATATGGACAAAGAACTCGTGTCCAGAACAAATTACTGTCACTAAGACAGATTGCGTAGGTACACCTAACATGCTCGACTCTATTGCAACAATATTACCGGATAAATGATTAACAATAGTGCTATTTTGGGGTTCAGATAAGCAAATGCTGATATCGCTAGCAAGAATAAAACAACGCAGGTGCTGATTCTTAATAAATTTACCCGCTAAACTTGGCAATAAAATGTTCTGCTCAGCGAGTGTTAGCACAGTTAACCCTTGGCCGTTATCTGCACTGGCTATCGGCAAAGATAAACTGGTTTGTTGGTGGGTTAATCGTTCATTTGGTAAGTGGGCTGAAAGAAAGTTTAGTTGATGAATAGTGTGGTGAATATTGCCATAATTTATTACCTCTCCTTGCGATAATATCAACAGGTTGTCACATACTTGTTGTAGCTCATCAAGTGAGTGGCTAACGTATAGAATGGGTAAGTTCAGTAGCTGTTGTACTTTAACAATTAAGCACAACAGCTTAGCTTTACTTGCCTGATCAAGGGCGCTTAATGGCTCATCAAGTAGTAACAATTTTGGCTCAGTTAATATGGCTCGTGCTAAGGCAACTCGTTGCTTTTGACCGCTAGAAAGGTCAAACACGTTAGCATCAGCTAACATGTCTAACTCGGTTAATATTAAAATATCAGTGAGACTTAGCTGACTATTAACACATCGCTTAGCGGCATACTTTAAATTATCGCGCACGGTTAAATGCTCAAATAAACGGCTGTCTTGAAACACTAAACTGATATTGCGATGTTCAGGCTTTTGACATGTATTTTTTGTTGTGTTGGTTAATGTTTTTTCATTAAAAATTATTGAGCCAGTAATATTTTTCTCTAACCCTGCAATAGCCCTTAGCAGTGTAGACTTACCCGAACCAGAGTGGCCAAAAACCCCGGTGATACCTGTTAAATCAAGCTCTTGATTAATGGTAAAAGTAAACGTTTTATAATTGAGGCTGAAATCTAGGCTGAGAATAGTCATGAGTTAGCTCACTTACTTGTTCTACGACGAGGAAGATTTAATATATAAACAGAGGCTAGCAAAATCATTGAACCAATAAGTAAACTAATGGCAAGCACATGGGCTTTGGCATAATCAAAGGCCTCGACGTGATCAAACAAGGCTATTGATAATACGCGTGTTTCACCGGGTATATTACCGCCTATCATTAATATCACGCCAAATTCGCCTACGGTATGAGCAAAGCCTAAGCTAGCCGCAGTGATAAAACTGGCTTTCGTTAAGGGCAACACTATGGTGAAAAACCTATCTATAGGCCCCGCTCCTAGCATGGCTCCGGCTTCTAATAGCGAGTCGCCTAATTGCTCAAACGCTTTTTGTAATGGCTGCACCACAAACGGTAGTGAATACAATACTGAGCCAATGACAATAGCAGAAAAGCTAAAGGCAAGTTGCTGCCCTGTTGCTTGCTGCCAAATTTGTCCGGGTAAATGCTGTGGTGAAAAAGCAATTAATAAATAAAAACCTAATACTGTTGGTGGTAACACTAAGGGTAGGGCGACAATGGCTTCAATAATCACTTTAAAACGGCTAGTCATTTTAGCGAGAAACCAAGCCAGTGGTGTACCAATGAGAATGAGAATCACGGTAGTGACTGCTGCCATTTTTAATGTAACTGCTAGGGCGAGAAGATCAGGGCTTGGCATGTTTATTCTTTTGTTGAGTTTTTTTCTTAGGAAGATCTTCATTGAGAAATTTTTCATGAGAAAGTTCCTCATCAGGAAGTTTCGCACCAAGGAATATGGCGTTGTTAGCGTAGCCAAAGTTTACTATTTTTTGCTGTATTTTTGGCGTCAATAAAAACCGACTTAACCGTTTGGCCTGCGCAATGTTATCTCTATTTTTAATTATGACTAATTGTTGCTGTATAGGTTGATAATAACTACTGGGAATCACTACGCCGTCAAGTTTGTTCAATACAAGCTGGCTATTGGCCACTAAGCCACTACCGACGGCTTGGCTACGAACTTGGGCAAAGGTTTGATTAATGTTAATACCGGTAATTAAGCTGTTTTGATATTGTTGCCATAAGCCTAAATGTTGCAAGGTTTGTTTAGCGGCTTTTCCATAAGGGGCAATGTCAGGGTTGGCTATAGCAAAGTATTTTGGCTTTTGTTGTAAGTTAAGCGTTAAGTCACTCAAATGTGCTTTGGTATTCATTGATAACAGTGCTAATTGACCAATAGCGTAAGTTTTGCGGCTGTTGGTTACTATTAAATTTTGCTGTTCGAGTTGTTTAGGTCTAACACTATCGGCGGCGATAAAAATATCGAAAGGAGCGCCATGTTTTATTTGTAAAAATAATGCCCCAGTAGCGCCACTAATTATTTGAGTATTAATATTGGTTTGTTGATGAAACTCAATAAGCAGCTTTTTTAATGCAGGAGTAAAATTTGCAGCAACAGCAATGCGTAAAGGGTTATTAATATTATTATTTGAGGCAAAGCTAACACTTGTACACACTAATGTGCTAATAATTAGTGATCTAATTAGTGATCTAATAAGTAATAGCAAATATAGCCTCGATAACATCATTGCTTAGCTTACCATTTTTTGGCTTTAGTATTGTCGGCTGTTTTTGCATCAAGCCAAGCTTCACCTTGCTCTGTGCGTTCTTTTTTCCAAAACGGTGCTTGTACTTTTAAATAATCCATAATAAATTCATTAGCGGCATAAGCGTCGTGTCGATGTTTGCTGGTTACGCCAACAAAAACAATTTGTTCGCCAATGTTAAGCTCGCCAAAACGGTGGATCACTTTTACCCGACCAATATCCCAGCGAGTTTTGGCAATAGCAATTATTTTAGTTAACGATTTTTCAGTCATACCCGGATAATGCTCTAACGTTAAGCCGCTGACATTCTTGCCATTGTTATGATTACGTACACGCCCGGTAAAGGTAACAATGGCGCCATCGACAGCATTATTTTGCTCAAGTAAGGCGACTTCATTAGCCATACTGAAATCGGCCGTTTGTATGGATATTTCAGAGAAGGTATTGTTAGTCATTTAGTAATCCTTATCGTGACTTGTAACTCGACACTGATGTATCATGAATAGCTCTCATTTTACCCGCCCGTAACAGGTGGGAAAAAAGCTACTTCGTCGCCTGATTTAAGGTGTTGCTCGTTATCAACCATCTCGTGATTTACCGCACTCAATAATGACGTATTGTTAAAGAGGGTTTGCCATTGCTGATTTTTACTGGCTAATTGATTTTTTAAATCAGCCACAGTTGTTATATTTTTACTACTTAAACTTAATTCACTACACTCTAGTTGCTCGCGGAGTGCGGCAAAAAAAACAACTTTGATCATGATTTACTCTCTTACAATAGTTACCCTAAACTCACTTTTACCGAAAAAAGCGAAACTAGCTTGCTTGCCAATGACCTGATTTTCCGCCTTCTTTAGTCAGAACTTTTATGCCAAAAATTTCCATCGCTGGATCGGCTGCTTTACACATATCAAATAAGGTTAAACAGGCGACAGAAACAGCGGTTAGCGCTTCCATTTCTACGCCAGTTTGTCCTGTCAATCGGCATAAGCTTGTTACTTTTACTGATGAATTTTCGGCGTTTAATGTAAAATCAACTTGTACCTTACTCAGCATTAAAGGGTGGCATAAAGGAATTAAATCACTGCATTTTTTTGCTGCTTGAATACCTGCAATTCGTGCAACGGAAAAAACATCGCCTTTTTTGTGCTTACCAGTAGTAATCAATTCAAACGTTGCACGGTTCATTTTAATAAACCCTTGCGCAGTTGCTGTGCGTGAAGTCATCTCTTTTTCGGTGACGTCAACCATGTTGGCTTCACCTTGCTGATTAAGATGACTTAATTCTGGCGCGGAGGTTGTTGAATTACTCATTATCCGCGAGTATCACATTGCTTAGCGGATATATTCAAATGAGGTACAAAATTACACGGTCTATGACTTGCGTCAAGCTGTTCTTTAATCACTTTATCCCAAGCAGTTTTACACGCATTGGTTGACCCGGGTACACAGAGAATTACTGTTTTATTAGCAATACCACCCAAGGCGCGCGACTGAATGGTTGAAGTGCCAATTTCTGCTAATGACACATGGCGAAACACTTCACCAAAGCCTTCAACATTTTTATCAAATAAAGGCATAAGGGCTTCTGGTGTATTATCACGCTCAGTAAAGCCAGTGCCACCAGTTGAAATAATAGCGTTAATATTGTTATCTGCTATCCATTTAGATACGTGTGCTCGCAGTTGATAAATGTCATCAATAACAATAGCTTTATCTGCTAGGTTATGACCTGCCGTAGTTAAACGCTCAACAAGTGCTTGACCCGAAGTGTCATTTGACTCGTTACGTGTATCTGAAACAGTTAATACCGCAATATTTAACGGGATAAACGTTTTGCCGCCGTGTGCTGACATAATAGTTCCTTTTTCTAATGTTAATGTGTAAGTGAGGATATATACCCAAACCACGCGTTTAAAAATTAAACTGTTTTATTGCCTGTTGCCATTGCTCAGGCGTATTGGTGTTAAATAAAGCCTTGCTATCAGAACACTGGATAGCTTGATGTGGAACTTGCTGTAATAAAGATTTTATTGATGGGCCATTTTTTTTTGAAGATTTTCCAGTAGGTTGGGTAATATTTATTATCCCGTTGCTAGAAAAAACTTTTGATAAAAATAGTTCTACGTAGCTATTGTTTGGTAAATACAACGGAATACTATGACCTTTAAAATAGGTGGCTTTTTGGCTCAATTCACCTTTAATGCGCAGAGTGGTTAATATTTTTGTGGTCATGAAGGGCAGGTCAACAGGGAGTATCAGTAATGATTTAACCTTCGGGAAACTTGATAATACACTAAAGATCCCCCCAACAGGGCCACTTTGTTTGACCTTGTCGGGTATATCATAGTTATCACCACTCACCACAACATTACTAATACCTGAATCCATCAGTAACTGCTTAGAAAAATTAAGCATATTAGAAGTATTTCGTTGTAATTTAGCTTTATCTTGCCCCATGCGAGAAGATAGGCCACCTGCCAGTAATACACCTAAACACTCATTATTTGAAAAATTATTGTTAAAAGGCTTGCTATTAAAGGTATTGTTAAAAGAGCTCATGTTAACCACCTAACATAGCTAAGTTTTTAGTACCGCCTGATAACTTATCATGCAAAAAGTGAGTGGCTTTCTTATCACCCAAAAGTGCTAAAATTTGCGCCTGTAATGGTTCAATATTATCCGATTGCATTTGTTCACGCAAAGATAAACCATTTTCACCAAATAAACATAAATGTAGTTTGCCCGATGAGCTTACTCTTAAACGATTACAACTATTACAAAAATCTTTCGCGTAGGGCATGATCAAGCCAATGCGACCTTGATAGTCAGGATGGTGAAATTCTTCAGCGGGGCCAGCTGTTTTATCTTTAAGCACCGGTAACCAACCATCTAGAACTAAGTTTTGTTTTATGCGTGAACCTTGCACATGCTGCGCATCAAAAAACTTTTGATTTTCACCAGTTTGCATTAATTCAATAAAACGTAAAGTGACGGGGGTATCTTTTAACCAATCCAAATAGCTTTGAATATTACTACCACTATACTCTCGCATTAATACTGTATTTATTTTGATGCTTGGCCTACCATCGGCCAATGCCATATCAATACCTTTTAAAATAGTATCAAGTTTATTATGGCCGGTAATGGCAAGAAATTGACGTGGATCTAAACTATCAATGCTGATATTAATAGCATCAATTCCTGCATCCAACCATTGAGGTAAATGCTCAGGTAATTTAAAACCGTTGCTGGTGATAGCAACTTTTTTAATACCTTGGGTTTGCTTACAAGTCGCAATTATTTCTGGCAAATCTTTACGAAGTGCTGGCTCGCCACCTGTAATGCGAATTTTTTCTGTTCCTAAACCAGCAAATGCAGCAGTTAAACGCTTTATTTCAGTTAGTGACATAAAGTCGCGCGGCTGATCACATTGATAACCGTCAGGCAGGCAGTAATTACAGCGAAAATTACAAACGTCTGTAATTGATAGGCGCAGGTAATAAAACCTGCGACCAAAGTTATCTGTTAGCATATCACCTTTCCAAATGTAGGGAGGCTAACGCGTTTCCTTGTTAACCCTGGCAGCTAGATATTTTTATAAAATATCTGCTACGGCTTGTAGTTACTTGACCTTATTTTTATGAAAAATGGAGGTGTTAGCAATTACAGCTCGGTGTAAATTATTTAACTTTAAGTCATTTGACTAAAGTTAAATATATCACATTTAATACCAATTAAATACCAACCACCTTAATCCCAACTGAATTCTACGGCTTGAGTAAGTTTGGGAATGGTTTTTTTATTTTTTATCGATTCGCATCAATAAACAGTTATCTTAACTAGGTTTAAACGTAAAATTGCAATTACTTTATAACCTCATTGAGCGATACTAGTGTTATTGTAAATAGTTATTATATTGAAGCTAAGTGAGTACTTTATGTCTGATTGTTGTTCTGCCCCTGGTTTATTGCCTTTTGAACAGGCGCTGCGAAATATGTTGTCACAAATAACCCCTGTCACAGAAACCGTTAATTTAACAATAACACAAGCGCTGAATTCTATTTTAGCGCAAGATGTTTCTAGCCCCCTTAATGTACCTAATTATGATAATTCAGCGATGGATGGTTATGCTTTTTCGTTTGAAAGTTTACAGCAAACTAAGACCTTAACCTTAGTTGGTCGCTCAATGGCAGGCGCACCTTATCAAGGCACATGCAAGTTAGGCGAGTGTGTACGTATTATGACGGGCGCAAAAATGCCATTGTGTTGTGATAGCGTTGAGATGCAGGAAAATGTTCAAGTAAACGTTGATAATATTACTTTCTTAAAAGAAATGCAGTTTGGATCTCATGTGCGCAAAGCGGGAGAAGATATTCAATTAGGGCAATCAGTACTTGCTAAAGGTCATAAATTGTCAGCAGTAGATATTGGTATATTAGCCTCGTTAGGTATAAGCGAAGTAAGTGTTTATCGACAATTAACGGTAGCGTTAATTGCGACAGGTGATGAGCTTAAATTACCTGGGCAAGGGTTAAACTTGGGTGATATTTATGAGAGTAACAGTTTTGTTTTACGCGCCATGTTAGAAAAACTAGCAGTTAATGTAATTGACTTTGGTGTGATTGATGATGATTATAATGCCATAAAAGCCGCTTTTGTTAATGCTGATATACAAGCCGATGCCGTTATTTCAACCGGTGGTGTTTCTGTCGGTGACGCGGATTACACTAAAACGGTATTAGATGATTTAGGTGAAATTGGTTTTTGGAAAATTGCCATGAAACCGGGAAAACCATTTGCCTTTGGCAAATTGCCTAACAGCGTCTTTTTTGGTTTACCAGGCAACCCAGTTTCAGCATTAGTCACGTTTCATCAATTGGCTTTGGTGGCGTTAACTAAAATGCAAAATGCAAATCCGTTAAAGCGGACAACATTACAAGTAAAATGTATTAGTGATTTAAGAAAATCTCCCGGACGCATTGACTTTCAACGAGGCGTGTTAAGTGTTAATGAACAGGGCGAAAATATAGTGACGTCAACAGGTTCACAAGGTTCAGGTATTTTATCTAGTTTAGCACAAGCAAATTGTTTTATTGTTTTAGCATCAGACCAAGGTAAGGTAGCTGCAGGTGAAGTAGTAACAGTGCAGTTGTTCGATCATTTTATTTGTTAGCCTTTATTTTGATGCTGTACAGTTTAATCTAGGTATCAAAAGCACTTGTTGACTAGCGTCAACTCTGTGCTATTTTCTTTAAATTAAACCATACAGCTGAAACTAACTAGCTAATAAAATCAAAATCACAGCTGTGCGAAACACTTAGCCGCCGCTTCAAGAGTTTTCTCGATAATATCATCGCTATGAGCGGTAGATAAAAAACCAGTCTCAAACGCTGAAGGTGCAAGATAAATACCGTGTTCTAGCATTAAATGAAAGAAGCGATTAAATTTATCACTATCACAAGCCATTACTTGTTCAAAAGTCGTTATAGGTTTGTCATCATCAGTAAAGAAAAAACCAAACATAGCACCAACATAGTTAATACTTAAATTAACACCATGTCGTTCTGCTGCTGCTTTTAAACCCATCGCTAATTTTTCAGTAGCAGCATTTAGTTGTTGATGTTTATCACCTTTCGCTAGTTCTGTTAACGAGGCTAGACCTGCAGCCATAGCTATTGGGTTACCTGAAAGTGTGCCAGCTTGATAGACTGGACCTACAGGCGCAATATAATCCATGATTTTTCGTTTACCACCAAAAGCGCCTACTGGCATGCCACCACCAATGACTTTTCCCAAGGTAGTTAAATCTGGTTTGATATTGTAATGTGCTTGAGCGCCGCCCAATGCTACGCGAAAACCTGTCATAACCTCATCGAAAATCAATACTGAGTTGTATTCATCACAAACCGTACGTAGGCCATCAAGAAAGCCTTCAACAGGCGGAATACAATTCATATTACCTGCGACTGGTTCGACGATAATACAGGCAATTTGATCGGGGTATTTAGCAAAAATTTCTTTTACTTGTTCAATATTATTATAGCTAACGGTTAATGTGTGCTTGGCAAAATCAGCGGGAATACCGGGCGAATTTGGTACACCTAACGTTAAAGCACCAGAGCCAGCTTTTACTAGTAATGAGTCAGCATGGCCATGATAACAACCTTCAAATTTTAAAATTTTATCACGATTAGTGTAACCACGGGCTAAGCGAATAGCACTCATGGTAGCTTCTGTACCAGAGCTAACCATGCGCAGTGATTCCATTGACGGTACTAATTCACGTACTTTTTCAGCCATGGTTATTTCTAGCTCAGTGGGAGCGCCAAAACTCAAACCATTTTGAGCAGTGTTAATTACTGCTTCTAAAATAGCTGGGTGGTTATGACCTAAAATCATTGGTCCCCATGAGCCAACATAATCAATGTAAGCATTATCATCGGCATCATAAATATAAGCGCCTTGAGCACGTTTAATAAAAGGTGGCGTACCACCAACACCATTATAAGCACGAACGGGAGAATTAACGCCACCTGGCATTACTTTTGTTGCTTGAGAAAATAGCTGATCTGATTTATTTGTTACTAAATTTGTTGTTTGGCTCATAAGTTTACTCTTTATATTTCACTGGTTAATTAATTGACCTAAAAAGGTCGGTTTTCACTCAGTAAATAAGGAAAATTAATATTAGTTATTGTTATATGCTGATGAAATTCATATTTTTGAGTATCATGGGTATAAACCCAAACCACTTAAAGATGCAGGATTCAGCGAGAATTAAAAGGCTTATTGGTGTGCCAATTTACCTCTCTTTCATATTGGGTTAATTGATCTTCAACACCTAACGTTAAGGCAAATAATGCCATTCTGACTAAAACACCATTTTGTGCTTGTCTGAAAATAGCTAGACTGTCTAAATCATTTAAATCTATATCTAATTCATTTGCTTCTGGGCGAGAATCTCGCGGTAAAGGGTGCATAATTACAGTGTTTTCACGACAATATTGCTGATATACACTTTTGTTTAAACTGAAATGTCCGCGATATAAGTCGGCTTCATCTTTATTAGCAAAACGCTCTTGTTGTATACGGGTCTGATAAATAACATCACAAGATAAGTTTCCAGCCATCGTGTCGGTAATAACTACTTTATGGCCAGCATTTTCAAGGGTTGAGACGATACTATCAGGCATTTGCAGCGCGGTTGGTGATACCATAGTTACTTTGATATTATTATATAGGCTAAGTAGTTTTGATAATGAATGTACGGTGCGACCGTGTTTTAAATCACCCATCAAAACGATATCAAGGTTATCTAACCCTTTGTTAAAGTGCACCATTTCAGACTGTATAGTAAATAAATCTAATAGGGCTTGTGTTGGATGTTCATTAGCACCATCGCCACCATTAATGACAGGAACCGAACTACCTTGAGCGAACTGTTCAACAGAGTGCATTTGCGGGTGGCGCATAGCGATAACATCAGAGTAACCACTGGTCACTTGTGCCGTATCAAATAAAGATTCACCTTTACTAAGTGAAGAGTTTTCTTGTCCTACGGTTTCACGTACGTAGCCGCCTAGTAGATTAAAAGCGGTACCAAAACTAATACGAGTACGGGTGCTAGGTTCGAAAAATAAATTACTTAAAATCGCACCATCGAGCACTGTGCACCGTTTCTTGCGAGCGGCATAGGGTGACATTTTTGCGGAAATATCTAATATTCGGGCTATTGCTTCACGATCAAATTGCGAAACGGATAAAATATGACTGCCTTGAAAATTCAACATATTGAAAGGTGTTCGAGAAAAATTTGCCGAAATATAGCATAAAAAAAGGCTTATTAAAATCACTTAAGAAGTAAGGCAGATGATGCAGCTAATGCGACATTATCCGGTGTAGCCATGCTTAGTCTTAAACTGGTCAAATAACAAGTTAATAGGGTGCAGACATGAAATTTCATACCTGCACCAGGGGATCTACTCCGTTACTGTAAAAGCACCCGCTGGGCACTTGTTGGTCACTTCTCTAATCTCCTCATCAGAAGCTTGAGAGGTATCAATTACAAAATCTCCATCTTCTACTTTAAAAACATTGGGTAACGACTTAACGCAAACACCCGCATGCTGACACTTATCTTTATTCCATTTAACCTGCATAACGTCTCTCCAGTTTTGAGAAAAACCTTTTAAATTACTACCTAATCAATGTTCGCAACACTCATCTATTAGCAGTGTAAGTAGCGGTATGGATTTCTCAATTTTTGTTTTTATTACTCTTACTATCGATACAGTATATGACTGGTCGTCTTGCCTGTCAAGTTAACCCGTTTGCCCTGTTATTTAGGGTTAGGTGAAGTTGGTGATTCTAAATCAATATTAGAATCTGAATTAGGCAGTAAAGATATTAAATGGATTTGTAATGCTACAGTAGATCACTTTGAATAGGGTAAAGTTTTTGTAAAAGAGTTAAACCGCAAAGCTGAGGTTGATTTTGAGCATGAATTGGAATTTAACCATGCTATGTTTTTACCTCCATTTGCCGGTGTGATAAATCTTTACTATAAAATTGTGATGCGTGCTGACACTGTTTTAATAATTGATGGAAGTCATTTAGTTCTCTATCCATACTCGTTTCAGGAAGATAAAGGTGGTACCCCAATGCAAACTGTAGCGTTTTACAATGATGCAAAAATGCGCCAATAGGTCCTGAAATTTCCAAGCCAGATTGTAAAGTAAATGGCGTAAAGTTAAGTTGAATTTGTTCTAATGATAAGAGTTTATTTACATAAGTAAATTTGAGTAAAGGTTGTTGTTCATGTATTAGCCTGTTAGCTAATCTAGGTGAAATTTGTTGTGCTAATATTTCTAAATTGACTAAACGAATACCAATATAGGGTAGATCTATTGGGGTAATTCCGCATACTTCTCTAATAGGCTTTATTGCTTGAATTTGTTGCCAAGCAAGTTGCCATTTACCGTATATATGCTGGTACTCTAATTTTTGTGGTGTTATATGATAACTAAATTGAGGTTGTAAAACCTTTGCTATCCCTGTGATAATTACGACTAAAGCAACCAAAAAAATGAATATTAATACAAGCCTTAATGTTTGCCAATAATACTGGCTAACTAATAAAGTTATCAATAATAGTATCCAGCCAACTAACAGCAAAAATATCGCATGATGATTAGCTTGCGCTTTGATATTAATAGTAGGTAATGGTGTTGTCATTATAATGCCACCTGCTTTTATAATAGTTGAGCTACAGAAGTTTTACCCTATTAATTTTTAAGTTTAAACAAAGACTAGCCTTCAAATAAAATGAGCATTTCGAGGTAACATGAGTATACAAGTGATTTATCGTTATTTATCTTCTGCGAAGAATCATACCAGCCATGAAAATTAATGATAACCAAGCCATGCTGCCGCCACCAGAGCGTGCTTTGGGATTAGTTGGTGTTATCGAAGGTGGTGTTGGCTTTAAAACATCTACCGGAGTAAAAATAATATTACGGAGGTGGGCATTATCATCTCCTGTAAGTGTTGGAGGATCTGCAGCATCTTTTTTATACACCCAAACAACTTTATGCTCACCACTAGTAAATTGAACCGTTTCACTAGTGTAAGGTTTATCACCAGAGATAAAATTAACTAACTCACCATCAACATATAAATAGAGAGCATCAAAAGGGTTTTCTGGATCATCAGTGTTTTCTTCAGATGAGACTGACCATTCAAATGATAATTTACCTTCACCAGTTACTGTCACCATGACGATACTTTCTTGGTTATCAGTGATGTTACCGCTAAAAATAGCAGCTTCAGTATTATCAAGTTGCCAAGCAGAGCTCTCATCACTACCACCACTATACCAAGTTAAGGCTAAGTCAGAGCTAGAAAGTTGCGTTTTTATTTCACTGGCCAGTGCGATAGTTTGCGCTGATATTTTAGCGCTACTAGTTGTTATATCACTATTATCTGAGGTTATAATAATGCTTGCGTGATGCTTGCCAACGTCTGCAGCATCATAGATAACCTGTAACTGACAAGTTGCTCCAGCAACGATATTATTACAATTATCATTTGTTATGGTAAAGTTAGTATCGCCCTCAATAGTGAGCGTTAGGTTGGCAGTTAATTCGCTATTATTAACAACCTCTAGCACCGTACTTTGTGCTTTTGTTTGCGCTTGAATAGTAAAGTCAAAGGTTTGATCAATAGCAATACCTTGGGTAATTTCATTAACCCAATCACTAAAAATTGCGGTACGAGTATAAACACCAGGAAATCCCTCAGCAGCACAACCTATGCCCCAACTAACAATGCCTATTTGTTGCCAGCCCTCATTGGTATTGATCACTAACGGGCCGCCACTGTCACCTTGGCATGAGCCTTTACCGCCACTGGGAATAAATGCACAAATCATTGCATCGGTAATGCCGAAACTATTTGTGGTAAATGTTCCTTCAAAGAACTCTGAAGAAGATTGTTCCAATATGCTTTTACATTCATTGTTAGTGAGCAGCTGTAAATCTACTTGATGTAATATATCAGGAAAGTCTGAGGTAGGACCACTACCAGCTTCGTAACCTTGTCTGCCTCCCCAGCCCATAACAGTTACAGTACTATTGTCTATGGCAAATTGCTCTGTGGCTGCTAAATCAACTAATGTTATTACTGGGTTGTTTATGCTGTCAACTAACTCAATTAAGGCAATGTCATTGTTCAGTTCAACATCTAATTGGTAATCTGCGTGCATATAAATACGTTTAATGGCTTTTGCATTTTTAGCGCCGTTACTTAAGTTATATTCACCCACGTTTACTTTTAAATGCTGTGGAGAAACACCGTCAACACAATGCGATGCAGTTAATACCCATTTATCACCAAGAAAGGATGCACCGCAGGTTGATGATTGTGCTACAGCAAGTTCTTCAATAACACTTAAGCTTGCGCTTGCACCTATGTTCGTTCGTAAAGTAACACCGTCAGCTAGAGAGATAGAAACAACGGGTATTGTACCTGTGAAAGATTCACCTAAAGTACCGTTGATAAAACCTTCCTCGTTATTGTAGATTATAGCGCCAATACCACCACCAGCTTGGCAGTTTTCTACTTTTACTGAAAAATGGATGTCACCACGTTCAATCAAACAAACTTTGCCAGTGGCATCTGAGCATTGCGTATCAGCAATGCCACAGTCAACGGTGTGACCCGTGGAGCTTCCTGTAAAACCACCTATAAAGCTTTGACTTACATAGCTAGTGTTATCGACAGTTAATGTGGTTGATATTTCATTCGATGTATAAACCAATGCTGACATCCATGGCCATTTATCCTCGTCGGCAACTTCACCACCGACAATCTTAGTTTTTATTGGTATTAATTCACTACCTATTGCTGAACTGTTGCCGTTAATTAAAATTGCGCATAAAGAAGCCGTAATCAAAGCCATTTTTACATAATGTTGCATTTTTTGAACCTCTAACAGCAGTGTGTTTGCTAAAGAAAAAGTAATAAAAACTCAAATCTGTTAATTAGATATTAATATTTACCTGAGTAAAGTACTTGAATTTCAAGGTGGGAGCAATAGTTATTCAGGTGAATATAAAAGCTGAATGGTAGCTTGGTAAAGTTTAAAAGCTTAGCGATTTTCAGGATAAAACGTCGTGGCTTTATCCTGAAAATTAAACAATTTAATAGGGAACGACCTAAATCGGTTTTATGTATGCAAGAATAATTACGGCGAAAAGGGCTAACACTGGAATTTCATTAAAAATTCGATAGAATTTTCCTGAACGTGTGTTGTTATCAAACTGAAATGTTTTCACAAGCTTAAAACAATAGCCATGATAGCTTAGTAATAAAACAACTAATGTCAATTTTATATGTAACCATTTTGCGGCGACAAACCATGTATGGCCATAAGCATAAATAAGCAGTAAACCGAATAAAACCGTTAATATAGCAAAGGGAGTAATGAAATAAAGCAGACGTTTTTCCATGCCCTTCAAGTGCTCTGCTACTTCCATAGAGGACGTTTCGGCATGATTTACAAATAAGCGAGGTAAATAGAAAATACCGGCAAACCAAGCAACCATAAAAATAACATGAAACGCTTTAAACCATAATAGGTAGTTTATTAAAAACTCGTTCATTATTTTAATTTTCCTTTAGTTTATTTGAGTGAATAGGATAATACCAATGAGTAGAGTTATACAAATTTATTGCCCAACTTGGACTAGCTTGCCTATGACTAATTTACCAGTGACAAGATATTGTCTAATTTGTTCAAAGGTAACTATGCCCATTATATCGTTAATACTGTTTTGATAAACATATACTCCTCCGCAACGCTCGGTATTTAATAGTTGGTATGCTTCGGCTAATGTTGCTTGATGAGATATAGGGATAAGTTTATGTAAACGCATTTTATCTGAAACCTGACAGATAACCGCTTCGCTACTAGAATGAGTATTATCTCTTATATTCGATAATTCACTCGATAATTTACTCGATAAGGGGAACTGGTCACTAAATTCAGCCCAATAATAATCAACTGTTTCTACAACCTTATTCTCTACAACCTTATGATGATCAGGAACTTTTTTAGTAACTTTGTTAATCACAGGTACGTTAATGTCGCTACTGACAACAAGGCCAGTAAGCGTGCGTTGAGATGCTTTTTCTACTAATTCATATTTTTCTATTATTACCCCTAAAACACCTATTTTTTGTAAAGTTTTTTCGACGGGAGGTTTGCTATAAATAAGGTTTTGTACATCAAGTTGCATGGTAAATATTGAGCGATTATTAAATAATTGGCCAGATATAATGCTTGCGATAGTGATTACTATCATTGCGGGTATTATTATTTCTAGCTGTCCAGATAATTCAACAACAGCTAACAATGCTGCAAGGGGGGCATTTAAGCTAGCTGCCATAAAACCAGCCATGCCCATTAACATAAAATCACTGCCGATATGCTCACTTGGATAAATTTGCATAACTAATGCGCCACTTAATGCACCTGCAATAGCGCCAATACTAATGATAGGGCCAATGATACCGCCAGGAATCCCTAACCCTAGCGCAAAGGTGGTCATTAAAAGCTTAGCTAACAATAAACTAAATAATAATCCTACTTGCCAGTTGTTGGCTAAAGATAAATCAATAGCAACTGTGCCTGTGCCCATAGCACCGGGAATTAAATAACCTAAACTACCGGTAATTAGCGCAGCTAGCATAAGCCTTGGTACGATATGTATTTTTACACTATGTTTAATTATACCAACTAGGCTTTTGTTGAAAGCGGCGGCAAGAACACCTAAAAATATGGCGAGAATCACTAAAGGAATATAGTGAAGCTGCATTAAATCAATTTTATTAAAGTATTCAAAGTGATCTGATTTTTCAAAAACAAAGCTAGTCACTAAAGAGCCAACCAATGAAGCTAACATGATAGGAATGAAAATATGCACTTTATATTCACGCATTATAACTTCCATCACAAAAAGTACTGCGGCAATAGGGGTATTAAAGGTAGCTGCTATACCTGCGGCAATACCACATGCGCATAAAGTACGAATACAATTATGAGGAAGCTTTAGTAGGCTGCCTAAATAGCTACTACATGCTGCACCTAAGTGTACTGCCGGGCCTTCTCTACCGACTGAAAAGCCAGAAGCAAGTGCTACCGCACTACCAAAAAATTGATTTAAGGTGTTTTTTAACGGCATAACACCATGGGCTACTTTCAATCGGTGTATTACAAAGGGAATACCTGTTCTTAAATATTTATAGCCTGTAAGCCAAGCAAAGAATAAAATAATCAGAGAGCCAACGATAGGTAAATCAAAACGACTTATTTTATCTAAGGTGTTATAGTTATCTCGTTTAATTAGGTATAGTTGCTGAATTGCTTCAATAGTTAACGTAAATAAAATGACTAATAATGCGGATGCAAACCCACCAATAATGGCAAGCAAACAAATTTGCCATGAGGTTTTAGGTAATGCTAAGTGTTTTCTTATTACGTAAAGATGTTTCATTATCATTTGAATCTTAGTTAGTAATTATTGTCAGTTCACATCATTTTATTGGGATATTATACGTTACACATGAATTGGTTAGCAAAAATAAATATTACCGTGGTAATAGAGCGATTAGGGCCATTAAAATCAGCATTGATTTTAATTATTCTAATAGCAGTCTGTTTATTTACGGGTTATCGGTTAGGTAATTTTTATCATCACTTTCAAGCAACTACATTAGCACAACAAAAAAACCGACTTGAACACTTATATCATGAGCAAGCACTGCAAGTTGAACGAATTCACACGTTGGAAGTAGAGTTAGCGATAGAACAATTGGTCAATCAAAATGCGCAAATCACCTTACAGAAAATGGCTGATGAGCATTATCAGGTTAAAAAGCAATTAGGGTTTTATGAAAAAGTAATGGCACCTGAGAACGGAGCTAATGGCTTAGTGATTGATAAAGTAAAAGTGACAGCCAGTCAAAGTTCTAATTTATATAATTTTCAAATTACTCTAGTGCAGCAACAGCTCAAAAAACGTTATGCTAAAGGTTATATCGATATAATAATAACCGGCAGTTTAGCAAACAAGCCTAGCCAACTCACATTGTCTGATATTTCTACGGAGACTAAAAAAAACGTGACGTTTAGTTTCAAATATTTTCAAGTCATTTCAGGTAGCTTTACTTTACCGGATGATTTTATAGCTGAAAAAATACAGGTGTCAGCGATATTAACGAAAAGTAAATGGCAGAAATATCAAAAGCTTAATAAATCTATACCTTGGATTTTAGAGTAATAGCTGAATAATACTTGACTAAATTAGTCAGGCTTAAGATAATTACTAGGATTTATTTTGTTAATCCTTTTGTTTTCCCTTTTTTTTAAGTAGAAAGTAGAGTTCTATGTCTGATCCTATCTCAAATCCAGAATTACCAATTAAGTTCACTGATGCAGCAGCTAAAAAAGTGTTGTCTTTGATCACAGAAGAAGAAAATCCTGCATTAAAGCTTAGGG
>Ga0105358_10000629_pt1 | contig 17971 bp, 15 predicted proteins | sample GOMGulsemesocosm_5_FD_83509 | JGI IMG/M metagenome (GOLD analysis project Ga0105358, IMG submission 83509) | Methane-oxidizing microbial communities from mesocosms in the Gulf of Mexico - GOM15C Gulf of Mexico | ecosystem: Environmental > Aquatic > Marine > Cold seeps | place: Gulf of Mexico... | reverse complement strand
CCACATAAAAAGCCACCTTTTCCTTCATCAATCAACTCAGGGAGTGAAGAACAGTTTGTAGCAACAACAGGCAAGCCACAGGCCATCGCTTCGGCTGCTGCTAAACCGAAGCCCTCACGTACCGTTGGAAATAAAAGGATATCGGCCGATTGATATAACTGCGGCATATCACCGTACTCAACCCTACCAACATTCACCAGCCTAGAGTGATAACCTAAATCCCCCTTCCCTCTTAAACCTGCTGTATAAACAATTTCAATATTAGAGTTCAATTTATTTAATATGGGAACTATCCATTGCATACCCTTCCGTTTTGTTAAGTTCCCACTAAACAGCACCCTAATTCGCTTTCTATTATTTACTTTTTTAACAGGCTTAAAAGTAGCCTCGTCAACACCATTATAAATAACCTTAATCGGCTGTTTTAAAGCCAATTCCTTACTCACTAAATCGGCGGTATACCAACTAACTGCCGTAATCGAGCTCGCTAAATCAACAGATTTCTTAGTGAACCATTTTAAATCTGTTTGATAATGCAGGTTTTGCAAAGGACTACTATAAACTTGCATAAAAGCGTCCAATACATAGTTATGAAACGTTAAAACAAGTGGCACGCCTTTCTTTGCATGAAACAGAGCATAATCGGGTGTTGTGTGTACTAACTTAGGTTTTATACCTCTAGCTATTGGAAACAATGATAAAGGGAAAAGTGTCCTAAGAGGCTTGTACGGATAAACCCTGTAATGGCTAATCCGCTTCTCTAATTTTTTATGGACAACAAACGCACCATTCCCAGTTGCGAGTGGGCTTATAATATCTGTAACCATTCTGCCAAATAATCTTGATATGTTCGTTTAAGCCCAACCTTCAACTCAATGGATGCAACCCAACCTAATTTCTCTAGTTTTCCTACATCCAATAATTTCTTCGGTGTACCATCTGGTTTTGAGGTATCCCACACAATATCGCCTCGGTAGCCAACAATGTTCTGTATTAATTCAACCAACTCTTTAATTGAAATATCAGTGCCAGTACCAATATTGATATGGCTGCATCTTTCAGTCAAGCCTTTTAAATAGTCAGCTTTAGTCATGCCCATCAACATAACACAGACATCCGCTAAGTCATCTACATACAAAAACTCTCTTTTAGCACTGCCGCTACCCCATATTTCCAAACTACTTTTTTTATCTATTTTAGCCTGATGTATTTTCCGAATCAGCGCAGGAATCACATGGCTGTTTCGTAAGTCATAATTATCATTTTGGCCATATAAATTGGTCGGCATAACTGAACGGAAATCTGTTCCGTATTGACGGTTATACGATTCACAAAGCTTAATACCTGCAATTTTAGCAATCGCATAAGGCTCATTCGTTGGCTCTAATTCACCTGTCAATAAAGCCTCTTCCTGCATTGGCTGCTCTGCAAATTTAGGGTAAATACAGGAGCTACCTAAAAACAATAATTGCTGAACACCTGCTTTATACGCCTGATGAATCACATTAGCTTCTATCATCATATTGGTATAAATAAACTCTGCAGGGTAATTCTCATTGGCCCAAATTCCACCCACTTTTGCCGCAGCTAAAACAACATAATCAGGCTTTTCATTTTCAAAAAAATGCTGTACGGCTTGTTGATTGGTCAAATCGAGCTCATCACGATCACGCATCAGTAAGTTGCCATAACCCTGTTTAGATAACAGCCTAACAATGGCCGAGCCAACCATTCCACGGTGACCTGCTATAAATATTTTCGCAGATTTATGCACTTTTATTCTTGTGGATTAAATATTTCATATCCGTGCTTAGCTAACAAACTATCACGCCGAGTTAGTTCTAGATCTCGCGTCATCATTTCATTAACCAAATCATCAAATGATACTTTGGGACTCCAGCCCAGTGTATTTTTAGCCTTGCTCGCGTTACCCAGTAACGTCTCCACCTCTGCCGGCCTAAAATACCGCTCATCAACACGAACAATCACATCACCTAAAGAGCAAACACTCGCCCCTTCAAGCTTATCAACAATCCCTTTTTCTTCAAGCCCGTCGCCTTCCCAACGTAAACTTATGCCAATAGTTTTCGTTGCCTTTTCAATAAAGGATTTAACTGAGTGCTGCTCACCACTGGCTATCACAAAATCTTCAGGTATTTCTTGCTGCAACATTAACCACTGCGCTTCAACATAATCTTTGGCATGCCCCCAATCACGTTTGGCTGCTAAATTACCTAAGTACAAACAATGCTCAATGCCTAAATGAATATTGGCTAAACCGCGTGTAATCTTACGCGTTACAAAGGTTTCACCACGACGTGGTGATTCATGGTTAAACAAAATACCATTGCACGCAAACAGGCCATAGGCTTCACGGTAATTAACCACCATCCAATAAGCATACATTTTAGCCACGGCATAAGGTGAACGTGGGTAAAAAGGTGTGGTTTCAGATTGCGGTGTTTCCAGTACCTTGCCATAGAGTTCAGAGGTAGACGCTTGGTAAAAACGTGTCTTCTTCTCCAGCCCCAAAAACCGTATCACTTCTAATAAACGTAAAGCCCCAAGTGCATCAACATCCGCTGTATATTCAGGGGCTTCAAAACTAACCGCTACATGTGATTGTGCGCCAAGGTTATAAACTTCATCAGGCTGAACTTCTTGCAGAATACGAGTTAGGTTGGAGCTATCGGTTAAATCACCATAATGTAAAAAAAGGTTTTTATGTGCCGAGTGAGGATCTTGATAAATATGGTCAATACGTTGTGTATTAAACGAAGATGCGCGGCGTTTAATACCATGCACTTCATAGCCTTTTTCTAATAAAAATTCGGCTAGGTAAGAACCATCTTGGCCTGTGATACCTGTAATTAAAGCTTTTTTCATAGTTAATACCGTACGCTAGCTTCTAGCAAGGTCACGGTTTTTCTACTATGCTCCATCACTTGCCTTTTAACATCGATTAAAATACCCTTCTTCATTTATGGACACCAAGAAAACCACTCAAGTTAGGTCGCTCAAACAGTGCTATATCTCTTTTTGTATTACTCAATACAATATACTCTAACCTAGCAACGGAAAAAACACCGTATTTTTCCATATGTTTAGCCTGATAATACTCAGAAGTTAAATACATTGGAATACTACATATATTCAAGTCAATAATCCTTGTCAGAAAACCTGTTGTTTGCGGTTGATTAATTAGAACCCCTTTTGCAGTAACAAGTAATATATCTAACTCGTCATCAGGCAATGAACCAAGAACTTGAACATTATTAGACTCATACTTTTTAAAACACTCCGTACCAAACCCTACAACTTTAAATTGCATTTCTTTTCCGTATAACAACAGCTCATCTAATAATTTTTTAAACCCTTCATATGTCGGTGTGTTACTAACCGTTCCAAGCAGTAAAAAACTATCAGTCTGTTTATTACTTTCCCTATTTCTTCTTATCGAATCAAAACGCAACAAATCTTTTTTAGTCGGGTAATATGGATATGAAAACACTTTAACTTCCAGGTTACGCAATATGGATAAATCATATTCGCAGATTGTCAAAACCTCCAAAGCATTTTGATAGCCATAAACTTCTGATGAAAATAAATATTTTTTATCTCTAAATCCACTCCTATTCTGAAATGGAACTAAAAACTCAACATTATGTGGGGCAGCAATATATTTTATTTTTTTCCAATTAAGGTATCGCATAAATGGTATCGATACACCAAGTGACACCTCCAAGAAAAGCAAATCAAAATCACAAGCTCTGGTTTCTTTAATAAGACACGGTGCTCGTAAAACAAACTTTATAAAGCCTAGCAAGCCTAAGCCATGAAAAAGCAATAAATAAAGCCCAAAAACTAATGACTCAATCAATATTAGCGGATTTCTAAAAATAATGAAGGTAGCTTGCTTTAATGCAACATAAGGGTTTATAGAAATAGTATCAAAAACAGATAACATCTCTGCCAGCTGCTCACTTCTTTTAACACCGCCATGCCTTTTAGCTTGGCCTAAAAACACTGAAAAATGTAAAATTTTTATATTCATAAACCTATTTTAAAACAATATGGAAAAGTACCACTTGCCAATATCAAACAATCACCTTTTCTACCTACTAATTCTAATTCCCTTTTCCAATGAAAGTAATTAATTCGCCCACCCCCATGTTTTTTTATGACAGAAGTTTGTTGACCAGAATTCCTCCCGCCCATATCAAAATCCATATTTATCACCCGCATCGTCATGCCCCCAACGTCCCTTATACTTAAAGAAGGCGTATGAATGCGACTTTTCATATTACATCTCATATGGCTGTTCGTCCCTTTATATCAAAAAAGGGTTCAACGATAGGCCTAAACTAATTAATTAGCTTAACCAATTCACCTTTTAATTTTTCTTGTGATTGATTCACTAGAAACTCACCTCTTCCTGTAGAACTAGAAGGGTTATTAGCGTTAGTTTCAGGCAAGAGCAGCTTATGGATTGCAACTAATGAAGCATTAGCATCTTGTGGAATTACCGCCTCTCCTAATTGATATTTTTTAACAACCTCTTCCATATACCCCCCAGAACAAACCACTAATTTTTTATTGTACATCGCCGCTTTTGTAACTAAATTACTGCTATGTAAAAAGTTATCATATACAGCATAGATTAAATCACTCATATCAACCAAAGCGTTAAAATCGGCGTTATTTTTGACATGATTGAAATGAAAATAACAACTTTCAATTCCAGACTCTAAAGCTAACTTTATATTTTTTAATTCACCCTTTGTATATGTTGATTCAACAAGTTCACCGACAGCCACGAAATAAAAATCTTTTGCTGATGGGATTTGAGCAACCTTTAACAACGTTAACAAGCCTTTTCTTTTAGCTAAATTCCCAATTAAAAGGACAATTTTCCTACCTTTCGACAAAGACTTGATGACCCTGCATAAAGCGAATTTTTCATTATGCCGCTCCTCATCAGTAAAGTCAGGCATAATAAAAACATTAATTTCATTTAAAACCCCTCTAAGCTTTGTTACAACCCCATCATCAAGAACTGCTAATGACTTCATATATTTAGAGTTTTTAATCATGTTTTCTGGAAACCTAAAGAAAGTTTTTTTCAACTTACTGCTTTTTTCAAAACCTCTGTGATGCGTCGGGTGAAAGTATAAGCCCGACCATTTATGTGGAAACAAATAGTCAACCATGATTGAAGGCATATAGCCGTGCAAGAAACCATCCAACCATAAAAACAAGAAATGGTCTGGCTTCCCTAAAGAAAAAACCTGCGTCTTAAAGAGTCCACGAAGATGAAGCCAATTGTTAAATACCCTGAATAGTAAATTCAAATAATTAGGAAAAAAGCTCGCCCCCTCCGTCTCTTCAGTTACAAAATGTATGCAATCAAAAGAGTCATGGCCTTCCTCGAGATTACCTTGAAGCCACTTTTTTATTTCAGCTGGAAATGGACATAATATTGAGACTTTATACCCCAGTTCAATTAAAGTCTTTGAATAATATTTTATATATATTTCATGATGACCTCCCCAGATTCCATCTAAAACTACTATGTGTCTTTTAACCGCCATCTAGTTATAATTTACGTTGAATATAGGCTCGAACTGTAATAGATCACAAGCAGCCTTTGGTAACCTTACCTCAAACCTATGGTCTAGCATTTCAAATTCATTTTTTCTATAAAACGGCATAATTTCCATAATAGTGTTGGCTGCCCAACATAAAACTCACGTAAAGACACTTCTATTATTAAATAGCATGCTTTTAAAAGAGTAACTAGCGCCCCTTTAAATACGTTTAATTCAAGCCCTTAAAATCAACCGTATACTCCAGTAATTCGAAGCTAACTGCCACCTGAGTCTTAATATAAATGCCCCACACGTTGTGTATTAAATGATAAATAACAGTGCTTAACACCATGAACTCCATCACCTTTTTGCAAAGGAATTTCAGAAGAGCATGAATCATATTGATCTGTTATATCCTCTTTTTCATTCTGCTTTACTTAAGATCCGCTCATAAAGATTGATATATTTTTTAGCTACCAGTTCACTATCAAACTTACGAAAAACCTTACCCCGAGCATTCAAACAAAGTTCAGAATAATTCTCAGCGTTCAAGACTGATTGAATCCCTCTTGCCAAATCATCTATCTCAAATGGTTTTGCTAAGTATCCATTTTTTTGATGGTCAATTAAATCACTATTACCGCCGATATCGAAGCCCACCACGGGTGTGCCACATGCCATAGATTCCATAATGGCATTGGACAAATTTTCTTGTAAGCTTGGTACAACCATTACATCAGCGGCACTATAAAGTGCCCTTAAACTCACATCATCATGCAGGTGTCCTAAATAATGAGCTTTTTGCTTAAAACCTTGGGGAACCAATGGCTCACTATTGCCAAAAACCACAAGCTCCACACCTTCATCAGCTATTTTTTCCAATGCTGACGATAGCAGATTAAACCCTTTCCTTAGATCACTTGTTGCAACCATCGCACCGAATAACACCAACTTTTTATTTTGAGGAAGGCTCAATAAATCACGAGCAACATTTTTATCGACAGGTGAAAAGGTAATGGTATTAATGGGGTTAGGTAAATTAATAATGGGTATTTGTTTTAGCAAACTACTTTTTTTAGCCTCCTGCGCTAACCAACTGCTTAAACCTACAATTGTTAAATTAGACATTGAAGAGAAAAGCTTTTGTTTACGCCGATAAACTTTTGCGCTTAAATCATTAGCCTGAATAGACCCCAACACCTTGCAACTCCCACAACTATTATTATAGCCTCTACACTCCTCATCATAATGGCATCCCCCTGTAAACGCCCACATATCATGCAAGCTCCAAATAATTGGCGCTTTAATTTTGGCAATATCACCAATACCTATCATGCCATCTGCAATCCAGTGCAGGTGCACAATATCTGGGTTTAAACCATTAATACGGGGCACCACATCACTAAAAGGGATCACACTAGGACTAAACAAGGTTTTAGTTCGGTTTTTATAAAACTTCACAAATAAACCATCTAAAGTTGAGCGTAATTTACTAAACCTTTTCTTTAGTTTTGTTTCAGACGTTAAAACTTGATAGTTATCACTCGTTTTTGATTGTACCAACATTTGACTATCTACTCCTTGTTTTAATAAAGAGTGATGCAACCGATAAGCCGCACGTGCTGCGCCGCCTTCAATGTCGTAAGTGTTTACAATAAGAACCTTCACTTAAAAAGCTTTCGTTTAATAGGCATTAATATTGGAGCTAACAATTTAATTAATGGAAAAGAAACTTTTGAGATAAATTCAATCGTTCTTACAACTTTCCAATTTACTTCTTTTACTCTTTGCTTCTTAAATATTGTTGCATGTGCCCCTTCAATAACTCCACACACATCCAACCCCATCAGTCGTGCAAATACATTGAAGGTATAGCGAAAATGGAAACATTGTGGTAAGTGACATTTAATAACGGGATAAAAGCAATTAGCGATAATCAGATACCCGCCTACTTGCACGCTATCAATCATCACAGAAAAATCATGCAGAGGATCTGGCACATGTTCAAGCACATCAGTACTTAGCAACACGCCATAAGTCTCGTCTAACTTATCAACCATACTAATATTGCTAAATTCACTGGCTCGTTTTAGCCCAAATTCACTAGGATGTGGCTCATAAATATCAACGAATATTTGACTGTTTTTTTTTGCAATTAAGCGGGCTAATGTGCCAAAGCCACCACCATAATCAACTACCTTTTTAAAGTTCTGATTTACAACCCAGTCAGAAATTGCTTGTCGATGCCTCATAGAAATATCATCTTGCTCAATAAAAAGTCCATTTAACAACCAGACAGGATGAGAATAAAACTGCCCAATAACAACCCAGTTTAGCTCTTTACTATCACATCCATATTTATCCCAAACTAAATCCATAAGGCGCCACATTTGATCCAAATCACTTAAACAATATAAAGATTGTTGTGCTAACAAATTAGTTATCTCATTTCTTTCAGCTTTGGTTAAAGACTTATCTTCTAACTTTATTTCCATGAAAGCATGTTTATTATTCTTTCTTTAATTGGAGTTTTCAACAACCCTTTAACTTTAACAAGGCAGTTAACATCTTCATTCATCTCGTTAATAAATAAAAAATTTTCCTTCATATTTAAACTGTCCGTATACTCCTTAACCTCACCACAATTAACACCACTCCCATCGTGCCCAATGTTATCTACAAATGTCTGAACAGGGTTTAAGCACAAACCCTTGTTTTTAAAGATACACGCATACCAAAAAACCGCCCATGTCTTTATTTTTTTTTGTTTATTTGCTTCCATTTGAGCAAAAAAGTTTTCTACACCATCAAGGTTAAATTTTTTAATCTCTGAATTACTGAAAGCACTCATATCTGAATTAACATCCCTTTCATAATGTTGCCATCTATCTGACCAAGTCCCCCAGCCCCAACAGTTCATTACTCGCCACAGAAATGCATCGTCTAACCCATCTGAATTAATGGGGTAATTCCAACCGCTCACATGCCATACCTTTTCTTCCTCTTGATAAAAATTTAGCGCATCATTCATAAACGTCAAGAAGTAAGGGCTGGTGACCAAATCATCTTCTAAAACAATAACCTTGCCATATTGATTAACGATAGTCGTTACGCCATCAATAATAGAATCAGCTACCCCCAATTTCCCTCTCTTTCGATAATTATTATTTTTTTAAAACCATCAATCGATTTAATACATACTCTGACCTCATCAACCGCTTGCTGTGCCGAGCAATTTTTTGCACCGTCAGAATATATGAATAGCTCGCTTTGTTGCGCCAATTCATTTTTCTGCAACGCTTCAATAGTTTGTTGAGTATGCCGAGGGCGGTTATACACAAAAAGAACAATCGGTGCTAAAGACATTATTCAGTACTCACCTTTGTTTAGAGAAAGTATTGTTACCTTGTAACGCACCTATCACCCGACTGGTGCAAACAAAAACAATTATTAGAGCTTGCTTCATATTGAGCCTATCAATGCTTTTAGAGCAGCGTCATGTTGTTGTGAATCGCACATTATGTAATGTGGTTCGATGTGCGATTGATGAGATAATATTTTCGTTAGCAGTATATTTAAACTCTCACAGCTATCCACATAATATAGACCGTTTTTATTCAAAAGTTCTGCATAGCAATCTAATGCTTCATTATGAATGAATATTGTTGGTACATTAAAGTTTTGCGCTTCAAAAGCAACCGTAGAATAAGCAGTAATATGAATATCTGTGTACTTTAATAACGGATACAGCGATACATTCGATGAATAATCAAACTCGGCATTTGGATAGGCCATTAGCCTTTTTCTTAATGCCTTCGAGACAGGGAGACGCGGATGGTCTCTAAAGTGCCAAATATAACCTTTCGCGCTGCTCTTCATGCTTTCCAACAAGAAGTCTGGGAAAAACACATCTCCCTGTAAAGAAATCAAAATATTTACCTTGTTTTCTTTATAACACTTTTCGATACCCGTAATTCCAGCATCATTTTCACGCGAGTATGTCAGCCACAAGTCCCCCCCAACAATGGCTTTGTGTTTAATCGTCGACACTGCCCACATGTCTATGCGTTTTTGGGAAACCTCGCCCCACATCCAAAAAAAACTAGGGATCAATTCATAACCTTTCCTAGGTATGTTATTCCAATGTGTATACATAGGGTGGTGATTATTCTGAGCTCCGTGCTGGTAGTCGACAACCTGAATCCCTAACCTATGACAAGCAAGGCACATTGCCATAGCCTCTGGGCAATAAAAAACCGTCAAAAAAACCAACTTAGGGTTGTGTTTTTTTAATGTTTTTAAAAACCCTAACGATAATGCATAAATAAACCTTAGCACTGCTTCAGGGGCAATTTTAAAACCAAATTCTTTTTGAACAATATGATTTATGTCATCAAATAATTGCAGATCCACTTTAGATTCAAATTGCCGTAAAAAACACTTTATTCTTGTTTTCTTTAAAATAAAATCATAATAAATAACGTCTCGTCTATTACCTTTTATTTGCTTTTCATCACAAATTTCTAACTCTTTTACTTTATATTTTTTAGAAAAAAAATAATTAAAGCTGGCAGAATACTTATTAAATAATTCGCCGTTAACAACTTTCTGGCTGTCTGATTGGCGAGTGAAAAATAAAACATCCACTTTTGTATTGTCTAATGAATACGATATGTACAAAAAAAATGATCTTAAAAATAGTTTCACCCATTGCAGTAAAGCGATTAACTTCTTGAATAACGACCTTTTTTTTGCATTTATTTTTCTACGATTGTATTTATCTAATATAAGCAGTCGTAAACACGGCCACGGATTATAGCCATCCACTTTAAGTCTAGACAAATCCAATTGCTCTTCCACGATGGATATTTTTTCAATGAACTCTTTTAGAGCCACGCTCTATCTCTCAATTAAAATTTGTCTAAAGAAAATCACCCCAACTCCTTGCGTTTACCCAGAATCGCCTCTGCAACTATGAAATCAATTTCATTATCAATATCAACTGAGTCTTCTCGGCTCATTAAATATGGCAAAGCTTCATTATATAAAGTACATAAATTGGATTTGGATAAATCCATAACATCTCTAATATAAATCGCTCCATTAGGATGATAAGCCACTTTCTGATCTTGACTTCGAGTGTTTCCAGTCAGCATTGGGCTATCCTCTGAAACTGGCAACCATGATTCATCATTATCTAAATTAAAAGCAAAAGCTACGGGGAACCCATAATTTGTAGCAGAAAAAACTGCTTTTCTATTTTTTTCAAACAACAAAATCGCCTCATTAACATGCAAACAATTACGCAACGGAACTGTAGGTAATCCCATTAGAAAAACATCCTTATTATCGTCAAAAATACTCTGATAGTTATCTTTTAGATAGTCAAATATCTTAACTTTATCTCCAGCTTGCTCATGGCTTCTGAAATTTAGAGTTAATTTATCTGATTTAATATATGATTTTGCTAATTCCCAATATTCTTCTGAATCTGTAGAGAAAATTACCTTATCTACTTTGTCTGTCTTTACAAATGCTTCCAAAGTATGAATAACAAGCGGCTTACCCGCTAACAATTTAATATTCTTTCCCGGGATGCGTTTAGAGCCTGAGCGTGCGGGAACAAATGCCACATAAGCCATTAGCTAAAGAACTTAGTCATTGCTTTATTAACCTGCAAGTGAGCAGCTTCAACCTCTTTATATTCATCATCGTTAAGGTGTTTAAGAGGCATACGATCACGTCTATGCATAAACCCTGCAGCTTGAAGCAAGGCCTTGTTAGTCCGGTGCCAACCATATTTTGTAGCACAACCATCGAAGAATGGCGCCTCAAGCTGTTGTAAAATAAACTTAATAGAATCTTCATCATCATTTTTCCATGCTTTCCAAAATGCTTCCCCTATTCGAGCATCAAGCATTGATATCCCATTTAAGTATGACATTGCACCATATGGCTTATATTGCATCAGCGAAGATTTTCTACCCGCAATTATCACCCTAATACGCGGTTCAAGCTCTAAAGCTAAACACGTTGTTTCAAAATCTTTAGCATCTTCTTTCAAAGCAACTATTTCAGGAATACTAGGTAATTTTTTAAACAATGAATGTGGCCAATTCATTTGCGCCCCTCCAAAGCCAGATAAAAAAGGCATTTCATGGACAAGTATTGGCATTTTCGTTGTGCGGCCGACCTCAGCATAATGGTCTAAAATTTGGTCATCTGTAAAATACTTTTCACGCACAATTAATGAGACCAAATCTGCCCCAGTATCTTTAGCATGTTGGGTAAATTCAATAGTTTCTTTTGTAGAGCAATGAATAGGATCCCCCACAATAACCAGATTTTTAGGGTCAATTTTTTTAACCGTTTTAATGCAAAACCCATTCAGTTGCATAATTTCTTGGCTGGTAAGCTGAGAATATCGCGAATTATAGGCCATCACATAAAACTTTCTGGCTCCTCCTGCATATAAATGATTCAAATAGCGTTCTAATGATATGTAATCGATATTTTCTTGCTCATCAAATGGTGTGAATACTGTATATACGCAACCTTCAAGATCTTGTTTCAACTGCTCAAACATTTGTTATTCCTTTTTTTATTCTATCTATGTCTACAAATACCATTTCCCTTGCAATTTTCTCAACATTTCTGGAACCTTGCCACTGTATTTTCTTCGTCAACTTAGACGCATCCCCCATACGAGCACTGGTATCAAACGGCCTAAAATAGCGTTCAGAAACTCTAGCCAACACTCTACCTGTGGGCTTATCAATACAGATTTCTGAAACACCTTCCCCTTCAAATACCGGATAAAATCCTACCGCTTTTGCAGAAAACCCTAAGAACTCACGAACACTTGTTAACTTACCTGTAGCGAAAACATAATCATCAGCCTGCTCGATTTCAAGTGATGCCACCATGCCTTTAATATAATCTTCGGCGGAGCCCCAATCTCTAGATGCCGATAATGATCCCAATTCAAACGCATTACCATTACTTGTTTTTAACCTCGCAATATTATATGTAATTTTTCGCGTTACAAAGTTACGTCCCCTCAAAGGACCTTCGTGGTTAAATAAAATACCAACTGTAGCATTCAGATTGTAAGTTTCCCTATACATTCGCACTAATTGTTGCGCGGTCATTTTTGAAATTCCATAGGGGTTTGTTGGTCGTAATAGGCTATCTTCATTTAACATTTCACCTATTTTTGCATTCCCAAATACCTCCGAACTTGATGCGAAAAATAACTTTGCTGTTGGTACTACATGCCTGATAGCCTCAAGCACATGCAACGTACCTAATGCATTTGCTTGGATGGTTGTAACTGGGTGAATAAACGAATCAGCAACAAAACTCTCGCCTGCAAAATGATAAATATGCTCAGGTTGAATTGATTTCAACGCATCAACCACATTAAATGGCTCATCTATATTAATATTAACCAATTGCACTTTATCAAGAACACCAAGGGATTGGAGGCGCCATGTTTTAGCACCCGAGCCTCTACGGAAACCACAATACACTTTCCATCCGCTGCTAATAAGACGAGAGGCAAGATGAGCACCATCTTGCCCTGTTGATCCTAATATTAATGCCGTTTTTGAACTATTCACTTAAAACAACTTTGGTAGTTTATTTAATGCTTTAACGAAACCGGCACCGTCATCCAGATGACCTTGCCATACTTCAATTACCTTCATCGTATCAATCTTCATCACCCCTGCTATTGCTGCCATATTTTGAGGGTCACCTTCTCCAAAATGAAGCCCCTCCCCATCTATGCCCTCAGCATCAGCTATATGAACATGTTGAATCAAAGGGAGTACAGAATTAATCATATTTACGGCATTAAAATCAAACACACTCTCACCCATACATAAGTGACATACATCCATACAAATTGGCAAGTTATGTTGCAAAATATAATCAATATCTCGTTGTTGGTTTACTGCTTCAAGCGTTACCGAACCCCCAAAATACCAAGCAATCGGCGGTAACCATTGAGGTAGAATTGACACCCCTTGCTCCCGAAATTCAGCAATCATCGCAGTATGTTGTTCATAAAACTCTTTAATATTCCGATGAACAACTGAAAAACTTCCTACAACGGGTACATTTCTCCCTGTTCGTTGTTGAAGTGCATCAGCAAAATCAACTGTCCGTTGAAGAATGTTAAGGCTTGTGCTTGCCTGTTGCTTGTCCAGCGAAAAAGGATCCATCAATTGCGTGGAATTAATATAATCTGGCAAATGGATGCTATATAAGTTATTGACGCCAAACTGACCCGCATCTAACGTTGAAAGCACCTCGCCATAAGAAAGGTGAAATTCAAAAGCGCCAATCGGAAATTTCTGCTCCATATTGGAAAAATCATGTAATCGCACAGGTATCGCAATTTTATGGTTTTTAGCAAAACCTATCGCCTCATCTTCTAGCCGCTCCCTTGGGATAAAAACTGAACGACTTACCACTTGCCCTTCTGATAAATCTTGAAGCGCCTTTTTATCAAAAAAATGATTCATTTCAGATTCACCCAAACCAACGCGAGGTGAACGAAAAACCAATTTATCATGTGTAATTCGCTCACCAGCTGAAATATCTTGTTGAGCATAATAAGAACGACCAAGGTTTTGTAAATTCAACATTTCACCCTGATTTGGTATACGCGGCCCATTCCCAGCCAGTAATAACTGCATGCTTTCAGCAAAGCACACCATTTGACGAAATTCATCAGGGGTAGAGCTTGTCGAGTGATCGAGCCCAGCAGCAAGCTTATCAAACGTAATATGCCGCTCAATAACACATGCTCCCATGGACATTGCAATTAAATTCACTTCCCAACTAGCATCATGACTAGAATAGCCAAAAGGACGACCCCACTTGCTTGCCATATGCTTCAAATACCCTAATTTCGCATTGACCAGTGACACGGGGTAATTAGAAACACAGTGCAGGGCAATCCAATTATCGCTCTCAAAACTTAAAAAAGCTCGCTCAATTTCATCCTCTTTATGACAGCCAAGAGAAATAAAAACAGGTTTACCAAAAGCTAACATTTTATTGATAAGCCCTCTATTGCACAGCTCAACCGAAGGCGCCTTAAAAAAATCAAACATATCTATTGAATCTAAAAAATCATCAACATCCATTTCATCAAAAAAACTAATGCCTGCATGAATATTTAATTCATGCGCCTTTTTTACCAGTGAAATTATTGATACGGGTGATAAATAATTACGCTTAATTTCTTGCGAAAGCATTTCATCCCCAATTTCTTTCGCCTCGCCAGCATAAGCATTATCTAGATTACGATACTGAAACTTTATCCCCCATACACCCGACTCTGCCGCGGCGCTAATAAGCGCTAATGCTCGTGCTACATCACCATTATGATTGATACCGATTTCTGCAATTATTTTAATCATTCATCTCTTTAATTCTATTATTTATAGGCTGATATTCTTTTACCTAATTTCATAAAGGGTTCTTCTATTACTTTAAACGTGAGCAATGATAAGGACGCGATAAAAAGAGTCGCTATCATAAATTTAATCTTTGGGTTTAATATAAATTGGTTGCTTATTTCAAGAACGAGCATATGTAACAAATACCAACTAAAGCCCACCTTACCTATAAAGACCAGGACTTTATTCGCTAATCTTTTCCTTAAAAACTCATTCCCATTCGCGAGAGAGAGTAAAACGAATCCAAAAGAAACGGCATATATAAATGACATAAATCTTATCAGATAAAAAGGCTGATGAAACCCAAGTAAGCTTTTTGAAACCAATAAGAATGAAGCCATTAACAACACGAAAAACATTACATTTATCGCATAATTATAAACACTCTCGTTTTTCAAATATGCATCCATTATGTATTTGTTTTTTGATATGACACCCATGACAACCCCCATCACAAATAAAGATAAGAATTGTGATGAGTGTCCAATTTCAACCAACTTTAATGGCGCTAAAGTATTATGACCTGAATATATTAAGAAATGATATACGCTATAAGCCAAGCTTAAAACTATAAATAGCCAGAAATAAGTACGCCCTTTCATAAGCAACAGAACTACAAATGGCAGAATAAGATAAAACATAAACTCTACCGGCATAGTCCAAAATACACCATCTCCCTTTAAAAAAGCTAAATGTTTTATAAATGAGAGCACACCTATATCCATATGCAAATATCTGACATTAGTGGCACTATAGAATGCTTGGTAAGCGTATAAAATTATCAGTACAATGTAATATAAAGGAGCTATTCTAAAAAAACGCCTTATAATATAACTTTTAAACGTATATCTTTTATGGATAATACTCTGTGAGAGGAGAAAACCGCTTAAAGAAAAAAACAACATGACTCCAATATGACCAATACCATGGAAATTTAAAAAGTCAGCAATAGGTATTCCACGGCCTGAAGTATGCGAAAGCCAAACAATTAAAACAGCAAGACCACGTAAGCCATCAAAATGATTGCTTCTGTTTTTTATAATTGTATTTTCCTTTCACACTTGTTAATAGTCGAAAGCCTATGCGCTATAATGATGAGTGTTTTATTTTTGGCCATATCATATATTTCATTCATAATTTTTTCTTCAGTATCGTTATCTAAAGCACTCGTTGCCTCGTCTAAAACTAAGATATCAGGATCAGTGTATAACGCTCTAGCAATGCCAATGCGTTGCTTCTGGCCGCCACTTAACTGTATTCCTCCCTCCCCAACTAACGTATCAATTCCTTTTTGAGTTTTTAGGTATTCATAAATATTGGCTTGATTTAAAACCTTTATAATTTTTTCCTCATCATATTCCCGCCCAAAAGTTATATTTTCCGCAACAGTACCATCATAAAGATAAATTTCTTGAGGTATATACCCAAATAAACCCCGCCAAGATTTCATATTACTTTCATCAACCTTCTCTCCATCAACTAGCAAGAGCCCCTTATCGGGCTTTAAAACCCCTAGTACAATATCAGCTAAGGTGCTCTTTCCAACCCCACTCTTACCTACTAAAGCAATTTTTTCTCCCTTTCTAATCAAGAGGTTATAGTTTCTAAATATATTTTTATTAGCACCAATATATTGAAAATCAATGCCCTTCAATTCGATGGTCTGATTAAAAAGTATTCTGCCCTCACTTGCACAAACATCTGTGTTTATTTCTAAGTCATTATGAATCTGATCAATAGTATTCTTGAAATACTGAAAACTATTGAATGAAACAATTATTTTATTTAACGATGGTAGCGCTCTATAAAATGCCACCGCATATATTCCCAATATAACAATAAAATCCTCTGATGAATCATTATTGACAACCGTTGAATAGAAAATTATCCCTACTATAATAATCAATCCAAAAGTTTCTATAATATATCTTGGCATTTGGTTCATAAATTGGATCCACATATTAATATGTGACATATTTGAGCTAAGTTGATTAAACTTTTGAATCTTTACATCCTCAGCACCAATAAGCTTAATAAATTTAAAATTATTAAATGCCTCATCCATCTCTTGGTGCACCCCTTTCATTATGCCCACCCTACGTTCTGAAAATTTTATGATTCTCTTCTTGAAAAGAAAAACAAAGCTATAGAATATACCTGCAAACACTATAATCAATGCAAGTGATAACGTCCAATCAGTATAAAATATCAACCCCAGCAAGAAAATTAAAACAAATGATTCAGATATTATATCTATCATTGCTTTCAGAATATTTTGTGCATTAAGTGATTCAGATAAAAGTGTTTTTTTAAACTCACTAGAATTTCTACAAACAAAATACGCGTAATCCAACCGAGAATAACGTGAAAATAATTTTGACATCACAATATATCTTAATTTAAAGATATATTTCAACGAAACATATTGAAGCAATAAGTTTGAAATCAATCTTAAAAAATAAAAAACAACCACTACCATAGAAACAAACATCATAAATTCAGAGAACTTATTTATCTCTAAAAAATCTAACACTATATCCAAATAACTATTATTTGGAATTTCCTGCATAGTTGCGACAGAAATATATGGAATGATCAAGGCTAAACCAACAAACTCAACCATCGCAACAATTACACTTAATAATATGAGGTATAGGGTCTCCTTTCTATGCCCTACAATATCAAAAAGTTTTTTAATTTCTCTCATTTAGAGACCTCAGCATAACTAATAACTTCATCTTCCTTCATTGATCTTTTCCTGTTTTTTCGTCAATTACGCTGATTTTGGGGCTGTTTAACCCGTAAAAACCGCTTTTATTCCTGTTTTCAGTACGTCTCACTATTTTTTGATACACCTATCCCGCATAACTGTATTCCGGAAGGCCATAGAGCGTTAAAAACTTAGCCCCT
>Ga0105358_10000628_pt1 | contig 17976 bp, 17 predicted proteins | sample GOMGulsemesocosm_5_FD_83509 | JGI IMG/M metagenome (GOLD analysis project Ga0105358, IMG submission 83509) | Methane-oxidizing microbial communities from mesocosms in the Gulf of Mexico - GOM15C Gulf of Mexico | ecosystem: Environmental > Aquatic > Marine > Cold seeps | place: Gulf of Mexico... | reverse complement strand
TAGCAATTCGTTATTAATATAGGTTAAAGAAATAGAGATTAAAGCTTAACTTTATCCCGATAAAACAATACAATAAGTAACACGCCTTTGTAGCTCAGCAGGATAGAGCAAGCGCCTCCTAAGGCATATTTATAATTAATAAGTATAAATATCTTTCTACGAAATATTTATACTTATTAATAAAACCCATTAAAAACGTAGCCTACAACTCATAATCACATATTTCACTTATTCTTTATTAGTATATGTAAATATTTTTCTGCTAACAAAAAACGCTATATCCTCGACTATAGAGTTTTAATTAAATCATAATCTGACTATAATAACTTTATTAGGGAATTTAGTGAGATCTATAGTTTATGAGTACAAATACAAATATTGTTGAGAAAGATGATTTTGAAATTTCTGATTATATTGCAAATCAGCATATTGAAATACGAAACGAAAAATTTATCAATCGATTTTTGTTTACTGATACTCGTATAGAAGCGCTGCCATTTATTAAGAATGAGAAGATTGGGAGAGAAACTAAGTCTGGGTTAATCGACTTCAAAGATTCTCACACAGATAAAGAAAGGTTCATAAAAACTAATCTTGTTCTAAGAATTTCTAAAACATCTAGGGTTTTTTACACTCAATTCAATGGAAAAATGGGGAAGAAGCTAGGGAATTGGATGAAGCGACCAAAATCTGGCGGTTACATCCCCAGAGGTTTTCTTACTACAAGTATGGCTAGAGCTGAATTAGAAGAAAGGTATAAAGAACAAGAATTGCTTGATGACCGCGTTTCATATATGAAAAGAAAAACTTTAAGAGAGTATATTGAAAACCATTACTCGATAGACCGAGAAGATACACCGATGGACAATGGTAAATGCACACCACTTATGAGTGCCACAAAAAAAATGTTGCTAAGAGATTTTCAGCCTTGGTTAGATTGTAAGATGGAAGATGTCAAACCAGAATGGGCCAAAGACTTTAAGTCCCATTTTGAAAAAAAGCTCAAAAAAATAATTGATCAAGATACAGGTGAAGAAAAAGAAGTTTCTATTTCTACAGGTACAATGCGCAAATCTTTTGTCGCATTTAAATCTATGATGGGCATATGCAAAAGGCTTCGTTATATTTCAAAAAACCCAATGATGGAGCAAGGCCACCTTTTTCCTGAAAATCCTGTTAAAGAAAAAAATCATTTCATAATAAACCGCGGTGATGTAGTAAATTTTATATTTTCAAAAGAATTTGATCTTTATCATTCAGCTACCTATTCTGCAAACTTTGAGGGAAGACTTATTGTAGCAACGGTAGTTTTAATTGGCTGTAGACCAATTGAAGTGCAAAGTAATTATAAGAAAAACTTTAGGTACGAAGAAAGACTCATTAATATTCAGCCTGGCCTACAAAAAAAAACAGGTAATGGCCGTAATAATGCTATTGAAAATGATCTTTATTGGGAAATGCTTCAAGAATTCATTAACAAACACTATATTGACAACGAAGAAGGTCGAATGTTTTATAGTCATACTAGTGGGTCTGGCTTTGTTTCCGTATCTAAATATCGCTACCATTGGCAAGCAATAAAAGGAAAGTTTGGATTAGAAGAAAACGACTTGCTTTACCATAACCGACATTCGATGTCTACAGATGCATCTTGGGAAGTAGGTTCATCAAAAGCTTCATCAATGTTAGGGCATTCAGAGTCTATCGCCGATAAAAATTATAGGGATACTGTATCTCCACAAGCTAGAGAAGTAATGCGTAAATTACAGAACTCAACAGAAAATAACTCTCAAGTAGATAACGCTAAGGAACCACCAACCACCAACAGCTCAGAAAAAATAATTGAACTTAAAGGCATGCCAGTGTCAATCAAACAAATGTATGATACCTTTTCAGGAATTCGAGAAACACCCGGAGAAAACCAGCTTTTTTACAGCGATTGGTTACTTTTATCTACCAAAATACAAAATCGTTTAGATAATGGAAAATTAGATGACGATGCTGAAGATTGGTATGAACTTACACATTAAACCACTCTACATTATGGTAGTTTTATCCATTAAACCATACAAAATAAGGTATGCCAGATAGAATAGCTAATCAACTTGGTATGTTTAAAAACGGTAAGGTTGTTCAGCTAAAACATCGTCCATAAAAACAGACTGATATAAATTAGTAATGTTACTTAAGACACAAAAAGACGTTACTATGCATGAAAATTCGATGCTAGAATTTTAGTTATCCATATAAGTATAAAGTGGCGCTTCATGCAAGAGTCGAACTTGCTACCTGCCCCTTAGGAGGGGGCCGCTCTATCCAAGTGAGCTAATGAAGCTGTATAACACCATGATAATATAACGAAAAAAATAATAAATGTCATGTTATATAATTCGCATTTTTACAAATATTTTTTAAATGCCCAACCAAAAACTCGACCAACTTTTTGACTTCATTAGATTGTGTGGGTTCAAAAGTTACTTAAGAGAAAATAGCCAAGGCTCTATTTCAAATTTATTACATCAACTCTAAGTATGAATTAGATAAAATTCAACAACATGCCTTCTGAAGTAGCATTTTAAATTTAGGTAATGCCGAGCCAAGTTTATGAGTGTTCCCAATCAGATTCGTACTTCCCCTTCATAAAATATAAGCACTTGGATATTAATTTTCTGAACAATATAAACTCATAATTCTAGCTTTAAATATTACCTCTACTCAACTCGTGATCTTTAGCGCTGGCATCCGCCCAAGATGTTTTCCTTGTGCATTAATTAAATCAGTCTTTTTACGCATATTAAGTTAGTACCTGGTAAGTACTAACTTAATAATCCTCCAAAGACAAATGTAGCTATTTCAATATAATAATTGCATTTTTTATAATGTAAGTTACTTTCACTCTCAAATCAATTTGGTACGTGTCACGTACTAGATTGATCTTATTATATTTATTTAACTTTATGACTCATAAAAAATAAAAAACTGACTATAATGTTTGAATGAGTAAGCATCAAAAATGCTTCAAAACAAGACGAAACGAACGAACACTGTTCGTTCGCTTTAAGTGTTCGTTTAGCAATCTATTTAGGAAGAAGTAAAAATGAGTAAGTTAAATACAGAAATGACACAGGACATGACTAATAATGTGTGTAATGAATTTTTACGAAACGGGATAAAACCGACTGTTAGTCTAGTATTAGCCAAATTGCAGGATATCAGTAGTAGATCAACAGCTCATAAATACTTTAAAAATTGGATAGATGATCAAAATAGTAAAAAAGAAGCTATTTTCAAAAACTTAGGATTTTCCAAAGAATTTACTTCAAGCTTTCTAGATGAAATTAATCGATTTAATGTTGATGCAGAACAACGATATAAAAGTTTAGCCCACGATGCTAATGAGCAACGAGATCATGCTATATCAGATTTACAAGTTTCAGAAAACAAAGTTAGCCAGCAAGCTATTGTAATCAATCAACAAGAACAACAGATCAAAGATCTTCAAACTGAACTAATTATAGAAAGAAAAGCAAATGAAATAACGGTTAATGAAGTTAGACAACAACTAACAACTTCACTTAATGACAACAAACAACTAACTAATCAAAACGAATCACTAAGAGCTGGTATTGCAAAAGCAGAGTTAAAGCTTGAATCTAATCAGCAGTTGGTTGATGAAGTAAAGTCACAAAACTCCCTATTAACAATTGATAACAAAGAGCTTAATTCAGATGTTGCTGAACTTAATAGAAGTATAGCTAGTGAAGAGTCAACAATAAAAGGCAATGACAAGCTCATTCTAGCCCTTGAAAATGAACAAAAAAAAACAAATAAACAGCTCAGTGATTTTGATAGTAATAAAATTAAGCAGCAATCTGAAATAGCTTCACAAAGAAATGAATTAACTACTATCAACAACAAATTTACAGAAGAAAAAAAGAAACTAGCTCAACAAATATCCCTCAATACAGAGCTTAAATCTCATCTTGAAGATCAGGCCAGAACACATGTAAAAATATTGAATGGTTATGAAGCCACAATTGCAGGCAATGAGAAGCTTATCACTCAATTAGAAAAGTCACAGAAAAATACAACGTAACAAAATAAGTTTAACCGATTAAGAATAATACTCTGAGGAGAAATGACATACTTACAAAACAAGTCTTTATTAAATAAAGAACTAGATATAGAGTATATTTCGAAGCTCGCTGCGAAGTTTTCTATTTCTAGTATTGTGAGTTTAGCTTAAATTTTCAGTCTATTTTTATTTACACCGGACATGTCTGATTAACCTCATTACCCTAGCCAGTTTCCTGATAGCGGACGTTCCTAGCCGATAAGTATATGGGGCTTTTGAGGATGTTTTTTTACAAGTAATTCGTTCAGCCTGAGTGTGAGCAAAGCCACCGTAGCCGCCAGTCAGCAAGTCGCATTGGCATGATTTCAAAGTACAATAAACTTCAATTAACTAAAAATATTTTTCCATATATTATCTAATGAATTGACTGTGTTATATTACTGAGAAGACCCCATGGTAAGCTATTATAACTGTAAGGAAATTGTTAGTTCAGGTTCTCACCTTGAAGAGCCAATTGGTTTTTCTCGTGCTTGTAGAATTGGTAATTCTATATCTGTTTCTGGAACAGCTCCGATCAATAATGGTAAAACAGTTCATATTGGTGATGTATATAATCAAACTAAATACTGCCTTGAACTTTCAATTACTGCAATAGAGGAAGCAGGTGGTAATATTCAAGATGTAATTAGAACTCGAATATGCTCACTGATATTTCCCGTTGGAAAGAAGCGGCACAAGCACATGGTGATTTGTTCTCGTCTATTAAACCAGCTTGTACTTTTGTCGAGGTGAGCCGATTTATTGATAAAAAGTGGTTAGTAGAAACAGAAGTTGATTGTGTTGTAATTTAGTTATATCTCAATATAAAATAATAAAATCAGTTAACTACATTTCGCTTTGCTGCATATTTTAACCAACTATTACTTAGCCTATTATTTAGCTAAGTATCCTAAGGAAGTTCAATGAAGATTGCCGTATTATCCGATATTCATAGTAATGTTTTCGCACTTGATGCCGTTATTAAGGATTTAAAAAAGCACTCCGTAGATTTAAAGGCAAATCTTGGTGATATTCTTTATGGACCAGTTGCCCCAAAGTCCACCTTTGAACTTTTGATGGAACATGATTTCATTACAATTTCTGGTAATCAAGATCGCCAGATTTACGAATCTACGGACGAAGAAATAGAATCTAATCCGACCATGCAATTTATTTTGGATGATTTAGGTTCCACACCATTAGAATGGATGAAATCACTACCTTTTGATAAACAAGTAAATGATGATATTTATTTTTGTCATGGTACACCGCAAAATGATTTGATCTATTTATTAGAAGATGTAAGCAAAGGTTATGCTTTGCTCCGTTCAGATGGTGAAATAATAGATTTACTCGCTGGTCAAAAATCAGAACTAATTTGTTGTGGTCATACTCATACCCCAAGAGCTGTAAACCTAAGTAATGGTCAACTTATTGTTAATCCTGGAAGTGTTGGCCTTCAAGCATATACAGATGAAGATCCAATAATTCATTCTATAGAAAACTTCAATAATCATGCATCATATTCAATAGTAGAAAAATCTGGCTCAGAATGGTGTGTTCAAAATATCAAAGTTCCTTATAATTATCAGCTTGCTGTCACTGAAAGTAAAAAAAGAAACCGTAATGATTGGGTTCATTTTTTGTCAACAGGAAGGCGGGTATGCGTTTAACTCAACCTACTGATCCAAATTTTATTGAATTGATGTCTTGGTTTTCGACTGAGGAAGAATTAAGTGTTTGGTCTGGACCTGATTTTAGATATCCATTTGATTTAAGCTCTTTTAAGAGTGATTTAAAACTTGATTCACTAAAGTCATTTTCATTAATTTCTACGGAAGGAAATTTGTTGGCATTTGGGCAATATTATCTGAGACTTGGGAGGTGTCATCTTGGTAGGTTAGTTGTTAATCCTAACTTGCGTGGACAAGGGATTGCTTCTCACTTAATACAGAAATTGAGTATTTTGGGTAAGTCAGATTTAAACACTGATTCATGCTCACTGTTTGTATTAGGACACAATAAAAGTGCAATTCAAGCTTATACAAAGCTTGGCTTTTCTATGGCTGATTATCCAGATGAAATTCCACTGGATAATTGTTTCTATATGGTAAAAGTATAAAATCACCTAACAAACGGCTAGCAGAAGCTATCAATAAAAGGTCATCTGTAGGTTAAAATTAATTTTAAATGACGGAAGGTTATGAGCTTTCAGGAAGCATAGACTTATATTTATCCTGACAGACAACTGAGCCACCACAGCCGTCATTCACACAACTAGGCATTGCAACTGCTCTTTATTAAGGTGAAGAGCAATCATTTATCCAAAACTACCTCTACTCGTCTATTAATCTTTCTTCCTCTTTCTGTATCATTTGAAGATATAGGATTTAATTCTCCTTGTCCTATCGCAGTAAGTCTTCCGTGAATGCTTGGGTATAAACGTTCTAGTTCGGACAATACCGAATATGCTCTTGTTTTAGACAATGACAAATTTAGATCTTTAGCACCATAAGAATCTGTATGACCGATGAGATTTATACTGTATTTATCGTATTTTGGAGTCGTTAAGAGTTTACCTAACTCAACTATTTTTTTTGTATCGGACTCTAAAACGTTAATACTTTGAATATCAAAATTTATCGACAAATCCAGTGATAACTTATGGTTCTCACTTTTATTATTTAAGTCCATAATCGCTGTGAACATGCAATCCAACTCTTTCGCACTAAATGTTGACTCACTTCGATAAAAACCAAAATTTATTTCAGCTTGTTTAGTTAATGGCATATTTGCACTAATGTTTCTCATACCCAAAATTGATTTTTTTGCATTACAGGCTTGGTTAAGTTGAATATGAGTAATCGTTTTCAATGCAAAGTATTTAGCTTGTTGTTGTTTATTTGTTGAGGTTAACTCGTTTTCAGTAATAGCCTTTAAGCTAATTAACGCTTTTTCAAAGTTGTTGTTGTCAATGTAGTTAGATATATCCGCAAAGATGTTATTCAGATCTTTACTTGTTGTTTGTATTTGATGTGCTGAAACATTGGTTAAAAAAATAAAACTAATTAGAGTAACTACCATTAAACCAAGCCCATGTTTAATCTTCTTGTCGCTGTAGTATTTTAACATTTCTATTCGCTCCCTTGTTTGTGTTTTTGAACTCCCTCCCCATAAAGAAAGTAAGGGGGAAGGCTTATTATTTAAAAGTGCAGAGTCAAATAACAGTTGACCGTAGCTGTGTACTGATTGAGTTAATGACAGTTTATTTATCACAAGTTCATCACATGACTTTTCCTGATCTATTTTGAATGCTTTAAATCCAAAATGAACTATCGGACTAAACCAAAATAAGCCAACAAATAGTTGCCCTAATATATTGAAAAGTAGATCACCTCGTTTTAAATGAATAAGCTCATGAGTAAGTAACATTTCTATTTGTGAAGAAGTTAAGCTATTTAAAATATTTGTTGGAAGAATTAACTGAGGCTTAAGTACGCCATAAACAAAAGGGGTTTGCGTTGATGCGCTAAACGATAATTGAGGTGTGTTTTTTAGCCTTAGCATTGAGCATAATTGTGTGATCGTATCGTAGATCGGTATAGTTTTATTAGATTTGATGCTTGTGCTGTTTCTGATAAAATTTTTGTGTTTGTACCACAGCATTAACCAATATATTGCCACACCAACAAGCCATACTGTGATGAAAATATATTGATAGATAAAACTTGTTTTACCCAAAGTTGAGGTGTTATTTAATACTGATAAATCACTAGTCTGTAAGGTATCTAAGCTGTTTTGTGCAACTAAAACAGATACGTCTGACAAATAAGTTATCGGTGTTAACAGTTCAGGTAAAAATATTTGTAATTCTGGTAATACCAATAGCAACAATGGAATAAGCCACATGCCATATACCCACCTAGAACCTATGTAACGACCAACTAACTTACGCAGAATTAAAATAGTTATTATGAGAAGTGTCGATGATATTAATGTTTCAATTAACCAATTAATCATCATTAAGTCCTTTTTTTAATTCAGCTAATATTTTTTCTATTTCACCAATTTCGTTTTCAGTAATTAAATCTTGTTTAGCAAAACTTGCTATTAATGGAGATACTTTTCCATGGAAGAGCCTAGTAATAAGTGAGTTGGACTGTTGGTTAATATAAACTTCCCTGCTAATTGAGGGTGAATATAAATACTCTCGCTTTAACTTTTCGGATGTCACAATTCCTTTTTTCAATAACCTAGAGAGCATTGTTCTTACCGTATTTTCATGCCACTCGGTTGAAGAACTTAACTGTTCCAGTATTGCTTTTGAAGTAGAAGGAGAAGAGTTCCAAAGTACTTCCATTATTGTTCGTTCTGATTCACTAATTTGTAACATGACTTAACACCCAAACTACACCTGTAGTTTTACACTAGACTACAGGTGTAGTTTATGTCAAATATTATTTAAACTTAATGTTGAGGCATTGATATAGCCCTCCCCATCAAGTTTGTCACTATTGTGGTAACTTTTTTGGCGAAAACAGCCAGTTTTGTTACATGAATATATATCGAGAAGTGTCGTTGTGAACGACTATATTGACCTTTCAGCAGATAGTGACCTTGCTTACTAGGTATTTAAACCCACTGACAGTCGCACAAGCCACCACAGCGGTCATAATAGTTTGGGTAAGCCTACACTTATGCAAAGCGTGTTAAATAGGAAATATTTAACTTTCCACTTCTGAAAGGTTTTCTATTTTTTTCTCAGCAACATAACAAATCATTTTCAATGCAATGCCATACATTAGCGTTAAAATTGAAACCGAAAAAGCTGGCCCAAATGAGCTTAAATCATCCATATTAGCCCCCATAGCAGTCCAGCCAATTAATGTTGTAAATAGTCCTAAGATCACACCTGAATTACCTAATACTACAAATACTCGTTGTGATGACGAATAAACCTTTTGGGATTGATTAATTGTATTATTTAATAGAATGGAAAATGCCTGATTCACACTTATTCTGGACGTTGCGGCATAAGTAAAAGCGATAGCGGGTGGGAAAATTGCTATGATTGAAGAAATATCAATAAACATCATAATATTACCTGCCAACGTCATCAGTAACATAGTTAATGCTGCAAATAAAAAAATACTAAATATAAACATTACAAATCCTCTTTGAGTTTTGAACATAAATTGTATTCCCGACCTCACTGCTTGCTTCCAGTACCAAATTTTGGCGGCAATAAGTTTATTATTGGTAATACGTTGTAAATATTCTTCGGATAAATCACCTAATACAGGCTCTACTATACTGTCAGGTAAAGCCCAAGATAAAAATTGACTAGCAATCTTTGGTGGATGGGTAAATACGGTGTGTGAATTTTTCATTGTTCACAAGCCCCTAAATTTATCGTTATATTCTCCCACATTGAAGTTAAAGCCTGCTTTGAGCGTTTTAGAGCATATTGTCCTTTAGCTGTCACTTTGAAATATTTCTTTGCTCTTCCGCCACGCTCTTGTGTGGCTTCACCCATCTTACTTTCAAGTAACCCCTTTTTCTCAAGACGTTCTAATGTCGTGTATAAAGCTCCGATAGTGACATCTCGCTGAATAATATCGGCAAGTAGCTGACGGATAGTGCTGCCATAGGCGTTATCGCCTAGTTTCAATGTTGAAAGTAATAAAAACTGTTCGAACTCACCTAGGTATTTTTCTTTACTTGCCATGCTCAATACCAAACAACCAAATAATAACTACAATGTAGAGTATACATTTAAACATGTCAATTTAATTTATATTGTAGAGTAAATAGGGTTTCAAATAAATTTTTGATAGCCGTGTCCATCAAATACTGGAGTTTGTTAGTAGGATTCCGAAAGTTCATGTGATTGAAGGTCAATGGCAGTATGAGCTTACAGGAGGCATAGGCGATCAACCATTATGTTTCTATCACCCTGACTAGCTCTTGAGCCACCATTGCCGACATACGCCAGATACTAAAAATTCGCCTCTAAGTACGGCTTTTTTCTGTGAGTTCAACTAGGAATGTCAATTTAATCACCTTGGTTTCAGAGCCGTTATTAGTTTTAGTTATTATTGCCAGCAAGCTCATGGATCAACACATGCCAGTGTTCTAGTCCCTTATAAAAGCTCTTCACTGGAACTCGTTCATTTAGCCCATGGGTAAATGAGTCCTCATCACGCACGAAAACCCCCGTGACTCCAAAGGTAGGTATTCCTGCCTTACGCGTATGCAGACCGTCAGTACCCCAAGGTACCATGGTCGGAACAACAGGAATTCCAGGATACTGACTGTGAATAGCTTTTGTCACTGCTAGTTTTACATTTTCAGGCAATGTTGATGAACTCGCCATCATCGTAAATTCTAAAGCCTTAACTTCAACTTTACCCCCTACAATCGACTGAAGTTTTATTTTTACTTCATTCGCATCCTCACCGGGAAATATACGACAATTGATTGTTGCCATTGCCGATTGAGGTAATGCATTTTCGGCATGTCCACCTGTCAACATTGTCGCAATACACGTTGTCCTAGTCATACCCACTAAACCTGGTTGAGTATAAAGAAAATCAGCTGCTTTCTTATCATTGGGGTTTTCTGCAAACCTTTTCATAGTTTCAGCTAGCTTACCTTTTTCTAAAATAGACGCTTTTGCAAAATACTCTTGTGTCATGTCAGTTGAACGCACAGGGAATCGATAGGCTTGTACTTTTTTAAGAGCATCGGCAAGTTCATAAATCGCGTTATCTAATCTAGGGGCAGAACTATGCCCGCCAGGATTCCGAACGGTGAGTTCAAAAGATGCATAACCTTTCTCTGCGACAGCTAAAGAATAACTGGTTGGTACTTTTTCATGACTTAATACACCGCCACCATCGTCGGAATTTAAAGCAAATTCAGCATTGGTTAATTTTAGATATTTTGTATACATTAATTCGGTTGTTTTTTGAGAGGTTTCTTCGTCACCAGAAAAAGCAATAATTAAATCTCTTGTAGGTACAAATCCTTCCGCTTTAAGTCGTAAAAACAAGCTAGTTAGCATAGTGATACCAAATTTATTATCGATCATTCCTCGACCAAAGAAATAACCATCCTCTTCAACCAGTTTAAAAGGTGAACGTTGCCAATCTTTAGGTAAAGCTTCAACCACATCCATATGAGCCATTAACAAAATTGGCTTTTTGTTTGAGGAACTATCACCTTTGTAGCGCACTACTAGAGCTGCAATTTTTTCCCCATCGCTGGAAGTCACTGGTAAAAGATGAATATCTTGTTTGCTGAAACCACCTTCGCCAAACTCGCTCGCAAGGTATTCCGCCATTTCGAGAACCTGACCATGTCCGGCAGCTGACCGAAAAGAAATAACCTTTTTGTAGATTTCAAGTGCTTTATTTTGATATGTTTTGCTGTAAAAAGAACTCTTATCCCCTGAATCGGCTATCGCATTAAACGTCAATAATATAAGTAATATTGTTATTATTTTTCTCATGATTTAATCCCCATTAGAATACTCTAAATAAAATGAAGGTGATCAGATAAAACTTCCACCAGTTCGCCGCCCACTTTGACGTATTTGCCAACTTTATTCAGGCTATCAGACAATTTAACGAATGCCTCTTACTCGCTCAAACAGCCAGTGGGCTACTTCAATTATTTGAGAAACTACAATACATGGTTTTATTGTTGAAAGACAAATTTTAGCAGTGATGACCGACTGCATCACGCCCTGAGGCATTCAGTCAACTAAATATTTGCAATAAGTGGTGATTTTCTATCTTTCAATGCCTGTAAATATTTTGATTCAGAATACAAAACCTTCGACTTCCAACACTTAAATAATATGCGGATCCACTTGAATGCCAAGCTCCTTACTGCGGCCTGATGTGAGTTTCCTTTTTCACGTTGTTGGTTGTAATAAAGACCAGCCCAGAATGATCTTGATATCGATTGTTCTGACCATTCAATAAAGGATTGCCTTAAGAATTTAGAGCATTGCCAGCGCCAATGTACCCAACATTTTTTTCCGCTTCTTTCTGTGACAGGAGCTATACATAACAATCAAATTTTTCCTGCAATTTTGCGGCTAACTCTTTACCACCATCGATCCACTTAGAAAGGAACAAGGTGTCTGAAAATGTGATCAGCAAACAATACATTGCAATATACGGAGAAATATCCAGAGGTTCAAAATTCAAATATTGCGTCAGTGCTGTGTTTTTTAGCAATGCTCCCATACCGCTATTTCAATATCAGAGTTTCTTGAACAATATATTGTTGTTTTGGTGTGGGCTGAAATACATGACTGCTGTGATACCAAAGTAATTAAGGTGTTACGCTTGAAAGGAATTTACCCTAGTTATGGGCATAATGTTTTTGAGAAAACGCAGCTTCTTTTAGATGTCCTTGAATCAATAAAGTCTGAAGGTTCTTGGAAAACTAGCGAACAACTAGCTCTTTTATAAACATCCCTTCCAATTATTGATGTGCAGAATAACAAAATGAATAAGTCACATCTTCCACTATGCCCAACCAGGCGGCCAACCAAATATAAGTATACTAATTAGAAATAATGGAACAGTGCTGCCCGTTAAAAAATATCCGTATATCATTGAGGACCTGAAAGAATTACAAAATTGAACTCCTTCATTTGATCCTGAATCCAGATATAATTTTTTTAAGAGATACTTTGTTGTAGGCCATGCTTTGATAAGGTCGCCATTGTTAAAAATTGTTGGCTTACCAGCGTGCTCCCATTGCACTGAATGGTGCTTTTTCAATTTAATTAAAAAAGTCCATTGAATTGCACTTCCTATAATTAGCATACCTAAAAAGTAGATCAACGCTATCGCTGTTGGATGCATTAACCAATCCATTTAGGTTTCCTTATCTTTTAATTCTGAACCTTTTGAAAACTTTTTCTTTATCCACTTCCAGCCATATACAAACGGAAGGAAGATAATAAACCAAAACTTTTTAGCGAAAATAGCTGCCGCTGCTAGCATTCCAGCCTTTGCTGCTGCCTTGCCTGTTGCAAGTTTGTATACCAATGCACCAACACCTGCCGCTGCCACACTATCTTGTCCTGGAATGTAATCCGCGTATTGAAATCCTTCACTATAATCGTAATTGGCTAAAATAGGTTCAAGTGCAACTTTAGAATTTGTAAATTGTTCTGGAGAGCCGATCCAAAGTATTTCTGTATAACCTTCACGGCCAAGCTTTAATGCCTTAGCATTAATAAATTTACTGTTGTCTGCATCATGCCCAGCAATAGCCCAATATACAGTGTTATTTTCTTCGTCCAAAAAAGGTTCTTGTGCCCATGAGTCAACAAAAAGATCTAAATACCCCTCTCCTCGTTGCTTGTTAGTCTCAATGGTTCCTTCGATGATTTCTTCTAACATTTTATCTTTATCGATGTTTTCCCCCCAATCATCTTGGGTTAAGTAGCCAACTTTATTTATGGTATATATTACTTGAGAATCTACTTCTGGACCTTGTACTCTAAGTATTGCTGCATCAGGCTTATAGTTTTTGTGCCCCTGCATAATAAACATATATTCGCTAGCTTCTTCTCCAATGACTAAAAAATCATTTTCTGTAGTCGTAACAGTCGCTTTGTCAGCAGCAATAGAATAGGTAGTAGGTTCTTGTTTCCAATTTAGGCTTTGTAATTTGGAAATTCGTTCTTCTGGGTTGGCATTTGCTTGAGCTACAAAAATGGCAAATATGAGGGGAAGTATCTTCATAACAATCCTTTGTTTATATTATCGTTTTAGTTTTATATATATTAATATACCAAGTAAAGTTACTATTTGATATTGATAATAAAAAGATTAAACGTATTGGAAAAATTGTAATGTGGTTTTTATTTGGTTTAGTTACATTAATTTGCTTTTTTGCATTCAATGTTTATAAAAAAGTTAATGCGTCATGGAAAGGAGAAAAAACTTCATTCGACGGTGTAGAATTTCAATATAAGATCAATAGAGATAAAGACGAAATAAGCTCAGTTTTAATAGGCATAGAAGGACCTAATTCATTCGACTTCACTCTAAAGCGAGAAAGTGCAGTCGATAGGTTTTTTAAATCTATTGGTTTAGCGAAAGAGCATCAAATAGGTCACTCAGAATTTGATGATTTAGTATATGTCGTTTCAGATCACAATCCTCTTCATAGAGAAATTTCAAACAACTCAGATATAGTAAATGCAGTATTAAGGCTTTTCACTTCGCGCTCAGGTGTCGGTGTTAATATCCATGAAATAAGATGCAATTCAGGAAGAATATGGTTTACCTATAAGCCAAGGCTAGGATTTGAAGAAGAAGATATAGATAAGTTAGCCAAAGAATCTGTCCCTTCATTAAAAGCTATTTCTGATAACCTAAAAACACAAGATCCACTTACCAACAGTAAATGGAAAGACCCTTTTGTATTTAAGGCTGCAATTATTTTAGCCATCAGCTCAGGGTTATTCCTAAACGGCCTCGCTCATTTTTATCGATTAAACTTTATTGATATACCATTTACATTAGATACCAATCAATTGTTAACCCAAGGTGCTTTATATAGTGCAGGCATAGTCACCCTGTTAATATTAATGACCTTGTTCATATTGGGTCGAAGTTCAAGAACACATTTAGTTTTAGTGGAGCTTTTACTTGTTGGCTCTATAGGTACGTTTTTGACAGTTAGTGCTCAAATGCGAGATCTTAATATGGAAATGGATGAATCTTTAGCTATGGGATATGAGGTTGAAATTCATGACATGGAGATTGATTCAGGACGCAGGTATACTAATTACAATATTTATGTCGATAACTGGCTTGATGAAAAGTATACTAAAAGGATAGAAGTACCTAGTAGCTTTTATCACTCGGTAAATATTGGCAACAATTTATTGATAAAACAAAGAGAGGGATATTTAGATTTTCGTTGGGTTTCTGAAATTAATAAAATTCACTAGATAAATATAATAATTAAGTAACTATAATTGACTGAATCCCAGATAAAGTGACTGAAAAATCGAAAAACTCAATTTTCAGCCGCTCTCAAAGTCAGAGCTGTTCTAGCTCAATTGATGGAATAATCTCAAGCAATAAGCGTAGTCACACTATTAAGAATTAAGTTAACATGGAACAAATCTTAGATGGACGATTAAATGAAAACTTGGAATTTAGCCAATGCAGAAGAAAGAGCAAGTGAAGCTCCTTATACCTTTTACATCCCCCCGAAAAGCACAATTAATAAGTTAGAAAAAGGTAATTTCGTAAAACTAATTTTCGATTGTGATGTTGAGAATGATAAAGGGTGGGCTGCCGAAAGAATGTGGGTTTTAATTACGGATGTGAATAATGGTTCGTTTAAAGGAACTCTTGATAATGACCCTGATTACATTCCTGACATTAAATGTGGTGACGAAGTTTCTTTCGAGTTTTATCATATTATTCAGACAGATATTGAGGATGATGAACCAAATATTATAGATGAATATAGTGCTCGTTGTTATGTTTCAAGCTCAGTCTTATATGAGGGAAACCAAGTTGGGACTTTATATAGAGAGCAGCCGACGAAGATGAAAAAGATTACAGTGGATGGACTTTAATTGGAGGTCATGAATCTGATGAATACCTCGATAACTCTGAAAACTGGCACTATGTATCTCTTGGGGCTGTTTTAAATGTATCTGACCGATTCAAACATCTATTAAATTCTAAATTTGATATGCAATTCAACTGGGATTATGAACAGAATAAATTTATAGAAACTTAACTTTTTAGGTGTCTTATGCTCGCTCTAAACAGACTGTAAGCTTTTGTTTTAATTGCCTCAAATGTAGCAATACCGGATAGTCAGAGAAGTCCCGTATTAGTTGTTGTTAGGGTTATGATCTCCGCAACTCCAAGTCGTAAAAATTATCTTTTATGAAATGATAAAGCCTCAACTTTTCTGCATGTTCCTCAAGATCTTTAATCGGTAAACGCCACTCATCGAATCCTTTGAGTTTAATAAAAATTATATGTACATCAACTTCTTTACCACTGCTATTTCCTGCTAAATTACGATGGAAATCAACTTCATAACACATAGATTCAATTTGTGATTTTTCAATTTTGTCTTGGCTAAATACTCCATCTCGGATATGTAAGACATCATTTTTAATCCAAGCGGCAGGTTTAGTTCCATTGATTAACCAAAATGCGAGTGAAACTAGATAAACCAGAATTAAAAATAAAGTGGAATAAACATTTAAATCAAAATTTTCGTAAACATAAAGTGAGAATAATGGCATTGGAGCTAATGATGCCCAAAATATTTGTCCATTATCTCTATTTCGAATTAAAACCATAGTTGATTCAAGAGCCACTATTAGATTCCTTGCTGCTTACACGACAAATTACATTCATCATTTCGACATTGTTGTTTATAAATGCTCATTGTTATAGTTAATTTTAAATCCTTTTAGTGTCTGCTGCTTGCACAACAGTCTGTGAGACTTTGGTTATGTGGCGTTAAAGAGCATATCGGAATTATGTCACCAATTAGGATGAATGCGAAGCGGATAGTTTTCCAAGAAAGTTTTAGCTACTTTATTTAAATTTATTACATCGAAGTCAATTTTAAAATGTTTACCTTGTTCCTCCTCTTGCAAATTAATTAACCACTAGAGGTGGAATAGAAGTTGTGGTGGAATTTAATGTGTTAGAGCATTCTGCAATTAACATATCCCATATCTCTAAATGGCAGTTTGCATCTGGGAGTAGTAGCCTCCATTATCCTGAAGTTTATATTCCCAGACAAAGTCGAAGTGTGTTTTGGCTGACAAATATGAAAACTCAACTAAAGCTCGACTGGGCACTTAACTCTTCATACACTGCAAATGCCATTGGAGGCAAGAGCAATTCTGATACTTTGATTTATAGCAATGATGGAATCTGGAGCCTGTTAAATTTTATACAAGATCATCGTTCTTCATTACATGATAGTGAAGCAATTAGTCAGGAATCCATATTACTCAGCTTTGAGGCAAAACTAGATCTAAAAACTTCCAGCTTGATGCCAATGGAACCTTTATCCGCTTTAACCTTGATACGGTTGACTTTGTACGGACTGGATAGTGAAACAAAGCAGCATAGAGCCATTGAGGTTCCGATTAAATTTCCTAGTTATGCCCCTGTTTTGGCAAGAAAAGGGACAGAGTAAATTTAAGTGGATTACGCATTTTAATCATTGCAAAATTTTTAGAAAAAGGAGTACAACGAGCTTAAAACCCTTCCATAAGCTAATGTCAGCTTTTGGCTAACTGAAGAGTGCTCTGATTCTCACTAGCTCGATGTTAACAAAGATACGATATGACGGTTTTGGCTGCCAGCTAGGAAGCGCAGTTATCCAATTTTTGTCACTGGCTAATTTGGCTAGGTGTCAGTTGCAGAGGCTACTTTCACGTATTCATAGTTAAATGCTCTGATTTTTTTACCTGAGTCGGTAACAAATTCTACAGTTGTTGAACGAGGTAATATCAATACTGCCTCGTACTCCTCACCAGTTAAACAAGTGTCATTTCCACATACGAGGTCTTGGGTTAATTTGATTCGCATTACTACTTTTCGCTATGTTGAATAATTAAACGGATTATACCATTTTTTCTACGTACGAATTAGTGCAAACCATGTTCTAACTGATTTCAATCAAAACTCTGAAAAATAGCATCCTATCTGATCACTTTATTGAATTTTGACCGATCAATATAAAAGACAGTTCGGATACGAAACCGGACGCTCCCAAAATATATAAACATGAGTCTATTAATGATAACTTTTTGACAATAACCTGCTAAG
>Ga0105358_10000625_pt1 | contig 18004 bp, 13 predicted proteins | sample GOMGulsemesocosm_5_FD_83509 | JGI IMG/M metagenome (GOLD analysis project Ga0105358, IMG submission 83509) | Methane-oxidizing microbial communities from mesocosms in the Gulf of Mexico - GOM15C Gulf of Mexico | ecosystem: Environmental > Aquatic > Marine > Cold seeps | place: Gulf of Mexico... | reverse complement strand
TCGCTAAGCGATCACTTTTTTATACGGATTGGTATTATAAATTTCTTCTGTCCGCTTAATATTTATTGCGGCTCTTGAGGGGGAGCAGGCTGGGATCACGCATTTTTGAAAAATAACACGGTAGAATAAAAACATTTTGAACTTTATCGTTGTGCCATGATCAGATCTGTATCTGAACTTATCCCGAAAAAGCCTTGGACCGTAGCGGGCAACCCCTTTTGATGACGGTAAAAGGAACTGTTGAAGCGCTTTATCATTAAGACGTATCAATGAAAAACCGATCACTTAGTTAGCCTTAGCCAAGACATATTAAATAGGATCAGATAAGCGTTATGCCTGCAATGGAACAAAAAGTCTACATTAAGTTTAAAACTTAAGACGCTTTGCCCCATTCTTAGGAAATATGTCTAACCGTTGTTAAGTAAAAGTATTAGGCAGACATGATGCCAGAATACCTATTAAAATTATCCATTGGTCTGGGCTTATGATCTACTTAAACAAAGGTTTCAATCAACTCAGCCTTAACGATTTTATTTGAGGCGTTCACAGGCATTTCATCAATAAATCTCACCTGCCTCGGTACACGGTAGTTAGCCATGCGTTCGCGACACCAAGAGATAAGCATCGATTCATCAAGTAAGTGCCCTGACTTTAAGGTAATAAAGGCACAGCCCACCTCGCCCATGCGTTCATCTTTAATGCCAACAACAGCCGATTGGGCAATGGCGGGATGCTCTATTAGCACCGCTTCAATTTCAGCAGGATAACAGTTGAATCCACCCGAGATATACATATCTTTTAGCCTGTCCGTGATGCTTAGAAAGCCATCTTTATTAAGGTGACCAACATCGCCAGTATGAAGCCAACCGTCATCATCAATTGTTTCAGCTGTTGCTTGAGGTTGCTCAAAGTAACCTTTCATCACATGAAAACCACGGATACAAATTTCGCCCGTATCATCTGCGCCAAGCACATCGCCTTGCTCTGATAAAATGGCAATTTCAGTGCCAGTGATGGCGCGGCCACTTGTGCCTGCAATTGTTTCAACATCGGTATCAATATCGCAGATGCTGGCTAAGCCGCCACATTCAGTTAATCCGTAGGCAGTGGTTACCACTTCAAAACCTAACTGACTGCGCATTCGCTCAATCAAAATAGGGGGAATGGTTGCAGCGCCGGTGACGGCAACACGTAAACTGTCTAAATTGGCACTTTCAAGTCCCGGATGCGCGAGTAGTGATAAGTAAAGCGTTGGTGGCCCAGGTAAAACTGTGATCTTGTCTTGGCTAATTCTGGCAAACACTTCATCGGCGTCAAACACTGCTTGCGGTAAAATAGTGGCGCCCGCTAACAAACAACTAACCCAGCCAGCTTTATAACCAAAAGCATGAAAAAAGGGATTAACTACCAAATAGCGATCACCGGGAATTATACCTAAGGTTTTTACAAAGACACTAAATGAGCGAATAATTGCGCCATGGCGACTCATCACCCCTTTAGGTTTACCTGTAGTGCCAGAGGTAAACATAAGATCAGAGAGATTGTCGCCATCAATGCTCATCGCAACTTTGCGTGCACTTTGCTCACTAATATCCTGTTTTCTTGATAAAAAGCTATCCCAATCACAACATGATTCAATAGGCTCGCCTTGGCGGGGAGTTAGTGTCACGATTGAAAGTTGTTGTGGAGTAAATAATTTAGCTAACTGTGCTGGGTAATCATTTTTTAGAAAATCACCGACACTAAAGACCAGTTTAGCACCACTGCGATTAATAATTTCAGCCGCCTCAACCGCTTTCATTCGCGTGTTAATTGGTACTAACACGGCGCCAGCCATCTGTAAACCAATAGCCGCAAGTACCCAAAGCCCAGAATTTGTCCCCCAAATAGCGACCCGATCGCCGGGGTTAACGCCCGATGCGATGAGTGCACGACAGACATCCAAGCTAAAGCGAGGCAGGTCTTGGTAACTGATAGTCAGCTCCCCATCTTCAATGGCAGTAAGCTCGCCATGACGCTGTGCGGCAGCAAATACTAATTTGGGAATACTATCGACAGTTATGTTAGCGTCAGACGCTAATGGATTACGGGTGTTCATATTCAATTCTCTATTTAATTGGCTGTTGTGGCGCGATTGGCAGTAATATGGTTGGCGGCAATATAGCCAAAGGTCATTGCTGGTCCTATCGTTGATCCTGCACCTGGGTAGCTAGTACCCATAACCGATGCCGAGCAATTACCGATGGCATAAAGTCCTGCAATAGGTTCACCCGATGGACGCACCACTTGACCAAAGTCATTGGTTAGTAAGCCTCCTTTAGTACCGATATCACCCGGATTAATTTTCATCGCGTAATATGGTCCTTTCTGAATAGGCGCCAAACAAGGATTAGGTTTAACACCACTATCACCGTAATAACGATCAAACACATTGCCACCACGTTGAAACTCCTCATCAATGCCCGTTTGAGCATAGCGATTCATTTTTTCTACTGTATCAGCCAAACCAGCCGCTTCAACATTAATTTGTGACGCCAATTCATCGAGTGTATTAGCTTTCCAATAGACCGATTCAAGCCATGCTTTTGGTACTCGACTATCTGGCATAATTTTGCCCGGCATTAACGGTCCCATCGCATATTCGAAACGGAAGTGACTGTCAAAAACCACCCAGGCTGGAATAGAATTTCCTGTTTTGTGATGATTACGATACATAGCATCACCAAATTCCAAATAAGGTGCGGCTTCGTTAAAGAAACGTTTGCCTAAACCATCAACCACAATTGCACCGGGAAATGCACGCTCAGCAAATAAACCACGTGAACTTGGCTCTTTAGGCACTTTCATGGTTGGCGCCCACCAACACCAATCGAGTAAATCAGTCGCTGCGCCAAGCTTTTGTCCAGCTTCTAATGCGGCTCCCGTATTACAACCAGCAGGTGTTGCGCTCCAACGTTGTTGTGATGGTGCAGGTAAATATTTTTCACGTAGACGTTGGTTTTGTTCAAAACCACCACTACCCATCACCACACCATGACGAGCATTGAGCGTGAGTTCTTGGCCATCTCGCAACACTTTAATGCCAGTAACTTTGTCGTCAGTAATAACAAAATCAGTAAACTCAGTATTACGCCACAATGGAATGTTGCGATCAGACAATGATTGGCGCAGAGAGGCGACTAAACTAGCGCCCAGCCCGGCACGACGGTCACGACGACCTTTTCTACGTTGCTTAAAATCAAGCTTATAACGTATCATTAGGCCTATTATCATCAACATCCAGCCACGCTCTTTCGCTACGGCCCTATGCGCCTGACGTGCTGTCCAAGCCATTCGCCCCATCAGTAATGTATTGCCCGAAGCAGGTTGTTGATGATCCATTTCATCGCCCAACCCTGTAGTATCAAATAACTCAGGATCCATGCTACGGCCGCCGGGTAATGATCCTTCTAGGTGTTGATAGTAATCTGGGTATTTCTCAGCTACAGCAAATTTTACTCGGCTATTAGCTTGTAATTCACGGATCATTTTCGGGGCATTATCTAAATAGGCGCGGATTCGTGATTCATCCACGCTACCTTCACTTGCTGCTTTAATATAAGTTAATGCTGTTTCATAGCTGTCTTGCCCACCAAGCGCACGAAATTCATCGTTGTTCGGGATCCAGATGCCACCACCTGATATTGCCGAGGTGCCACCATATTTATCGCTTTTCTCGACAATAAGCACAGAATTGCCCTGATCGGCCGCGAAAATAGCGGAAGTCATCGCTCCTGCTCCCGAACCTACGACAATCACATCGTATTGGTTTTCAATATCATTGGTTGTGGTCATTGACCTTCTCCTTTTCAAAAAATACAAGTGCGTTTATGGCGACTTATGATCTTGATTAACTAGTTTTTCGCGGTAGTAGTACGTCTACCACCGCAAACAATAATGTTATGAGTACAGCGATTTTTTCAGTTTATTTCTCAAAAGCTTACCCGCTGGATTACGTGGTAACTTATCTTCCACAATATGGACTTTTACTGGCACTTTGTATTTGGCCAATCGCTGTGCGACGTGCTCTAACAAACTATTCTCGTCAACAAACTCACCCGCTAGAGGACAAATTACCGCAACAATAGCCTCGCCAGTTTCTTCATCGGGAATACCAAAAACAGCCGCTTCACCTACTTTTGAGTGCTCAAGCAGACATGATTCAACTTCGGCCGACGAAATATTTTCACCCGCGCGGTTAATCACATCTTTAATACGGTCAACAATAAATAAGAAGCCAGCGTCATCGATATAGCCAAGATCGCCAGTAAGTAACCAACCATCGCGTATCGCATCTCGCGTCGCTGATTCATTACCCGCATAACCATCCATTAAGCTGACACCGCGCATGCAGATTTCACCAACTTCATTGGCTGGCAAAGGCTCGCCATCTGGCGCACAAATGCACACATCCATAATAGGAGAAACCAACCCAGAACTTCTTGGCTCGTGACGGAAAATCTCACCAGAGCCAGCTGCGCCAACACCATTGGTTTCAGTCATACCAAAGCCAATGCCAATCATTTGCTCACTTAACGCCGATAAGGCTTTATCAACTAAAGTCGCCGGTAAGCCAGCGCCACCAAAGCCAAGTCCGCTGAAAGATTTCATCACCTCTGGGGTATGAAAACCAGGTTCACGCAGCAGTTGCATTACCATCGACGGTGCGCCATTAAATTGTGTTACTTGCTCTTGTTTTATTAACTCAATAGCATCAATAGGATCCCATTTATGGGTAAACACTAAACGGCGACCGCCGCGCAATGCTGAAAGCAATTGTGCATGTAAGCCACTAACATGAAATAACGGCACCGCCGTTAAAATTGTCGGTACCAGCCCCTTTTCTATTATGCGAGCAACTGCTTCTGGCGAAGTCATCGCTGATATCGCGCCAATAAAATCAATATTATAAAGTGCCTGACATACCGCTATATGGTTTGATACTACTGCTTTGGCCACACTAGTTGCACCGGAAGTGAAAAGCACTAAGGCTGGATCGGTATCCTCGATTACTGGTAGCTCTAGCGCGATAGCGGGATGCGTTAAAGCAACGGAAAGCTCAGTTACTGCCGTTTGTGTTGATAAATCGAGATCATTCTCATTTAGCACTAAAGCATCGTTTGACCACGCGCTACTTTGATTAATTCGTTGCCACCTAGGGCCATCGCAAATCAATAATTTAGCTTCAATAGTAGTTAGTGCCTCAAGTAACTCTTGCTCCATGCCAAAACTATTAAGTGGTGCTGGTACTGCGCCGATAAGCGCCACTGCACAAAAAGCAACCACCCATTCAGGGCGATTACGCATTGCAATTGCCACGCGATCGCCTTTGACAATGCCTTGCTGATTCATCCAACTGGCTAAACTATCAACTTGCTCGAAGAATGTCTTATAGCTCCATCGCTGTCCCTGATAAACCAGAAAGTTTTGTTCATCTGTGCGGCGTGAGTCGTTAATAACCTGTGCTAAATTCAATGGAGCATTACAATAAACTTGAAATGTTTGCCCATTAATATTTTTACTCTTAATCTCGAAAGGAGCACTTGGCGCCATTAGTTGAGATTTAACTGTTTCAACTAAATTGAGTAACTTCATAGCTTGATCCTGTCTTCTTTTGTTATAGGGGTTGATACATAGGTGTTAATACCTGATTCATTTTCGCGCTGACACACTAGGTCATCGTTATTCTCAAGCCAGTTAAGGTGCGCTAGGGTTTCGCCTAAAGCCATCATGCTTTCAACGGGTGAAAGCGATCGTTTAAACAGGCATTTCATTGCCTGAAAAGCATTAAATTCGGTCTCTTTAACCGCAAATTCTCTTAAGATATCCAGCTGCGCTAAATGATGATCTATTAATTGCTGCGCTCGTAAATGCAATTGCTTAAACACCAGCCCATGAGCTGGTAATACTAAAGTATTAGGATTAAGGGATTGAAGTTTATCAAGAGAACGTAACCAGTTTATAAGTGGCTGTCCTTGTGGTTCCATTTCGGTGACAAGAATATTTGGACTAATATGAGGCAGTAATTGATCACCTGCCAACAATATTTGATCTTCATCACAATACAGACAAGCATGCTCAGGCGAGTGGCCTTCGCCGATTACAATGTGCCAACGACGTTTCCCTATTGTCAGTACGTCCCCTTCTCGAAGTCGTGTAAATGAAGGAGGACAATGCTTAATAAAAGGGTCTTTGCGACAAATCTCAATCATCTTATCAACTAGATCGTGAGGTGCACCCGTGCGATGATAAAAATTTAATTGATGCTCATTACCCAATGTTTCCGCGCCGCCACTAAAAGCTTTAAGGGTAAAAAACTCACCATGAGTCATATACAGCGGCACATTAAATGTTTCCATCAACCAAGAGGATAAGCCGCTATGATCATAATGAAAATGAGTGCAAATAACGCCTTTAATGGGTTTGTTGTTGCAATGGCGCTCAACCACAATCGGCCACAATTCGCGGGTTTCTTTGGTATTGAGCCCAGTATCGAGAATAAACCAGCCATCATCGTCTTCCAATAAATAGAGATTGATATGATTCAGCGCCATAGGCATAGGCATACGTAACCACAACAGGCCATCAACAATCTCCACCACCGAGCCATCAGCCATTGGCGGGGCCATAGGATATTCTAGAGAATCATGCCGAATTTGGCTTTGTGGCCTCTCGGGTGAATTCATAGATTTCATTATATCTCCAAAAGTAAATGATGTGCTTTATTGTATCGTTAAGCTTAATTCAATAAGAAGCCATTTAGCAAAAATGTAATACGTCCAAAAGGACGATGTTCAATTTTTTAGCAAAGTTAAGGTAGGGTATGGTCAACAACTTATGAACAAAGGATGCAGTGCATGCAACCGAATAAAAACAAATTAGGCAATGCTCGGACACATATGACGCTATTGCTGTTGTCGATCATTTACGTTTTTTCGTATATTGATCGCAACTTAATCGCTATTGTCCTTGAACCCATTAAGCTTGAGTTTGGTGTTTCAGATACGGTTATGGGCGCTGTCAGTGGGCTTGCCTTTGCTGTGTTATATTCAGCAGTGAGCCTCCCGCTAAGCCGCATGGCAGATAGCGGTACTAATCGCAAAAATATCGTTGCTGTATGTTGTGGCTTGTGGAGTATTGCCACCATGGCTAGTGGTGCCGTTACTCAATTCTGGCAATTTGTTATCGCTCGTATGACCGTAGCAATTGGCGAGGCAGGTGGTACTTCTCCTTCAATTTCAATGTGTTCTGATTTGTATCCTCCACATAAACGTTCATTTATTATTAGCTTGTACATGCTAGGGCCTCATGTGGGTTTATTAGCCGCGATGGCATTGGGTGGCTGGGTAGCGCAAGAATTTGGTTGGCGCGCAGTATTTATTTACTTTGGTGCGCCAGGTATTTTACTGGCCTTATTACTCTATATTGTTGGCCGCGATCCCGGCTTAGGTGTTTATGACACCGAGGTCGAACGCGCGACGCGTAATCAGGCACAGGGAAGTTTTCTTAGTAATGTTGGTGACATCATGAAAATCAAAGGCTTCTTTTTGATTTGCATGGGCACCGCAATTGCAGGCATGGTTGGATATGGTTATGGCATTTGGGCACCTACTTTTATGGTGCGAAATTTTGATATACCGCTGGCTCATGCAGGCCTTATATTTGGTATTTCAAGTGGCGTATTCGCTGCTATTGGTTCAATTTTTAGCGGCTACTACTGTGACAAGCTTAGCCGTAAAGATCCCCGTTGGCAGCTACGCATGCCAGCATTAAGTGTGTTAGTTAGCATCCCTTTTGGCTTTGGTTTTGTACTGTGGCCAGCTGATGCTGCATGGCAACTTGGCAGTGTTACAGTGCCTCATGCCATTGTATTTGCAGCGGGTTTTAGCTTATTTAATAGCTGGTGGCCAACGCTTGCTTTTGCCGCGGTTAGCAAGTTAGTGAGCAGCAACCAACGCGCAACCAGCGTCGCGATTTTAAGTCTATTTTTAACGCTATTTGGCGCAGGTTTTGGGCCACTGCTAACAGGCACCTTTAGCGATATATTTTCTACAGGTGATAATGGCGAAGGCCTCAAAATAGCGCTTGTGGTTATGTTAAGCCTACTAACAATATCCGCTTGGTTTTATTACAAAGCCATCTCGCCTTATCAACTACATATGAACGAGTTACAAGAAGACGAAGATAGTAGTAGTCATACAGCGATTATGGATACAGAAAACCCTATTACAATAAAGTAAACAACAATCAATTTACAATTAATCAATAACAATTAATCAATAACAACTGGAGTACTTATGGCTACAACTAAAGATTACCGCTTAGGCGAGTTTACATTCCCTCGAGGCTGGTTCATGATTGCAACCTCTGAAGAGATCAATCAACCTAAACCAGTAGCCGTACGATTTTTTGGTCGTGACTTTGCGCTATATCGTGGCCGTGCTACAGGCCGCGTGGTATTACTTGATGCATACTGCCCTCATATGAAAACTCATTTAGCAGCAGAAAATGATACCTCTTACGTTATCATTGACGGTGGTGGCACTAATATAGAGGGCGATAGTATTCGTTGTCCTTATCATGCTTGGCGCTTCGGCCCAGATGGCAAGTGTGACGATATTCCTTACCACGAAGGACCTATCCCAAAAGCTGCATGTATTAAAGCATGGCCTGTTGCTGAAAGCTTGGGCGCCATCTGGATTTGGCATGATCCAGAAAATGGTGAGCCAGAGTGGGATCATCCATCATTGCCACAATGGGATGACGCAGCTTGGGTTAAACCTACCTATGATAAACTTGGTATACTTGAGCAACACCCACAGGAAGTCATTGACAATATTTGTGATTATGGTCATTTAAGTCCAATTCACGGCTCGACAGTAGAGCGCTATGAAAATGAATTTAAAGGACACCACGCAATTCAACGTCAATGTGGTCCTCACCGTACGTTAGTGGGTGATGATGGTGTAAGTCCAATTCTACACACGATTACTAAATACCATGGTCCAGGTGCGCTAATTTCTCATCTAACTGGCTATTATGAATCAATCTTAATGATTTTCCATACGCCGGTAGAAGACGGTACAGTACGTGTATGGCATGCAGTTATAGTGAAGTCACCAGAAGGCAAAGAAGTAGCAAGTATTGAAGATGGCATTGCAGCACGTCAATTCCAAGAAGCCAGTCGCCTTGCCTTTGCCCAAGATTTCGAAGTTTGGTCTAACAAAGAAGCTTGTCTAAATGGCTTATTTGTACCAAGTGACGGGCCATTTATGAAAGCGCGTATTTGGTACAAGCAATTCTTCAATCCAAAAGCGCGCAAGCAAGAATTCCTCGACAAAGTGGAAGGTGTTTATGTACCTAATGGTATTCCACCTTATACACAAGACTAGTTATTCTCTTATATAACTACAAATCAAGACACAAAAATGCAGCCAATTGGCTGCATTTTTTATGTGTATGAAAAAAGCTTATCAATTTTACCCGTTTCATTAATTAGGAGATCTATTTTGGCTCTGTTCCATGATACGGTTGTCTATGCTATAAAACGTTGATTTTATGTACTTTGTAGGTAGCCCTTTAGGGCGTCAACGTGATGGGCTAAAGCCCAACCTACATAGTGATAAGAACATTAAAGAAAATTCAACAACAACGTGCTACAACAGAGCTCCTATTTTATACGCAGAATAAACGGCCAAATACGAGGCGTTTATTTTAATAACTAGTTATTCTAATTATAAAATAAACAACAAAGTCGTTGGCTGTTTTAACCAGTAGAAATGATCACATAGTTAGTGATATTGGTATTATACAAAACGAATTAATCAGCGATAACCTGTGCTGTCATCATTGCTTTAAATTGATCGTGATGTGGTGGAAGTAAGCCCCACTCACCTCGTGGATCATGTTCTGGCGCCACAAACACTGTGCGGTGATGACTAAACGCTAAGAAGCCATCTCGACCGTGATAATGTCCCATGCCCGAAGCCCCAACACCACCGAATGGCGCGTCATGTATAGCCGCATGCATTAAACAGTCATTAATAGATACACCGCCAGAAGTAGTATTAGCCAATACAAATTTAAGCTCGGACTGGTTCTCTCCAAAATAATATAGTGCTAAAGGTTTTTCACGGCTATTAATGTCAGTAATTACCTCATTGATATCATCATAAGGTAATAGCACTAATGCAGGGCCAAAGATTTCTTCTTGCATAATTCTTTCGTTTTTACTTGGTGATATCACCAATTGCAATGGTAAGCGTTTATCTTCTGCGACCAAGGTAGTTAAGCTGGCAACCTCATGACTACTACGCACATCGCAACCTGCTGCACGGGCTTGCTCAACCAAATCAACCACGCGCTGACAATGATGGCGATTAACAATAGGTACAAAATCTGAATTATTACTAATTTGAGGAAAGAAAGTGCGAAAGTTCTCTAATAACAGTGTCGCTGCTTGATCCAGTTTATTTCTAGGGAAATAAATAATATCTGGGCTGACACACACTTGTCCGCCATTGTTACTTTTAGCTAATGCTAGGCGTTTGCAGGTTTCCTCTAAATCACAACTATCACTAACTACCACGGGCGATTTTCCCCCTAGCTCTAAGGTGACTGGCACTAAATTTTCAGCCGCGGCACGCATAATTTTTTTACCCACTACCGTACTGCCAGTAAACACCATGTGGTCAAAAGGTAAGGCACTAAATGCAGCGCTGACTTCTACTCCACCAGTGACAACAGCGACTAATAGTGGATCAATATGCTGATTAAATAAGCTTTGCAGCACCTCTGCCGTTTTAGGGGTTACCTCTGATGGTTTCAGTATTGCGCGGTTACCAGCACCTAATGCACAAGCTAATGGCGCTAGTAAAGTATACAAAGGAGCATTCCAAGTACCGATAATACCAACACTTCCTTTAGGTTGATATTCAACTCGCGCCGTACTTCCCAGTTGATCATAAGGCGAAAAAACATCTCGGTTATCACTTTCAAGCCATGGCGTTAGGTTATCGCGCGTGTATTTAAGGCTTGCCAGCGAGCCTAACACATCATTCATGACGGAAAACCCCTGACTTCGACCACCAAAATCTGTTTCTATCGCCTCAACCAATTCTTGATGATGCTGAACCACCAAATTTATAACTTGTTGAATTCGTTCGCGTCTCTGTGTTGCGCTGACAGTCATTTGCTTTGTATGCTCCTGCTGCTGACGCTGAAGCAACGTTGCGGTGGAATCTGAATTAATACCATTCATGCGATAAATCCTTAATATATTAATGTTGTTGCCAGCAGACGCCAGCACTTGTTTGTGGAGCGGGTATATACTGTTGCGCTAATTAGCAACAATAAACTACCCGATAGTCTCTTTTCTATCCGATCTAATCACAAACTTCCTCGTCCAATTGGACGAGCACTTGATCATACACATTCAAATTATGCGTCCGAATAAGCTAAGCCCCCAGCAAACACTCCACCAAATTAATAATACGACGTTAACTCGCTGCTATCTAAAAACTAACATAGTGAGCATTGGGATTGACAAAATAAGATAATAGTAATCCTTACACATAACGAAATAGCTATAACAATCAGTCTACTACCTTAAATAAATTATTAAAATTGTTAGTTTAGTCCATTGAGACGATGATGAAAAATGGCCTTGTCATGATACTAGATCTATATTATAGCAAAAAGGAAAGTTAACATGGCCGCGGAAAAATTCGATAACCAAGCATTTAGACAAGCTCTTGGCAGCTTTACCACAGGCGTGACTATTATCACTGCCATCGCGCCAGATGGCACTCCTATTGGTCTTACTGCGAACAGTTTTAATTCTGTTTCGCTCGATCCTCCGATGGTATTGTGGAGTCTGGCAAAAACATCATTGAGCGTTGAAGCTTTTAAAGAGGCAGAGAACTGGAATGTTCATGTATTGTCCCAACACCAACAAGATTTGTCTAATACATTTGCTTCTAAAGGCCAAGACAAGTTTAAAGATACTAACCTCGAGGAAGGTATCAGCTCCGCGCCATTAATATCTGATTGTAGCGCTCGTTTCCAATGTCAAAATATGGTGACTCACGATGGTGGTGATCATCTTATCTTTATCGGTGAAGTATTAGATTTTGATCAACAGGCATTACCACCGTTGGTATTTCAACAAGGTCAATATGCCATGACCGCACGTAAGCCTTGGGAAGAGGTTAATCTATCTTGTGAGCCAACAGCGCCACAGTGTAGTTATAACGAAGATTTACTGGGATATTTACTCGGTCGATCACACTTTCAAATGCTTTATCGCATGCGCAAAGTCTTTGATGAACAAGCGCTGGAAGATTCGCACTTTTTTGCCTTGTCGGTAATGAATATTCAGCAAAAATTAACACTAGAGCAATTAAATACCCACCTTGATTATACTGGTCACAGCTTGTCTGAAAATGACATTGAATTTCTGAAGAGTCAAGGTCTTATCCAGGAATTAGATAATGATACTTATCAGCTAACCACCTCTGGTCGAGAAACATCTTTACATCACATTGCTCAAGCGAAAGCCATTGAAGAAGAGATTATTGCAGAGCTTGGTGCCGGTGATGTGATGGCGCTAAAACTAATGCTTAAACGTCTGATAAGTAAAACAGATCCAGGCTTACCTGATCTTTGGCAAGCGCAGGAACAGCAATAATGAGCGAGTTACATAAGCAATTAGCGCAAGAGCTATTCGACGCGCAAAATAAAAGACAAACGGTAGCGCCGTTAATCACGCGCCATCAAGAGTTGACCATAGATGATGCGTATCAAATTTCGCTAAAAACCTTGGCGCTACGCACTCAAGCGGGCGAAACCATTATTGGTAAAAAAATTGGTGTCACCAGTGAACCAGTGCAAAAAATGCTTAATGTTCATCAACCAGATTTTGGATTTTTAACAAATACCATGCATTACGCTGATGGCAGCAATATTAGCCTTAAAGAGTCTGGACTAATTCAGCCAAGAGCTGAAGGCGAAATTGCCTTTTGCCTTAAAGATGATCTACAAGGCCCTGGCATTACCGCAGAGCAAGTATTAGCGGCTACTGAGTGGGTTGCACCATGCTTTGAGGTTGTTGATTCTCGCATCGAAGATTGGAACATCACCATAGTCGATACGGTTGCAGATAACGCCTCTTGTGGTGTTTTTGTCATTGGTGAGCAACATACCGATCCAAATACCTTAGATTTAGCTAAAGTAAAAATGGCAGTAAAGCAAAATGGCCAGCCAGCTGTCACCGGCATAGGCTCAGCGGTACAAGGGCATCCGGCTCAAGCGGTTGCATGGCTAGCCAATACCTTAGGTGAATACGGTATTGAGTTTAAAAAAGGTGAAATTATCCTATCAGGAGCACTTGCTCCCTTGATAGACGCTAAAGCAGGCGATGAATTTAGTATGGAGATTGAAGGTCTCGGTACGTGCTCAGTCAGTTTTTGTAACTAATACCAAACGGACTAATTAACTAGTCAACCCACGAGGGAAGTACAATGAAAAAGATAAAATGCGCCTTGATCGGTTCAGGTAACATTGGTACAGATTTACTTTACAAGCTACAACGTAGTGACATATTAGAACCAGTTTGGATGGTCGGTATAGACCCAGACTCTGAAGGTTTGGCACGCGCTAGGGATTTAGGTGTTAAAACCACGGCTGATGGCATTGATGGTTTAATACCTCATATTGAAGCTGATGAAATCAAAATAGCTTTTGACGCGACTTCTGCTTATGTCCACGCTGAGAACTCCGCCAAGGTCAATGAAAAAGGAGTATTGATGATCGACCTTACTCCCGCCGCTATCGGTCCGTTTTGTGTACCACCTGTTAACCTGAATCAGCTTAATGTTGATATTCAAAATGTTAACATGGTGACTTGTGGCGGTCAGGCAACTATTCCAATGGTTGCCGCTGTTTCACAAGTACAGCCTGTTGAGTATGGAGAAATTGTTGCAACCGTATCTTCTAAATCGGTTGGTCCGGGTACTCGTCAGAATATCGATGAATTTACTCGTACCACTTCAGGTGCTGTTGAACAGGTTGGTGGTGCTAAAAAAGGTAAAGCCATTATCATTATTAACCCTGCAGAGCCACCATTGTTAATGCGTGACACCATTCATTGTTTAACTGAAACAGAGCCTGATCAGGAAGCTATTACTAAATCTGTTCATAAGATGATTAGCGAAGTTCAAAAATACGTTCCGGGTTATAAGCTTAAAAATGGTCCTGTATTTGAGGGTCGTAAAGTATCAATCTTCCTTGAAGTTGAAGGCTTAGGCGACTATCTGCCTAAATATGCCGGCAATCTTGACATCATGACAGCATCAGCTGCCCGTACCGCAGAAATGTTTGCAGAGCAAATGCTCGGCAACAGTCAATCTTAAGGAGTAATACTATGAATTTAAAAGGTAAAAAAGTTACCCTGCACGATATGTCATTACGTGATGGCATGCATGCTAAACAGCATCAAATTAGTCTTGATGAAATGGTTGCCATTGCGACAGGATTAGATGATGCCGGTATCCCACTGATTGAGGTAACTCATGGTGATGGTCTAGGTGGCACTTCCCTCAATTATGGTTTCCCTGCGCATTCTGATGAAGAATACCTAAGCGCTGTTATTCCTAAATTAAAGCAAGCGAAGGTTTCTGCACTATTAATTCCAGGGATCGGCACCGTTGATCACCTAAAAATGGCCTATGATCATGGGGTGAGCACAATTCGTGTTGCTACCCACTGCACCGAAGCCGATGTCTCTGAGCAACATATTAAAGCCGCTCGAGAAATGGGATTAGATACCGTTGGCTTTCTAATGATGGCTCACATGATAAGTCCAGAAGAGTTACTCGTTCAGGCTAAACTGATGGAGTCTTATGGCGCCAACTGTATTTACTGCACAGATTCAGCTGGTTACATGCTGCCAGATGACGTAACAGCACGTATTGGTTTACTACGAAGTGAACTTAACAGCGAAACTGAAATTGGCTTTCACGGCCACCATAACTTAGGTATGAGTATTCCTAACTCGTTGGCTGCAATGGAAGCGGGTGCTAACCGTATCGATGGTTCAGTAGCAGGGCTAGGCGCTGGTGCGGGTAATACTCCACTGGAAGTCTTTACCGCTGTACTTGACCGTATGGATGCAAACCATGGTATTGATCTGTATAAGATTATGGATGTTGCTGAAGACTTAGTCACGCCAATGATGGATCAACCGATTCGCATTGATAGAAACGCACTAACGCTTGGCTATGCTGGCGTATATTCATCATTCTTGCTGTTCGCTGAACGCGCCGAGAAAAAATATGGTGTACCCGCGCGTGATATATTGCTCGAACTTGGACGCCTTAAAACTGTTGGCGGGCAGGAAGATATGATTGATGACACGGCTATGACAATGGCTAAAGCCCTAAAAGCGGGTAAAGCTTGAGTATAAACAAGTCCTATTGGCACCAGCATGCATTGCTGCTGGTGCTAACGCTTTACTGTATCGAAAAATTTGTTGGTCGCCAAATTTTGGCGGTGATGATTGAACCTATCAAAGCTGAATTCGGTGCGACTGATGCTCAAATGGGCTTATTAACAGGTTTCGCATTTGCAATAGTTTTTACCTTAACAGGCGTATCAGCTGGACGCCTTGCTGATAAAGTTAATCGTACAAATTTACTCGCACTTAGCGCTATTTGTTGGTGCATAATTACCGCACTTAGTGGCTTTGCAACAGGCTTTATTATGCTATTGGTAATACGCATGATAATTGCAGTGGCTGAATCGCCAGTAACAGCAGCATCATTATCATTACTTGCCGACACCTACCCCATAGAGCGACGCTCATTTGCGATTAGTTGCTATACCTCGGGTGCAACTTTTGCGGCCATCATAGCACTAACCATTGGCGCTTATTGGGTCGAACAATATGGCTGGCGCCACACCTTTGTTATAATATCTGCCCCAGCATTATTAATTTCTTTACTGTTCTTTTTTGTTATGCGTGAACCTCGTCGCGGCCAGTATGATGAAGTTAGCGATACGCCAGTTTCGCCTGTACAAACAACAGAACAGCTAGGTTTCAGAGAGTCGATAAAAACATTACTCAAACGGAAAGATTATCGCTTACTCGTTATTTCTAGTGCAACGGCAACTTTAGGCGCAAACGCTTTTGGTATGTGGAATGCCACTTTTTTAGTACGTAGTCATGATCTAACGCTAACACAAGCAGGGATGATGGCGGGATTTTTTGGTGGCGGTGCCGCTGCTATAGGTATTCTGTTAAGCGGCTATCTAGCCGATAGAATAGCAAAACGCAAAGGCGTGTTATGGTTACCCTTGCTAGGTCATATACTCGGTTGGGTTTCTATCGTTATCTATTTACTTTGGCCCAAAGGGTTAGGCAATGATTTTTCTTTTGCGGGTATTCCTTTTGCCATGCTATTTTGCACATTAGCGAGTTTCTTTTCCGTGTGGTGGGTCAGCCCATGCCTCACACTATTAACCGGCATTGTTCCAGGAAACCAGCGAGCACTGGCAATTTCTATGCAAACCGTGCTTATCACATTTTTAGGGATTGGCGTAGGGCCGATGCTAGTGGGTATACTCAGTGATTTATTCAGCGGCTTAACTGGTGTTGAATCTTTGCGCTACGCGCTGCTTATAAGTAGTAGCACAACCTTAATATCAGTGATTTACCTCTTTAAGTTAAAGTCTTATCAGGCAAGCCAAACACTAAAGTATCACCCTATAAAGAACGTTTAAAGAAAAAATTTTAATTAACAATGCTAAGGAATTTATTATGTCAATTACAGCAGTCACAGGTTCAGCGTCAGGTATTGGCGCCGCAGTGTGTCAACAATTACGCCAAGCAGGACATACCGTGATCGGAATAGACCGTCAAGAAGCAGAGGTTGTTGCTGATTTATCATCAAGTGAAGGCCGTGCTCATGCCGCAGAGCAAGTTATCGCGCTCGCAGAAGGCAAACTTGACGGCCTTGTCTGTTGTGCAGGTCTTGGCGTTACAGCGCCGAGCAGCAGTTTAGTTGCCTCAGTGAATTATTTTGGCTCAACCGAACTAATTGATTTACTGCAACCAGCACTCGCTCAAGGTACTAACCCAGCCATTACCATAATAGGCTCTGTTGCAGCTAGCCAACAGGTGGCCGACCCACACCCAATGACTGAGTTAATGCTAAACAATGATGAAGCAGCAACACGTGCATTGGCCGATGAACTAGGTCAACCACACATAGCTTATGCAGCTTCTAAGTACGCATTAACCGTACATTGTCGCCGCTTAGCCGTGAAAACAGGCAGCACCGGTGTACGTCTTAATATTGTTGCACCGGGTGCAATTGAAACACCATTACATGAAGCTTCTAAAAACGATCCACGTTTTGGTGAAGCCGTACGTAATTTTATTGCGCCAATCGGTCGTAACGGTCAGCCAAGTGAAATTGCCGACGCGGTTAGTTTCCTACAATCACCACAAGCCTCTTTCGTACACGGTAGTATTATTTATGTTGATGGTGGTATGGATGCCATGATGCGTAATGGTGACTTTTAACTTTAAGACTTTAAGATAGATAATAAAAAACCGATTGCTATCACTACCAATCGGTTTTTTCATGGAAAAATTTAGCTAAATTTAGAAGCTATAACGACTGATCGTATCAACCACACATGCTGGTCTTGATTGTTCAGCCACTTCAATGGTTACTCTAGTGGTAACCTGAACACTTGCTTTAACCAATTCAACACTGACAATTTCACCAGTACCACGAATCTTACTACCCGCTTTGACAACACTAGGAAAACGTATCTTGTCGCAGCCATAGTTAACCCCCATGGTGATATTTTGCACGTCGACCAATTGAGGTAAAAAATAGTTAACCAATGAAAGCGTCAGATAGCCATGGGCAATACAACCACCAAAGGGGCCCGCTGC
>Ga0105358_10000624_pt1 | contig 18012 bp, 18 predicted proteins | sample GOMGulsemesocosm_5_FD_83509 | JGI IMG/M metagenome (GOLD analysis project Ga0105358, IMG submission 83509) | Methane-oxidizing microbial communities from mesocosms in the Gulf of Mexico - GOM15C Gulf of Mexico | ecosystem: Environmental > Aquatic > Marine > Cold seeps | place: Gulf of Mexico... | reverse complement strand
GAGAAGTAAAAAAAACAGCGCGCCATAGAGAGGTCCGAAAAGAGACCCGATCCCACCAAGAACGACCATAATTATGAGATCGCCAGAACGTGTCCAATGCATCATGTCGGGACTAATAAAGTCCGTAAGATTTGCGAGTAGGAACCCCGCATAACCGCTAATAGAGCCGGCAATTACAAAGGCGACTAATTTGAACTGAAAGACCGAAAAACCTATAGATTTCATACGCCCTTCATTTAGTCGAATACCTTGAAGAACAGCTCCAAACCGCGAGCGGTTCAAGGCGTTCATCCCCAAAAGAGCGATCAAGACGGAGGCAAAGGATATATAGTAAAGCGTTTGCTCGTTGGACAAATCTATAAGATCGCCAAAGTCACTTCGATCATAAAGAGAGAGGCCGTCATCGGCACCATATCTTTCAACGCCTACGGCTGTAAAATAAAGAAGCTGCGAGAAGGCAAGGGTTATCATGATAAAATGTATACCACGGGTTCGCAGTGCAATCAGGCCAATAAGGAGGGAGAGTAGGGCCGAGAGAGTGATGGCAGTTAATACTTGAAAATATCCATTTTGCATCCAGTTCATGCCGTCTTCAAATGCATGCACTGTAGTAATGCCGACGACATATCCACCAACGCCAATAAAGGCGGCGTGACCGAAACTAATCATCCCGCCAAAACCGATTAGTAAGTTTAAGCTAATGGCACTGATAGCCAGAATAAGAATACGGGTAAAAAAACCGGTATAGAAGCGATCGCCAGCTAAATCGCTGAACAGAGGGATCAGAGCGATTAGAGTTAGCAGAGCAAAATTAAAGATATGGTTGCGGTTCATGTTTTACCCTTGAGCGGATTTTTGTGGAAACAAACCTTCTGGTCTGATCGCTAAAACCAAAATCATAAGTATATATACCAGCATGGAAGACAGGGCCGGAGCGAGCGTTTGGGCGTTGTCGCTGCCGATTATCAATGAAAGAAGTTCAGGGAGAAATGATCGTCCAACAGTGTCAATGATACCGACTAAGATAGCGGCTAGAAAGGCACCTCTTACAGATCCAATGCCACCGATAACGATCACAATCAGAGTAACAATAAGGATACTGTCACCCATCCCAACTTCTACAGATAAAAGCGGGCCCGCCATTAAGCCCGCAAGACCGGCGAGAGCCGCGCCTAGGCCAAAAACCATCGTAAAAAGAAACGAAATATTTACGCCTAGAGCACTAATCATAGAACGATCACTAGCGCCAGCCCGAACCAACATACCCAGTCGAGTCCGCTGGATAAAATAGTAGAGGCAGGCGGCAACGAGGCACCCCATCAGGATAATAAACAGTCGGTAAACCGGGTAGGGGACGCCCGGTAGTATTTCGAAACTGCCTTCAAAATAGGTCGGCAAGGCTATATCCAAGCCAATGGGTCCCCATACCAGTCTGACTAATTCATTAAAAAATAGAACAAGACCAAAGGTTGCTAGAACTTGGTCCAAATGGGGTCTCGAATACAAATGCCTGAGGGCGATGTGATCTAATAATACGCCAAGAATAAACGTGGCGGGCAAAGCAAGGATCGCCCCAAAGAGGAAGCTGCCGGTCCAGTTCGTAAAAGTGGCACAAAAATAGGCTCCCATCATGTAAAGAGAGCCATGGGCAAGATTGATCATATCCATGATGCCAAAAACAAGCGTCAATCCCGCTGCAAGGAGGAACAACAATAGGCCATATTGTAACCCATTGAGGAGTTGTTCTAATAGAAGCCACCAGTTCATGAAAGCCTTGACCGTAAGTTAAAAATTCTGCGTCATTTTGCAGATTTGGGCCGCTAGGCACAAATTGTTTATGGCAGGATCAGAATATTTATGGTTTGAGGGGGAAAAGGTAAGTTGGTTACTTCCATTTCAGCCGAAATGTCCAGAGAAGTAACCAACCTTTAACTAACCCATAAGGTACCACTAAATAGCGGGTGTTTTGGTTAGTTAAAATTTTAAGTTGGTGTTTCCATCGGACTAAAGGCTACAGGGGGAGTCCCATCTACTATCATTCTATTCATCACGCGATGGTAATTGTAATCTCCCAAAGCGTAATGTTGTGTCGCTAAGTTATCCCAAATAGCGATGGAGTTGACTTCCCATTTAAAACGAACTTGGTATTCCGGTTTCTTCACATGTTCGGTGAGGAAATTTAGCAGCATTCGACTTTCATCTGTGGTCAGTTTTTCAAACCCGGCAGTCCAAATAGAATTTACGAATAAGAGAGGCATCCCGGTCACAGGGTGCTTAATAACAGCAGGATGGCTTCTCGGTGGGTTTTCCTGCGCATTCTTTTCTATCGTCGACGACTCTAGGTATCCAGTCATCCCAAGCCGCATATCGTGAATGGCATCAAGGCTTAACAGGAGATTTTTAATGGGTTCTGATAAGCCTTCAAAGGCCGCATTACAACACATCCACATTGTATCACCGCCCCCATCAGGAGGGATGTCTTTGGCCCTTAAAATACTGGCCGCGGAAGGTCTTTCTCTAAAGGTAACATCTGAATGCCACCGGTTCGTTCCCGTATTTCCGCCTTTTGTTGCAATGACATGAATTTCAGAATGATTGTCGACTTTCTTGAAAAATTCATGAATTTCCAGTTTTCCTAATCTTTTGCCAAGCTCCAGATACTTTTCTTCCGAGATATTCTGGTCTCTGAAAAAAATGACTTTGAACTGGGCTAAGGCTGATCGTATTTCATCATAGACTTCATCTGGATTATCGTTCGCTAAGTCAATATTACTGAGCGTAGCACCAATAGTGGGCGTTGACGGTGTTACATCGAAATGTTTGTATTGTGTATTCATCATTTCCCCCATTTTTATAACTATAATTTCAGTTATGGTTTTGTGTAAATACTTTCTGGATATCCTAATTTTAAGAGTTGATTGGCTTAAGTTTTGAATAAACGGTCAGCATTCTTGTTAAATTTTCTCGCATTTGAGGATCGTCCAGTTTGATAGGGCCGGGATCATTCAGGATCGCTTGTACTAGGGTCCCAAAAAGCATCTGCATTCCAAAAAATATAGAGTTTTTACTCTCTTCTGGAGAATGATCACAAAAATCGGCTTTTAAGGTATCTAAAAGTACTTCTGTCATTTTCTTGCCGCAAACTCGTATTGGCTCCCAACCCAAAGAATCTTTTGGAGAGTTCACGAGGGACTCTCGGAGAACACCTCTAATCTCGCTGGTAACAATATCCATAGTTGCGTTTACCACTTTTCGAAAAACGTCTTCAGGGACAGTTGGAGCTTTGCTTACATCCGTAATAACATACTCTAAACGACGTAACATCTCTGTAACGGAGGCTTCTTGAACAGCCCTGAAAAAGCTTAATTTGTCATCAAATCGACTATAAAATGTGCCTACTGAAAAGCCACAATCCTTGCAAAGATCAGCAATTGAAATTTGAGAAATACTCTTTTTGCATAATAGCTTAATACCTGTATCAATCAGTTGATTTCGGCGATGACGGCTGCGTTGTTGAACAGCTGGTTTTACGCCTGGTACATTTTTATTTAACTGCCATTCAATAACGTTTTTCATATTATTCAACAAACCTACTTGAAATTACTATTAAAACAATCTTGGCGAGAATTATTGTATATTATATTCTTGAAATAATTAAAATCATAGTTATGATTATGCTTCAGGAAAAAATCATATGCAATCAGAAATTTAGAGGATTTCCGTACTGAATTCAAAGTAAATGTCCTGTTTCATCACTTTGATCATTGTTGAAAATGCATTTTTGATGAAGCGAGTTTAAGCATTGTGGTTGCATTAGCCCGGATAAAGTTTGACAGGAGGGGATCAGATGACAAAAACTAGCGTTGTAATTGCGTTATTCGCACTCTTTTTCACAGTAAATTCAGTTGCGAAGGCAACAGCAGAAACAATTTTGAAATTTGCTCTGTCGGCACCAGCTAAGACGCCTTGGACAGCCTCTGCACTGGAACTTGCTAAATCCATTGGGATAAAGACAAATAATTCTGTCAAAGTTAATGTCTTTCCAGGTAGTCAATTAGGCAATGAACAAGACGTTATACGGCAAGTCGTTCGCGGACGTATTCATATAGGAGGGTTTTCCAATACAGCTGCGAGTTTGGTTGTTCCGGAAATTGCATTATTAGCAGCTCCATATTTATGGGATTCCGTTGCTCAAGCCGATTGTGCTTTGGATAACCATTTGAGGGCGGTATTTGAAGAAAAACTCAACCAGAAAGGTCTTGTCCTCTTAGGGTGGAGTGAGGTTGGACTAATGGGATATGCCTCCACAAAACCTCTGTTGGGAATGGACGATTTAGTCGGCATCAAGATGCGCGTTGCGCCCACAAAAGCGTCAGCAATTACTGCAAATACATTGGGTGCAAATTCCGTTGTTTTACCTATAACTGAGGTGGCTTCAGCTCTGCAGACAGGTCTTGTGGAAGGGGCCGATTTACCAGGCTTGGCATTTGCGGCTCTGGGAATTGGAAAAGTTGCACCTAATTGGTTTGCCACAAATCACTCTCATCAAGTTGGCCTTGTGGTTATGAGTGCAAAGGTTTGGAAGAAATTTAGCCCTGAAGTACAGAAGCAAATTATGAAGGCTCAGTTGTCCCCTGATTATATCCGTGTTCGTGTACGCGGAGCCGAAAAAGCTCTGCTCGGAAAATTTGTAAAAGAGGGCGGCAATCTGGTTCCATTGTCTGAAGGGGACAGGACAAAAATGCAAGAGTTAGGGGCACAGGCAACGAAGGAACTTGTAGAGGAACTCGGTGGTGACGCGAGAGACGTTTATCAACAAATTCTGAACGCCAAACAAGCGTGTAGCTGAATTCTACTCTCAATTTCAGGATCGTTTCAGATGATAGTACGTCAATTTTTACAGGCTCAATTTAGGCTAGAAGCAGGGGTTACTGTATTGGCGTATGGAGCCGCAGCTTTAAGTCTTCTTAGTGACATTATTGGGCGAGAGGTTTTTGAGCAGGGGATCTGGGGCGCGCAAAGATTTGCTGTGTATGCAGCAATCGTTGCGGGATTCCTCGGGATGGTACTTGCTGCCGCTGAAAATAGCCTCATTCGGCCTCAAATGCTTGATTTTGTAATCCCAGTGGAAATGGAAGATGGGTTTAATCGAGTGTCGGATTTGGTATCCGCCTTGTTATATGGTGGTTTAGCCTATCTATCGGTGAATTTTGTCTGGGAGACATTCATTAACGGGGATACGGCACCAGTCCTTGACTGGCCTCTTTGGCCAATTCAGCTCATTTTGCCTTATGCTTTTCTTTCCGTTTCATTGAGGTTTTCGTTACAGAGCTTTGACCCTTCTTTGAAGTTAAACAAAGAAATCGGGGGAGTTTAGTAATGGTTGTTTTTGGTTTAATTTGTCTTCCAATTCTACTGCTCATTTTACGGCAAAATTTGATCCTTATTCTTTTTTGCGTCGCAGCCTATATCCATTATTTCTTTGGTGACGGGGTTCTTGAATATATCGTCGAAGATATGTGGATCGGTCTGGATAAAGAAGTATTATTATCGATCCCGCTTTTCATTTTATGCGGAAATATTATGACAAAGGGCCAGATTGCTAAAAGATTAATCGGCCTGGTGTCTGCCCTTGTATCACCGTTCCCAGGTGGTCTTGGTCTGGCAACAATTATCTCTTGTGCTGTTTTTTCTGCAATTTCAGGGTCCTCAGCCGTCACACTGTTATCCGTGGGGGCTGTGCTCTATCCCGCTTTAATGAAGGCGGGGTATGACAAAAAATTTGCTCTTGGCGCTTTGGCATCTGGTGGTACGCTTGGTGTAGTTATTCCGCCCTCAATTCCACTGATATTGTTTGGAATTGTCACAGAAACATCCATCACTGATTTATTTAAAGCGGGAATGATACCGGGACTAGTTCTAACCGGTGTGATGGGCGCTTATGCCATTTACGTGAACCGTCATATGCCGCGCATACCCATAAATTTTCCTGAACTCAAAATTAGAGTGAGAGAAGGTATCTGGTCGATGTTCATGCCCGTTTTACTTTTGGGCGGCATCTACTCCGGGTATTTCACCCCAACCGAAGCGGCGGCTGTAGCCTTGGCCTATGCTTTCATTATCGAGATTTTTATTCATCGCGATATGCGCTTTAAAGATTTTTATGACGTATCTATATCGACGGCTAAGTTGTTAGGGGCGCTATTCCCACTTCTTGCTATTGCTATGAGCCTCAATTTATTATTGGCGTCTGAACAGGTACCACAAGATTTGGCTAATTGGGTTACCTCTTTGGTAGACAGTCCATTAACATTCTTGTTGGCAATGAATTTGTTGCTTCTGCTCGTCGGATGTTTTTTGGATATTAACGCAGGGATCCTGATCTTGGCGCCCATTTTACTTCCTTTAGCGACTAATTTTGGCATTAATCCCGTTCACCTTGGGATTATTATGGTGGTCAACTTAGAGGTTGGGTTTTTAACGCCGCCAATTGGTATAAATCTAATGATCTCGATGACAGCATTTAATGAGAAATTCAAACTGATTTGCCAATCAGTCGTGCCTTTCATCGGTCTAATCATAGGCGTTGTCTTGCTGGTGACTTATATTCCAGCGATGGCATTGGCTTTAATAAATTAAAGGAGAGGCAATGGCGTGCCTCTCCTTTAATTTTTACCAACTCATTTTGCATTCTTTTGCGTATGGGTCCTGATGCTTTTTATTAACGGTTTCGACAATCTTGGTTGTGTAAGTACCGCCTTCTTCCTTTATTACTTCTAGCAAGTAGAAATCCTGAATGGGCATATGGTTTTGACCATAACTGTAAGGGCCCCGAATACTCTCAAAGTCGGCTGCCCGCAAAGCCGCCCTTATCCTGCCTTTGTCTTTAAGATTTCCGCCTACTTTCACAACCGCGCTATTGATGAGCATGATTGAGTCGTAAGCTTGAGCGCCATAATAAGTAGGATAACGGCCATATTTTTTCTTAAAGTCAGCGACATAACGTTTATTGGCTGGTGCATCCAAATCGCGTGACCAAAAACGGGTCAATTTAATACCCTCAGTATGCTTGCCTACTTTTGGTAAATTGAGATTATCTACGGTGAATGTCGTGTATAGCTGAACTGTATTTTTAAGCCCTGATTGATAATATTGTTTTAAGAATTGCGTACCGTGCTTGCCGGGATAGAAAACCCATAGAGCTTCTGGTTTTGCCGCGCGTACTTTTGCAAGTTCAGCAGAAAAGTCTAATTGTCCTGGGAATTTGGTAAGATCTTTGCCAATAACCTTCCCTTTAAACGTACGCTCGATCCCACTGACCATATTTTTACCAGCAGCATAATTGGGTGCCATTAGATAGAGGGATTTTATGCCCTTCCGATTTAGTAGCTCCCCCATGGCCATCGGTGTCTGGTCATTTTGCCATGAAGTTGAGAACATATTTTCATTGCAGAGTTTTCCTGCGATTAGGCTGTGGCCTGCATTGGAAATAATCAGGAATTTGTCGTTTGAAACAACCGTTTTGTAGGAGGCAAGGAGGACGTGGCTCCAAATATAGCCTGCAACGAAATCCACATTTTCTTTTTTAACAAGCTTATCGGTTTTTTGCTTGCCAATCTCTGGCTTGAAGCCATCGTCTTCATATATGATTTCAATATCGAGAGGGCCCATTTTTCCGCCCAAATGCTCGATGGCAAGGTTGGCCGATCTTTGCATGTCTTGGCCAATTGCTCCGGCACCTGTCGTTAGTGTCGTGACAAATCCGATTTTAACTTTTTCAGCCGCTATGCCTAATGTGCCGTTTAGTAATATTGCCGCCGCCACTGATGTCGCAAATCCTACGATTATTTTCTTCAATGTAGCCTCCGTTTGTCCCTAACAAAAATTTCTGGAAGAAAGAGATTCATGTAGGGCCAACGTAGACAAAATTAGACAAACAGCAAGAATATATTGTTCATAAAACGCAGTTTACGGCGGCTTGTCGGTGTACGTTAGAAAAATGGAATTTTATTAGTCAAATTTTGAAATAGTTGGGGTAGTTTTATAAATCAATGAACCTGTCAGGATGTCCTCAATAATCGCTGTAATGTTTATTGGATTAATTAAAGCAGGTTGATTGTTCGCTTCAGATACTTGTTCCAGAAGATTTTGGTAAGAAAGATCTTGTTGCTCTGCTACTAGGCGCAAAGATTTTTCCAAATCAGTCGTTAAAGTGATGCCAGGGCACAATGTGTAGACCGATATGTCTCTGTCTATTAGTTCTGCATTAAGGGACTGCCCTAAAGCGATTAAGCCCGCTTTGGATGCCGCATATATGGATTGGTTCGCACCACCTGTGAGACCAATAGCAGCTGCGATATTGATCACAATGCCAGACCCGTTTTCTTTAAATCCATCAAGAGTACCGCGTAGCGTATTTACGGGACCTCCGAGATTGAAATTTAAAACAGTTTGAATGTCAGAGGCCGGGATTTCTTCAAAGGGTGCGGTGCAGGGTAGGTCAATTGCATTTATAAGACAGAAGGGGGCACCCAGCAGGTTTGTTGCCCATTCAATAGCCTGAAATGTCTGACCCTCATCAGAGTAGTCCGTCACATAATCTTGAACTTCAACCTCGTTCGCAGAATGAATATGCTCTCGCTGGGTTGCGACAGAGGCAGGATCATCACTTATCAGGGATAGTTTCGCACCAAGGGCCGCAAGGGATAAAGAAATATGGGCACCAATGCCTTTATCTCCGCCAGCGATTAGAATGTGTTTATCGGATAAGGGGAGGGTTTTGTTGGGACCTTCAGAAATTTTATTCTTTTCCAACAATGCGTCAATAGCCTGCCAAGGATCCCGTTCAATGTCTGATCGTGTCATTTTTGATACCAATGTAACTTTTAAGAGAAAGCTTTAAAGGTGATCATAGTGAAGGTATCTTTGATATGGGGGATTACTTGAATTTCTTCGTTTACAAAGTGCCCAATATCCTGACTTTCATCTAAATAGCATTTCATCATCAAGTCGTATTTTCCTGAAATTGAGTAGACTTCAGATACATTTTCTACTCGTAGAACAGCTTCATCGGCAACTGTATATGCTTTTCCAAGTTCGCATTTGACCATGACAAATATAGTTTTCACGAGTAGGGCCTCATTTCATAAAGGAACAATTTCTAGTTTCTAGCACGGTTCTTACTGAATTGGCAAAATGCTAAAATTTAGAGAAAATAAAAGGGGCCATTAAGGCCCCTTGTTTGTTATTTATCTACTGACTTGTGAAATGGTATCTTAAAAAATGCTGGTACATTTTCGCCAAGACCTAAAACCGGGGTGTCATCGTCATCCCTGTTATATCGAGCTCTTTTCGGCCGCGGTGGCTTGGAAGTTTTCCAGTCGTCGCGCTGCCTATGAGGCGTAGACTTTTCTTTGGTTTCATCGATTACAGGAGCTTTTTCAGACGCTTGCTTATTTCGGCTTCTATCAGCGGCTGGTCGCCCTCTACTTTTTTCAGATTTTCCTCTAGGCGGTCTTTTGGAACGGGTTTCGATCTCCTTACCTTCAGCAGAAATCTCCTCCATTCCCTCAATTTCTCTTTTCGGGATTTCTTTGCCAATTGTTTTATAGATGGCAGCGAGAAATTTTTCATCTCCGCGACAAGTTAAGGTGAATGCGTGTCCTTCTTGTCCAGCGCGACCTGTCCGTCCAATACGATGGACATAATCTTCCGAATGGATCGGAACATCAAAGTTAAAGACGTGGCTTACGCTGGATACATCAATGCCTCGGGCTGCAACATCAGAACAGACTAAATGCGAGATTTCCTTGGACTTGAATTTTTCAAGTGTTTCCATGCGCTCGCTTTGAGACATGTCACCATGCATAGCACCCGCATTAAAATTGTGTTTTTTCAACGATCCTAGCAGAATATCTACATCCCGCTTTCTATTACAGAAGATGAAAGAGCTGGTAACCGTTGGATCATTGAGTAACTTGCGAAGTGCAGGGCGTTTCTCACGTTTATGAACCGTGAAAAGTGCCTGTGTTACGGTTGATGCCGCTTGAGAAGGGGCCTCGACTTTTACTTCTTTTGGGTTCATCAAAAATTTGTCTGCAAGTTTACGCATGTCTTTTGACATGGTCGCAGAGAAAAACAATGTTTGCCGAATGGGCGGCATCAAAGAGACGATCCGCTCAACATCCGGGATAAAACCCATATCCATCATGCGGTCGGCTTCATCAATAACCAGTGTTTTAACACCGTTAAGGAGCACTTTACCCCGCTCAAAATGGTCAAGAAGGCGGCCAGGTGTCGCAATCAGTACATCAACGCCTTTATCCAGCTTTGCTTCCTGATCGGCAAAAGAAACGCCGCCGATTAGAAGCGCCATGGAAAGTTTATTGTATTTACCGTATTTTTCGAAATTTTCAGAGACCTGAGCTGCGAGTTCTCTTGTTGGTTCGAGAATCAAGGAGCGCGGCATACGCGCTTTTGTTTGGCCGGAAGCCAAAATGTCAATCATCGGCAACGTAAAACTTGCGGTTTTACCGGTACCTGTTTGGGCTGTTCCCAATACGTCCCGTCCCATCAACACAAAAGGAATGGCTTTTTCCTGAATTGGTGTGGGGGTATTATATCCTGAGTCCTCTACCGCTTTAAGGACTTCTGGGCCTAAGCCAAGGTCTGCAAATGTCATGCGTTGGTTGCTACCACGAATATTTCAAAATACTAGAAAACACAGGCAATCTAGTGAAAACAGCAGTTCTGTCAACATTTCCTTTGTATTTACATAAATACAACAGCTTAAGTGCACCATATATGTCATAGGTTTTGAAAATATGTATGATGCCGCAGAATTTTTCCTAACTCTCTTGGCGAATAGGTTAATTAGTTAAATTCATGTTTTGAAAATGTGGAGCCTCGCGATAAATGAGTGAAAAGAATCCTTTAATCCTTGTGCCAGGATTACTCTGTACATCGGATTTGTGGCGTGATCAGACACAAGCCTTGTCGGATATAACCGATGTTCATATTCCAACCCACCATTTGGATGATAATATTGAAGCAATCGCAGATCGAATCCTTGCGACCGCACCAGATCATTTCGCTCTTGCCGGATTGTCTATGGGGGGCTACGTGGCCCTTGAGATAATATTACGGGCACCGGAGCGCGTAAGTCATTTAGCCCTTATTGATACCCGGGCCGATGCTGATTCTGAGAAAGACAAAAAGAAAAGACAAGATTTTATAAGGCTTGTTGAGCGAGGTCGCGTTTTTAAAGGGGTGACCGAAAGCTTGCTTCCCATGCTAATCCACCCCAGTCGTTTTAAAGACGAAGCTTTAACAAGCCGCATATACCAAATGGCTGAAGATATTGGCAAGGATGGCTTTATCCGGCAGGAAATTGCGATCATGAACCGAAAAGATCGCTGGGCTGAATTGGATCAAATAGATTGCCCAACTCTTGTCTTGTCTGGGAATGAGGACGCCTTAATCCCGGCCCCTAATCAGCAAAAAATGGCGGAAGCCATTCCAGATGCTGAATTTCATATCATTCCTGAATGCGGTCATTTGCCATCAATGGAACGGCCTTTTGAGACAAATACACTTATGCGGGAATGGTTAAGCTGGTAAACTGCCTATCTCTCATCCTGTAAGAGAGGCTAGATGTCCAAATTATCAGCAAAACGGGCATTTTCTTGAATAAAAGCGAAACGAAGTTCCGGTTTTTTTCCCATTAAACTATCAACGCGATCGACGGTTTCCCCATATTCTTCCATCGGTATTTGAATACGAAGCAAGGTGCGTTTTTCTGGGTTCATAGTTGTTTCTTTCAACTGTGCCGGAGGCATTTCACCAAGACCTTTAAATCGGCTGATCTCGATTTTGCCGCGTCCTTTAAACTCTGTCTCCATAAGTTTGTCTTTATGGGTGTCATCCATAGCATATAAGGTTTTCCCGCCTTGGCTTATGCGATAGAGGGGGGGCTGGGCGAGGTAGAGATGCCCATCTGAAATTAGGTGCGGCATTTCTTGGTAAAAGAAAGTCATAAGGAGGGACGCGATATGGGCACCATCCACGTCCGCATCCGTCATGATAATGACTTTGTCGTACCGTAATTCTTTTTCGCTATAGTTGTCCCGTGTGCCACAACCAAGGGCCTGCATAAGATCAGACAATTCCTGATTGGCTTTAATCTTTGTTGCTGCTGCGGACGCCACATTCAGGATTTTTCCTCGTAATGGAAGAATAGCTTGAGTTTTTCTGTTGCGGCCCTGTTTTGCAGAACCTCCCGCGCTATCACCCTCGACGATGAATATTTCAGTGCCTTCTTTTCCGTTTTGAGAGCAGTCAGCAAGCTTTCCCGGTAGCCGTAGACGGCTTGTTGCAGTCTTCCGGGTGGTTTCTTTTTCAGCGCGACGGCGCAACCGGTCTTCTGACTTGGCAATTATCCAAGATAATAAATTGTTGGATTGATCGGGAGCAGAAGCAAGCCAATTGTCAAAATGGTCCTTAATTGCTAAATCAACAACTTTGGCAGCTTCCGGGGTCGATAATTTTTCTTTTGTTTGTCCCTGAAATTGTGGTTCTGGGATAAATACTGACAGAACAGCAGACGCGCCTCCTAACAAATCTTCAGCTGTGATCTGCGCTGCTTTCTTGTTATTTACCAACTCCCCATAGGCTTTTAACGATCGAACTAGAGTTGTTCTAAAGCCAGACTCGTGAGTTCCTCCTTCAGGAGTTGGTACAGTATTACAATAGGAGTTCAAAAACGATAAATTGTCAGTAGTCCAGGCGATGGCCCACTCAACCCGTCCCCGATCTCCTTCAATTTCAACACGACCATGGAATGGCTCTGTAGTAACTGTTTGTCTGTCGGCAATAGTTGCTGATAAAAAGTCGGAAAGGCCGCCAGGAAAGTGAAGGGTCGCCTCTGTTGGTGTTTCGTCCTTTATCAGCTCAGGTGCCGATTTCCACCTAATTTCAACGCCTCTAAACAGATAAGCTTTTGATCTTACAAGTTTGTAGAGCTTTGCAGGTCGAAGAGCCGTTCCTTGTTCAAAAATCTCATCATCTGGATGGAAATGGATCATTGTGCCGCGACGGTTTGGCGCAGCGCCAATTTTTTCAAGAGAACCTAAAGGTAGACCACGGGAGAATTCTTGACGCCACAGAATTTTATCTCTGGCAACTTCAACTACAGTTTTATAAGAAAGCGCATTTACAACAGAAATACCCACACCATGAAGGCCGCCAGCGGTATGATAAACTTTGTTTGAAAATTTACCGCCAGAATGCAACGTCGTTAAAATGACCTCAAGAGCTGATTTATCTTTGTATTTCGGATGAGGGTCAACAGGGATACCACGGCCGTTGTCGCGAATTGACAGGGACCCATCGCTATGCAGTTCAACGTCGATGCGGCTTGCAAAACCTGCAACGGCTTCATCCATTGAATTGTCGAGTACCTCTGCGGCCAAATGATGGCGGGCTCGCTCATCAGTGCCTCCGATATACATGCCTGGACGTTTGCGAACAGGCTCCAATCCCTCAAGGACTTCGATGTCCTTTGCGGAATAATTAGAGGTTTCTGCTTTTGGTCGCTGAAATAAATCGGACATTGATCGGGCTCTACTACTCAAAAAACATAAGTCTTGAGATAACAGAATACTATTCTCTCCGCTCAAGGAAAGTGTATAATTTACTTATTCTTACAAAAATTGTTCAGGATGCCATTTAATATGACAAGTAAATTTAGCGATCCAATTATCCGTACCGCTCCACAACCTAAGGATTGCAACAATAATGGAGATATTTTTGGGGGATGGGTACTCTCGCAAATGGACATCGCGGGTGGGGTCCTTGCTGCACGCCGAGCGAAAGGGCGGGTAGTTACTGTCGCCGTTGAAGCAATGACCTTTCACCAACCTATTAAAACAGGTGATGTTGTTAGCATTTATGGTGAAATATTGAAGACAGGCAGGACGTCAATGCATATCAAATTGACGACTATCGTTGTTCGAAAATTGGATCCAACAGAAATCAAAGTGACTGAAGGTACTTACATTTTTGTCGCTATTGATGAAGATGGAAAGCCAAGAGAAGTCCCTGTCGAATAAAAAATGGCTATTAATTGCGGGAGAAATTTATGATTTTCCCGCTTTTCTAGCCATTATTTGTTTGATTTTCCGCTCTTCCCATTCTGCGTCAAAGAAGGGCGCAAAATCAAATAGCTGAATGCTATGCAAGAAAATGCCGATCCCCCAGCCTAGTGTTGGCCAAATTGCCCAATAGTAGGAAGATGTCATCATGTTCAGAATGTGCAGAAACGCTATTACGACAGCAAATGTGAGAAGATGTTTATAAAAGTGCCGGAGATTGCGAACTTTTTTCTTCGCCTGCTTGTAGGCTTTATCATCATCGACAGTCATGAACTTCTCCTTACAATATAGTAATAATATATCGTCTCGATTTATTTGTGTCTTCGAAAGATTATGTGTTTGTGATGAAGGTTACTGTGATGCGCGGGGCCGTCTGGTGTTTTTTAATCCTTGGGGAAGTCAAGCAACCCACTTAAGTTGAGAAAACCTTCGGCTTCAGCATAGCTTCTGCAAATCAGAATGTTTTCAGCGGCATCCCCGCTCAATGACATAAAGCTCCTCGCCGTTCCAAAAGAGATTTCGCTAGGTGCGATGATGACTGTTTTGGACGTTGCTTCCAGTAACGGGTTCTTTGCAAGCTTACCTATATAATCAATTGATAATTCGAACTTAATTACCATAGTGAGGTCAATGAACTGATTTTGAGAGGGTTTGAATTTTGGATCACTCTTAATTGCTTCTATAATTTCTGTAGTTTCGTTGTCGGTGATATGTTCAATTCCCCTTATGACAATAAGGTTGCTCCTCAAATTTATGGAATAGGCATATGGCATGATAGTAATATGTATATTTTTGGTGCTGGTGCAATTGATTAGGCTATCTTATCGAAAAAAAAGTCGCCGAATGGCGTCCCATTTCACAGCGACATAAACATGCAATATGTCGTCTGTAAAGATGTCTCATTTATTAAGAATTCATAGTCGGTGCCAAGGCTAGCCGCCATCATCGCAGTTAATGCCAAATCGAAGTTCCCTCTACAATGAGGGAAACAGGTTTTAAACCGTTTTCCGTTCGGATTGTGTGTGTGTGGGGTAGGAGAAAAAGTAGAGCGATCGCTTTTTATAGCATTAGGAGATTACGCAAACCACTTATGCATAATATCTCCTCAGCCTCTGCATAACTGCGGCACGCATGCACATTTCTTTCTGCTTTTCCACTTAATGAAATGAAGGATCTTGCCGTTCCAAAGGCGACATCAGTAGGAACAACGAATATTACAGTTGAAGTTGGTTCAAGAAGAGAGTTTTTCGCAATTCTTTCGTTGAAAGCCATTGATATTTCAAAATGTTTTACATCTGAAAAATCCACGACTTCGTTAAGTTGAGTGTTAAATCTTATATCACTAATCAACTTATGCCGAACCAGGTCGACATCGGTTTCAGTGATCGTTCCACTATACTTTATCAAAATAAGATTCTTGTCTGTATCGATATTATATTTAAATGGCATTTGTCCAATATACAGATTTTTATTGTGTACTGGAAGATACAAAAGGTTGTCCGAGTTTTCGGTTTTTTACCTTTAGGGAATTAGGGGGACTAAGTTCAGGTGGTTTGTTGAAACATCCCCTTTTCATGATTGATAAGTCAATCTGAGCACTTTCTGTGAAGATTGCGACTTAATATATTTTGATATAATGATGCTTTTACTTTGGTTTTTGACAAAAAAAAAGGGCCACCAGATGGCAGCCCTTTTTCGAATGTTTTGATAGGTATTATACGCTGAAATACATATCGAATTCTGCAGGATGTGGTGCCTGTTCGAATTTGTATACATCTTCCCATTTCATAGTGACATATGCATCGATCATGTCATCAGTGAAAACGCCGCCTTTTTTGAGGAATTCACGATCAGCATCCAAGGATTCAAGGGCTTCACGAAGAGAACCGGCAACTGTTGGAATTTCTTTAAGTTCTTCAGCAGGAAGATCATAAAGGTCTTTATCCATTGCATCACCAGGGTGGATTTTGTTCTGGATACCGTCAAGGCCCGCCATCATCATGGCAGCGAATGCCAAATATGGGTTTGCTGTACAATCTGGGAAACGAATTTCAACACGTTTTCCGTTCGGGCTTGGAGAGAATGGAATACGGCAAGAAGCAGAGCGGTTACGCGCTGAATATGCTAGTAGAACTGGTGCTTCAAAGCCTGGGATCAAACGTTTATATGAGTTTGTTGAAGCATTTGTGAACGCGTTCAATGCTTTTGCTTGCTTGATGATACCACCGATATAGAAAAGGGCAGTGTCAGATAGTTCTGCATAACCAGAACCTGCAAACATTGGTTTGCCATCTTTCCAGATTGACTGATGAACATGCATACCGGAGCCATTGTCGCCAGATACTGGCTTTGGCATAAAGGTTGCTGTTTTGCCATATGCGTGGGCTACGTTATGTGTAACGTATTTTTGCTTCTGCATTTCATCAGCAGCACCAACGAGTGTGTTGTATTTAAAGCCAAGCTCATGCTGTGACGGTGCCACTTCATGGTGATGTTTTTCAACTGTTAGGCCCATTTCAGCCGCAACAGAAACCATTTCAGAGCGGATGTCTGCACCACTGTCAATTGGCTGAACTGGGAAGTAACCGCCTTTAACCCGTGGGCGATGGCCAGTGTTGCCGCCTTCAATATCTGCACCAGATTGATTAGGCGCTTCAACGTCGGATAATTTGTAGAATGTATGGTGGCTATCGCTTGAGAACTGCACGTCGTCAAACATAAAGAATTCAGCTTCAGGGCCGAAATATGTTGTGTCGCCGATGCCTGTACTTGCAAGATATGCTTCTGCTTTTTTTGCAACTGAACGTGGGTCACGTTCGTAGCTTTCGCCACTTGTTGGATCAAGAATGTCACAGAAAATGATCAAAGTTGGACGAGCTGCAAATGGATCCATAACCGCTGTTGTTGGATCTGGCATCAATGTCATGTCTGATTCATTGATTGCTTTCCAGCCTGTGATGGAAGAGCCGTCAAACATCACACCATCTTCAAACATGTCTTCGTCAACTACGTTTACATGCATGGCAAGATGCTGCCATTTTCCTTTTGGATCAGTGAAACGAAGGTCTACATATTCAATTTCGTTTTCTGCAATTAGTTCAAGAACTTTGGCAACCATATTTCTGTCTCTCTATTTGACTTGAATTTATGTTCTCTGCCCAAATCAAAAATGAGAAGGGCTGTTATTTTTAGTTCGTTTTAAACCGCGTCAGGGCCTTTTTCGCCAGTCCGGATACGGATCACTTCTTCCACGTTAGACACGAAGATTTTACCATCTCCGATCCGGCCAGTGTGAGCAGCTGTTTGAATAGCTTCCAATGCACGTTCCAGCATTTCATCTTCCAAGACGACTTCGATCCGGACTTTCGGTAAGAAATCAACCACATATTCCGCGCCACGATATAATTCAGTATGACCTTTTTGGCGACCAAAACCTTTGGCTTCAGTAACGGTGATACCTTGTAGGCCTACTTCTTGAAGGGCTTCCTTCACATCGTCCAATTTGAAGGGTTTGATAATGGCTTCAATTTTCTTCATTTGTCACTTCTTCGGTTGGTGTGTCGAATAGTGGCACAATTGCCTGTTTAATTGTCTATACCACGACTAAGCATTTGCCGTGCCAGTTTTGTGGTTATCCATAAAAAACATTGGCCCTAAGAATTTAGCCCTTTTTTGGTGTTTTAAATTGCGTTTGCTCAAAAAGGTATCAAATTTACCGCCTAAATTTTATACAAACGCCTAAAAAATAATCAATATTAGAATTTACAGTATTTTGCGGCGGGTGTGGATTTGTCCCGATCGGCTATTTTTTAGGCAAACGCAATTTATACAGACCCTTGAAATCGTTAGGGTCGGCAACTTC
>Ga0105358_10000617_pt1 | contig 18120 bp, 14 predicted proteins | sample GOMGulsemesocosm_5_FD_83509 | JGI IMG/M metagenome (GOLD analysis project Ga0105358, IMG submission 83509) | Methane-oxidizing microbial communities from mesocosms in the Gulf of Mexico - GOM15C Gulf of Mexico | ecosystem: Environmental > Aquatic > Marine > Cold seeps | place: Gulf of Mexico... | reverse complement strand
TATTATAAAGTGACTGAAGAAATCGCGGCCCAAACCGAAGGTGAAGATTTCCGCAAATGGTGTATGAGCTGCCATCACCCCCAAGGCCTGTTAACAGGCTTAACCCAAACCAATGAAAAAGGTCATATGTTTGAAAAGGGCGGGACAAGCCTTTTCAAAGCATTGGCCGAAAAGAAACCGGATTTAGATGAAGGCACAGGCTGTTTGTTTTGCCACCGGATTACAAAACTGGAAGCTGCGCGTGGTAAAAAAGCCGGTGGGAATGCGAGTTTTTCTGTGAATGTAAAAGATCGCGAGCTTTATATTTTCGAGAATAATAAAAATGATCTTTTAGAATGGGCCGGAAATCATCAAATTAATGCCAAGCCTGAAATGCATGCAAAATCTTACAGCCAGCCTTTTTATAAAGATTCAGCATTGTGCGGCACGTGCCATAATGAATTTGCGCCCGGTACAGGGGCGGTGATTGTGGATACCTATGGGGAATGGGAAAAATCTGATTATAATAATCCGGATGATCCCTCTAAACATCGTTCCTGTATGGATTGCCATATGCACGCAGATGTTAAAAAAATTGGTGAAGATATTCCCGGCATTTCAACAGATGGCGGACGTGTGAAAGATAATGTTGTGACGCATCAATTCACGGGCGCGAACCATCATTTGGTTGGTTTGAGAAATGAAAAGCTCGCCTCTATGAGTATTGAATTGTTGCAATCGGCGGCGGATCTTGAAAATACATTAACCAAAAATGGCAACTTGAATGTGCGGGTGACAAATGTCGGCGCAGGCCATGCCTTGCCAACAGGTGTGGCTGATTTTCGCCAACTTTGGTTGGATGTAACCTTAACGGATGCAAATGGGAAGATTGTGTTGTCAGAAGGAGGGATGGATGAAAAAGGAAACCTTTCAAAAGATGCCCGCTTGTTCCAGAAGGTCTTTGGCGACAAGGATGGAAAACCCGTTGGTTTATTATTTTGGCGTTATGAAAAAATGTTGAAGGATACTAAAATTCCGGCCAATGGATATCGTGATGAAATCTTTGATTTGCCCCGCGATATTGCATATCCATTGAGTGTGGATACAAAATTGATGTTTCGAATTTACCCGCAATGGGTGACAGATGCGGTGCGCAAAACATATCCTGAATTACCAAACCCAGACAGTGTTGTCATGAAACAAGTCATATCTCAGTTGGAGCGCCCTTAAAGATGCCTGAACATATCAGTATACTTGGCGCTGGCCCTGCTGGATTGATGGCCGCCTATGAATTGGCTAAGGCAGGTAAGAAAGTCACAATCCTTGAAAAACGATCTGTCGAAGGCGGGTTATGCGGCACAACCAAATTTGAAGGCAAGCACGGCACCTATCGGTTTGATTTTGGCGGACATCGTTTCATCACCCACGATCCAGCCTTATTGCAACTGGTTGAAAATCTTGTTGGGGACGATCTTTTGACAGCCTATCGCAAAAGTGTCATCCGTTTTCAAGGACGCACCTATGCATACCCGTTGGCGTTGGGAAATTTATTAAAGACGGCCCCAACGGGCCTGTTGGCAGGGGCGAGCTTCGATCTGGCACGTCTGGCTTTTGTGCAACCCGATGACACGAGTTTTGCCACATGGATTGAAACCCGTTTTGGACGAACGCTTTATAAGAACTTCTTTGAAGGCTATACGGCAAAATTATGGGGAATTGATCCTAAAAACCTATCTGCCGATTGGGCATCTCAGCGGATTAGCCTGTTGGATTTAAAAGATGTCGCGCGCAGGTTATTGCCGACATATGATGCGACCCCACGCACTTATGCGCATTCGTATCGATACCCTAAACATGGCTTTGGCGTTATCTTTGAAAAAATTGCCAAAGAGATCGAACGTTTGGGCGGCACCTTTCGCTATGATGCAGAAATTAGCCGTGTTGAGTATCAGGACAACAAGATCACAGCGGTTTATATTGGTGATGAAAAAATTGTGGCTGACAGTTATATTTCCACATTAGCTTTGCCTGTTATGATGCGCCTATGTGGCGGGAAAAGTGATTTGAAATTTCGCGGCGTGCGTTTTTTCTGCATGATGATGGCAACGGATCATATATCTGATAACACATGGCAGTATTTGTCAGATCCCGACATGATGGCAACACGTTTACAAGAACCCAAAAGACGCTCGCCCTTCATGGCACCAGAAGGTCATACATCGATCATGCTGGAAATCCCGTGTGATCCGGGACAGAAATTGTGGAATATGGCCGATGGTGATCTGTTTAAGAAAGCCTGCATTGATTTAGATCGATTGGGGGTTCCGTCCCATAAGGCAACGGGGGAGTATTTTTCAACATACGGGGCGCAAGCCTATCCGATGATGTCAGTCGGTTATGAACTGGAACGTGAAAAGGCCATATCCCACTTATCCAGATTTGATAATTTAATCCAATGTGGGCGGCAGGCAACTTTTCGCTATATCTTCACGGATACTGCAATGGAAATGGGCCAAATGGCGGCACGTTCAATATTAAATAACATAGATGCACGTCGCACGATTTACGACCATCGTAATGAACGTACAGTTATTGAAACACAAAGTGTAGCTTAAGGGGATTATATATGCGCTTTCTCATTATTTTTTTTATGGCATTTTTTGTGTCTCATCACGCAGATGCATATTCTTATTCTGCGCAAGGCAAAGAGCCTTTAATCGAAGGGCGCAACGCGATTATCAATAGTTTGAAAGAAGGCAATAAGGCGGACGTTGCCAAATATTTCACATTGATGCGTGATGATGTGGAATTTTTGGGAAATAAATATGATAAAACGTTGTTGCGCGATTTTGAAATAGGCATTGCAGCAATGGATGTTACGGTAATTTCAACAGGAATTCATCGCCTTTTTGCAGCAGAGATTCAACGTCGCTTGAAAATGGCTTCTCGAAATCTAGATAAATATCAAACGGCCAAGGTTATGGTGGTGAAATCCATAAGGTTTTTTGATATGATTGCCCCCGAATTAGAAAAACCTGTGGCGCATGCGGTGAAACAAGGCTTGAATGAATGTTTAAATGCAATTGGAAAGCCCGGTGTATTTGGTGCAGGTCAAATGCCAGCGGACCCAAAGGCCTATGATCAAGCCTTAAAAAATGTGGTTAAGGCCTTTGCACAATAACTTGGGCTGGGGTGTTGCGGCTTGCCTTTACTTGGCGCTGGCCTTTTGGTTGTTTTCATTTCAGCCGAGCATTGCAAGTGATGATGCATTCTTTTTCATGCAAGCGATTGAACGTTTCAGTATCTTGGAATTTCGCCCCCATTTTCCGGGCTATCCGGGGTTTGTTATTTTGGGTAAAGCGCTACATGCACTCGGCCTATCGCCGCGTGATGCCTTGGCATTTTTATCTATATTATCTGCGCTGGCCATACCACCCTTAACGGCGTTGGCTGCCAAAGATAATAAATTGATGGTCTTTTGCTTTGCCTTAACTATGCCATTACTGCCCTTATTGGGGTTGAGCATGTTATCGGATGGCTGTGGCATTGCTTTTTTTATGGCGGCCCTTTGGCAATACCGTAAAGGTAATATGGCGATCTGTGGCGGTTTGCTTGGTATGGTGCTGGCGTGTAGACCTTCTTTCTTCATCCCTGTCGGGGTTTTCATTTTGTGGGAAATGGTGAAGCAGAAGGGAGCGATCGCTCTTGTTTTATCGAGTGCAATTATTTGCCTTGTTTTCTTTGGTGGTGTTTTGGCAATTGAAGGCATGCCTTTATTGTGGGAGGCGCTACGTTTTATCGAAGGGCATTTTTATATTTGGGGGAATACAAGCCTAAGCCTCGCACAGGTTTCTTGGTGGGATAGCTTTCTATCTTTTCAAGGAGGCATGATTTACGGCTTATTTTTGGCCGTAGCGGTTTTATATTCCCTCTATAAGTTCATTAAAGAAGAAGCTTTGACGGATACTCTATGGGCGGTTTGCATATCGGCATGGCTGTGGACATTGTTTTTTCAAAATCCGGAGAATCTGCGCCATCTGGCTTTGCCGCTAATCTTGACGGGCTTGTGTGCTTTAAAAACGTCGAAGCGACGTTCTAGCCCCTTCGGTATTGGGGCTGTCTGTATCCATGGCTTTATATTGAGTGTATTTATTTTTAAGCCAATTGAAACTTCCCCTTTAGAACAAAGCCGTATGTATTTTCAAAACGAAAATATTACCTACCTTCAAACGAATTATGGGGTTTCATACTTGCAATGGTCCTTAAGGGATAAACATGTTCTGGATCGTTATTATGCCCATGTTTTAAAAGAGGGCTCTTTAGATTTAAGTTCAAGCCTATTGGATAATAAAGCCGAGATGAAAATATTTACAGCGCGTATTCTTGGTGAAAAAACATTTTATGTATATGGTAATTGAAATTTAAGTATAATTTATGTAATAAAGCCCATAAGTAGGTAATAATTGTAATTTACTATATAAATATCATTAGATGATATAGTTTTACTTAATTACAACTTAAGTATAGATAGGTCACACCAGTTGATTTGTATATAGACTACGGATTACTTGATCAACTTTAAGAGGTGTGAAAATTGAATTCATGAATTCATTTATTGACAACATGTGATTTTATATTTAAATTTTCCTTAACGGGCTTATCATTTTAAGCTCGTTTTTTTATGTTTTAGTCCCATGTTAATGGGGAATGCAAAATAAATGAAGGTGGAGCGGCAAATGAAAAAGATAATCGGGGCGGCATTTGTATTGGCAGGTGTCATTGGATCAACGCATGCGGCAGAAGCTTGCGGCACAGTAACAATCGCTGATATGAACTGGAGTTCAGCAGAGCTTATCGCCAATGTTGATAAGTTTATTTTGCAAGAAGGTTATGGCTGTGAAGCGGAATTGATTCCGGGCGATACAATGCCAACGGGTACGTCAATGGTCGAAAAAGGTAAGCCTGACGTTGCACCAGAATTTTGGAGCAATAGTTTTTCTGCTGCCTTGGAAAAGGGCGTGAAAGAGAAACGCTTGCGTGTTGCAGGTGATTCTTTATCTGATGGCGGCGAAGAAGGTTTTTGGGTTCCTGAATATATGGTGAAAGCAGATCCAAGTCTTGCGACCCTTAAAGGTATCAAGGCCAATGTTAAATTGTTTAAACACCCAGAAGATCCTTCAAAATCAGCATTCATGACATGCCCAGCAGGTTGGGGTTGCCAAATTACAAATGCAAATCTGTATAAAGCATTGAAATTAGAAGAAGCTGGTTTTGAATTATTAGATCCGGGTTCTGCTGCTGGTTTATCTGGCGCAATCGCAAAAGCTTATGAACGTAAAAAACCGTGGTTTGGGTATTATTGGGCACCGACACCAATTTTGGGTAAATACAAAATGGTGAAAGTTGATTTTGGTTCTGGCATTGATGCAGAACATTACAAAGCTTGTATAGGCCAAGCAGATTGTGAAAATCCAAAGCCAACAATGTATCCGCCTTCACCTGTTAAAACAGTTACAACAGAAGAGTTCGCCTCACGAGAGCCTGCTGCTTTTGCATATTTAGCTAAGCGTTCTTTCAAAAACGCTCAGATGAATGGCTTGTTGGCTTGGATGGAAGAAAATCAAGCTGATGGAGATGTTGCAATGGAATATTTCTTGAAAAATAACGAAGCCACATGGACACCTTGGGTGCCAAGTGATGTTGCTGCAAAAGTTAAAGCAGCCCTTGCGAAGTTATAAGTAGTGAAGCGCCCTTATCTTTTGATGAAGATAAGGGCGTTATTTTTATAAAATGACCGGAGTTTCCTTATGTCAGATGCCTCTTGGCTGACAGAGTTTCCACAAATGGATCGTGCCGATCTTTTGACCATAAGAAAGACCCTTGATGGGGCTTATCGTGAATTTTCACGTTCTTATGGTGATGCGATTGAAACATTTTTCAATCCACTTTTGATGTTTCTTGTTTGGTTTGAAAAACTTTTGCTGGCTTCACCTTGGTGGGCGATCATTGCCATTATTACCATTTTAGCATATACGGCGACCCGCTCGATAAAATTATCCTTGGGTGTCATCATCTCCTTCTCCCTGATTGGGTATTTCGGGATGTGGGATAATACGATGCGCACGATGAGTATTATTCTCGTCTGTACATTCCTATCTATTGCGCTGGGAATTCCCATTGGCATTATGATGGCCAGGTCAAATCGGGTGCAAAGTATTGTAACCCCGATCTTGGATGTCATGCAGACCATGCCGGCCTTTGTTTATTTGATCCCAGTTGTGATGTTATTAGGGATTGGTAAAGTACCGGGCGTTATTGCGGTGATTATTTATGCAATCCCGCCAGTTATTCGTTTAACAAACCTTGGTATACGCCTCGTTGATCCTGAGGTTTTAGAAGCTGCAACCGCATATGGGGCGAACAAATCGCAACGTTTGTGGGGGGTGCAAATGCCTTTGGCTATGCCCACAATAATGGCAGGTATTAACCAAACCATTATGATGGCACTGGCAATGGTGGTTATTGCATCGATGATTGGGGTTAAGGGATTGGGGCAACCTGTTTTGAAATCCATTACCAATCAATATTTCACGTTAGGTTTATTAAACGGTTTGGCAATTGTTGCCTTGGCCATTATTTTTGACCGTGTTTCACAAGCTTATGCGCTTCGTTCGCAAAGACATTTAAAAGGCGGCCACAATGCCTGAACCTCTCATTTCTATTCAAGGGCTTTATAAAGTTTTCGGTAATGCACCACAAACGGTGATGGAGGCGGTTAAAGCAGGAAAAAGCAAAGACGCTATCTTGGCCGATAGCGGCCATACGGTTGGTCTTAAAGATATCAATCTAGATATCAACAAAGGTGAAATATACGTCATAATGGGGTTGTCTGGTTCTGGTAAATCAACCCTAATCCGACATTTTAACCGTTTGATTGATCCAACAGAAGGTCGTTTGATGGTTGATGGCGTAGATGTCATGAGCCTGTCAGCCAGCGAATTGGAAAGTTTTCGCCGCAATAAAATGTCTATGGTTTTTCAACGTTTTGGATTGATGCCACATCGAACTGTTCTTGAAAATATCGGGTATGGTTTGGGCATTAAAGGTGTTGAAAAAGAAAAACGCGATGCAACAGCATATGAATGGCTTGAGACAGTTGGACTTGCGGGATATGAAAAACAATATCCTGCCCAACTTTCCGGCGGCCAGCAACAACGTGTTGGTTTGGCGCGTGCGCTTTGTACGGATGCTGAAATCTTGCTGATGGATGAAGCGTTCTCTGCCCTTGATCCGTTGATCCGTAGCGAAATGCAAGATCAGTTGATCGAACTTCAACAAAAATTGCATAAAACGATTATCTTCATCACGCATGATCTTGATGAAGCGTTACGTTTGGGTGACCGAATTGCTATCTTGAAAGATGGTGAATTGGTCCAAGAAGGCGCGCCTGAAGAAATTTTGCTGACACCTGCCAACGATTATGTCGAAGCCTTTGTAAAAGATGTAAACCGGGCGCGTGCCTTGACGGTTGAAACGGTTATGAAACCCGCAGCGCATCGTATTACGGCTGATACAATTGGTGAAGCCTTGGAACAAATGAAAAAATTCAAAGGGGACTATGGATATTACGTCAATGAAGATGGTTATCAAGGCGTGATCTTGCAAGATTCTTTGGAAAATGCGATGGAGAATGATGCGGATACGGCGCTCTGTGAAAAAATATACGAAAACGTAGAGTCTCTATCCCCAGACACGGTCCTAGAAGTGGTTATCCCAGAAACATTAGATACAGATTATCCATTACCTGTTGTGGATGAAGATGGGGATCTGCAAGGCCAGTTATCACGAGCTTCTTTAGTTGAAGTATTAAGCGTAGGTCATGGATAAGCGAAGTTTTTGTTTTTTTCTTGTCCCTTTTTCCATAATCACTTAAGCCTTACTTCTTAGGGCTTAAGTGTAGCAGGTGGGCAAAGATGAATATTGTTTTAATTGGAATGCGCGGGGCGGGTAAGTCGAACATATCGCGCAGACTTTCCGTGATGACGAAACGTGATGTCTTGTCATCAGATCTATTGATACAATATGAAAATGATGCCAAGTCGATTTCTGAAATCTTAGAAATGTATCAAGGCAATTGGCGTGATTTCCGAGATTTAGAACATAAAATCATTCAAAAAATTGTTGCCCTTGACGATGTGATCATCGATTGCGGTGGTGGTGTTATCGTTGATTTAGATAAAGCTGGTAATGAGGTTTTTTCCAAACGCAAAGTCGATTTACTGCGTGAAAATGGCAAAATCATTTGGTTAAAGGGCGATATTCCAAGACTGGCTGCAAAAACCAAGGGAGATGCCTCGCGTCCCTCGTTGAATGAGGCAAAATCTGCTGAAGAAATCATGTATAGGCGTTTGCCATTTTATACAGAGGCAGCAGATATCGTCATTGATATTGAAGGCAAAAAACGCCGTGAATTGGCTGAGATTATTTACAAGCAAATTTCACAATATCTATAACTTCCCTTTTTACAGCACGGATGTAAGAATAGGGTCGTGATTGAACATATAATTGGATTGGGATGAACATGGTCAAATGGACAAGATATATTGTTCTGGGCAGCGTTATGATGCTTGGCCTTTCAGCTTGTGGAGAGCGCGCACCTTTGACATGGAATGCCAATTTGGATGTGAATTGCAAGCCACAAGATGTGTTGGACCAAATCTCAGAAAAACTCGCCCCAGAAAGTTTTTGGCGTAATCAAGAATATGATATGGGCACGCTCCATAAATTAAGCCAAAATAATATCAAAAATGTCACGATTATTTTAGATGATAGCCGCGCGCAACAAGGGTCGTATTTTGGACGTGCAGAACAAGCTGCAAATGATTTGGGTTTGAAAGGCAAGGCGAAGCGTAAACATGTGAAAGGAAACATGGACCGGTTTGCAAAGGAAGTAAAAGGTTTAGAAAAACAGCTGAAAGTTCAAAAATCAGGGATGGAATGGGTCCGTAAATGTCAACGTGTCGTGCAAACCGAGTTGGGTAAACTTAAATTAAAACCTGTACCTTACAATCCATCAAACCGTCCAATGTAATGTCCGTACTTGTTGATCGAATTCTTGATGTTTCTTATTGGAAGAAAATTAATCCTCATTTGAATGTCAGGGATCGCCCTGTATTTTCACAGGTATTAGATATAGATACTGAACGTTTGAATGATATTTCAGATAGAATTCACCATGACGGCTATATTCACCAAGACCCCTTGTTTGATCAAGCTGTCATTGAGCCTTTGCGCAAAGGCGTTGAAAAACTCGTCGAACTTGGATGGCCGCCAGCATTTATCTATGTTTATGATGAAGCATGGGACCTTTTCCAAAAATTAGAAGGTATGCTCTCTCATTTCCTCGGAGATGATTTTGGATTATTGCCCCATTTTTGGGCGTGGCATATTGATAAAGATGGGCAAGGGGGCACATCAGGTTGGCCGCCCCATTTGGATTATTCTGGGGAATGTGCTTTTTTTGATGATTATTTGATCAGTTTATCGCTTTGGATTCCTTTAAGCGATGCAACACCTGAAAATGGCTGTATGTCGATTTTGCCTTTGTCGCGCCAAAAGACATATGAAAAGCCAGTTACTGAAGTAAGTGATATTTTATTGCAAGATGTACGCAGTCTTCCGGCTAAGGCAGGTTCTGTGTTGGGATGGCGTCAAGATTTATGGCATTGGTCTGGTCGCAGTTCTAAATATGCAAAAGAACCACGAATTTCTTTGTCTTTAGAATTTCAAAACCGGGCGTTTGAGCCACTTTGTCCTCCGCTTTTTGATTTGAAAAACCCACCAAAACCTGACATGAGATTGCGCTTAATTTGTGGGCAATTTGAAAAATATGTGCATATGGAACAGGTCCCAAGTGATTTAAAGCAGGCTGCCAAAGAAATAGGCCGGACACGGCCTTGACTCTCAGCCATGATAAGACGACATTATGAAAAGATTTCAAGGTGCCTCCTGGTAGGGCTTTGAACGTAACGATATCTCGCTTTTCTATGAAGGAGACAATAATGCCGCGTCTATCTGTGTTTAACAGCCCTCTTTTGCTTGGCTTTGATCATTTTGAACAAGTCCTTGATCGGGTTTCTAAGGCCTCTTCTGAAGGCTATCCGCCTTATAATATTGAACAAATGAGCAATAATAGCCTACGTATTACTTTGGCCGTTGCTGGTTTTTCAATGGATGACCTTGGCGTGACCATTGAAGATAATCAACTGATTGTGCGTGGACGTAATTCAACGGATGAAACAGACCGTATCTTTATCCATCGCGGCATTGCAGCGCGCCAATTCCAACGGAGTTTTGTTTTGGCAGAAGGCGTTGAAGTCAATGCTGCGCGTCTTGAAAAAGGCTTGTTGCATGTGGATTTGGTTTTACCGGTTCCTGAAACACAAGTGCGCACAATTCAGATTGAAGATATGGAAAAAGCAAAACCGCCACGCAATACAACAACCATTGATGTGGCACCTGATTAAGTCCATTGGGATGTATCTATTCACAAAGAAGTGAGAGATAATATAGGCTATTATGGTATTTTCTTGTTATAATAGTCTATGACAATCCATATATATGTATAGATGTTTAATTAAGGCCTATATGGCACAGTCATAATAAACAGGCATGTTGTCCTTTCGCGCTGTATAATACAAGCAAGAGGCGACAGGCTGATAAAAATGGAGGCTATCCATGACAAATTATATTTTTACCGATGAACACGCTCTTGTAAGTTACGATCGTAAAGAAGCGATGAAGGCATTTGAACATGAGCAATTGGCCTATGTTGTGCAAGAAACGATCGAAGGTGCAAGCGGTTATTCAATTTATAGCGGCATGGGGGAGCATCTTGGTCACCTTGATACGCGCGATATTGCCTTTGCAACAGCCCTGCAATATGACATGCATGCGCTAAGCGTACATTAAAGTTTTTTCAAACATATACGGATTTAGATTGGTCTTTGAAGAGAGCCTGATAACAATATAGTTATGTCGTTTTTGTGAGCCAATTGCTTAATAAAAGCGATATCGCTTTGTGTGTGAAGTTGAAGGAAGACAGGTGAGAATCGGGCTTCATCAGCTATTGCAGAGATATTTATACATTGGAAAAGTCCACCTTCTTTCAAATGCGTTCAATGGGTGGTGGGGAATACTCTTATAAGCCGTATTTAGAGATTTTTGATCTTAAGTATTTGAAAACATACAGGGTTGAAAGTTTAATAGACTTCTAATCTTCTGAATGTTATCAATATTTTGGGTGAATTGTATGAGTTTTAATATTCAAATTAAGGTTGTGCCCTTATTGTTTTAAAAAGGCTTGTGTAAAATCAGGGGCACTTTTAATGTTTCATACTGAAAGAAATTAAAAGTATTTCCTCATAAATGAATTATAATTTAAGGCAGGATGAATAATGCAATTTCGAGTTCCTTTTAAAATAAGCATTATATCTATTTTACTTATTATAATTTTTACCCTTACTTCATCAATGTTTATTGGTGCGTGGCTTGTTAGTTCAAAAAATGCAGAAGATGTTGCTGGAAATTTATTTGCAGCAACTTCCAAAAATGCAAAAAACAACATTGAGTATTTATTGGAAGATGCCTTAAGCTTGGCCTCAAAAGGGGCGGTGAGAGCGAGCGCGGCTGCATTGCCAAAGGAAGGCGTAAACTCAAACAAGCTTCCCATTCTTATTGAAACCTTGGCGCAAAATGATGCCTTATATTCTGTTTATTATGGTTTTGATGATGGAACATTTTTTCAAGTCATCGCTGCCCGAAATTCAGCGATTATAAAAGATAAGCATAAAGCACCGAAAGCAACAAAATGGATTGTGCGCAGCATTATTAATCAAGCACAATCGGAGACGGGACAAAAACAAATCCAACGATGGTCATTCTTAGATGAAAATCAATTGCTTATCGGTGGATTTGAAGACATGTCACCTCAGTATGACCCTCGAGAAAGACCTTGGTATAAATCGGCCTTATCTCATTCTGAAAGTGTCCTTTCTGCGCCTTATTTATTCAGCTCACTAAATAGCTCTGGTGTTACAGCTTCAAAACAATTGCCAGATGGAACAGGTGTGTTTGGGGTTGATTTGACCTTGGCAGATTTATCAAGCCGGATCACCTCAATTAATATATCTGACAATGGAGGGATATTTTTATTTGGGGAGAAGAATGTCCTGATTGCGCATTCTTCAACGTTAGGCAACTTTCAAGCTTTTCAAAATATCTCCAAATCATCTTCCCCCCTTATTCAAGCTGTCTTAACTGGCCAGAAACAGGGTGAAACAGGTAAGTTGTTATACATTGAAGAAGCAGGGACAGAATTTTACGTCAGCCACTTTGAAAAAACTTTTCCTGGGACAAAATTCAGTATTGCAATTGTGGCACCCAGCATGGATTTTAAAGGCTTTATGTCGGACTTACAGCAGCAATTACTGTTAATCAGTGGTGTTGCAATTATCCTTTTTATACCATTTTCTTATATGTTTGCAGCGAACCTTTCAAAGCAAATTCTCAAATTGGCAAATGATACAAAACATATTCAAGATATGAAGTTCCATACTGAAAAACCATCACGTTCAAGGGTTCTAGAATTTGATAATTTAACAATGTCTTTCTATCAAATGAGCCAAGCCTTAGCCCATAAGACAAAAGCCCTTGAAAGAGAGCAAGAAAAACTGTCACGCTTGGTCGAACTTGGTATTGCGATGGCGGGTGAAAAAGACAGTGATAAGTTGATGGAAATGGTTTTAATGGGCGCAAAAGAGCTCAGCAATGCGGATGGTGGAACGTTTTATACAATTGAAGAAGACCAGAAAATACATTTCCAAATCATATGCAATGACAGTTTGAATATGAAAATGGGTGGGACAAGTGGGCAAGCCATAACGATCCCTCCAGTTAACCTTATCTCAGAAAATGATGAGCCTAACCTGTCAAATGTGGTGAGCTATGCCGTTCACAAGGAAACATCAGTTAATATTAGTGATGCCTATGACACCGACAGTTTTGATTTTTCTGGTACAAAAATATTCGATAAAATGAATGGATATAAATCACAATCATTTTTAACCGTCCCTTTAAAACCTCGCGGCGGAGAAGTGATTGGTGCCATACAAATCATAAATGCGCAAGATGGCGAAACAGGTAATCCAATTCCTTTTTCTGAAGAAATACAATCCTTTGTTGAAGCCTTGGCCGCGCAAGCGGCGACAGCGCTTTACAACAGGCAGCTGCTTAAAGCACAAGAAGATTTGATGGATTCTTTAATACATCTGATTGCAAGTGCGGTTGATGCAAAAAGCCCTTATACGGGAGCGCATTGTGAACGCGTTCCAGAACTTGCGATTATGTTGGCACAAGAAGCCTGTAAAGCAAGTACGGGGGATTTGGCAGATTTTACATTTGAAACAAAAGATCAATGGCGAGAGTTTGAAATTGGTGCGTGGTTGCATGATTGCGGTAAGGTGACGACACCAGAATATGTTGTTGATAAAGCGACGAAATTAGAAACAATTTACAACCGCATCCATGAAGTTCGCGCTCGATTTGAAATTTTACTTCGCGATGCTGAGATTGAACATTTAAAATCTATAAGTCATGGTATTGCACCTGAAGTTGCCAAAGAAACCTTTGAAAAGAAAAAACAAGAACTTCTGGATGACTATTCATTTGTTGCGGACTGTAATGTGGGCAGCGAATTCATGGCAGATGAAAAGATTGAACGTCTTCAAAATATTTCAAAAATAAAATGGATGCGTCACTTTAATATTCAACTGGGCTTGTCACATGAAGAAGCCAAACGATATGCAGATGAACCGGTTGAACCTTGTGAAGAAGATTTGTTAAGTGATAAATCGCTACATATCATTGCGCGTGAACGCGATGTTGATGCGCTTTATAAAGACTGTAACTTTAAAATTGATGTTCCGACGGATCTTTATAATCAAGGCGAAGTTTATAATCTTTCTGTAAAATATGGAACCTTGACGGATGAGGAGCGCTTTAAGATTAAAGAGCATGTGATGCAAACGATTGTGATGCTGAACCAGTTGCCTTTACCAAAACATTTAAAACGTATTCCAGAATATGCCGGAACGCATCATGAAACCTTGGTTGGAAATGGCTATCCGTCAAAATTAGACGCTAAAGATTTATCAATACCTGCGCGTATTATGGCGATTGCAGATGTGTTTGAAGCGTTAACAGCATCGGATCGGCCTTATAAGCTTCCAAAAACATTAAGCGAATCGATAAAAATCCTAAGCTCGTTTAAAAAGAAGTCTCATATCGACCCTGTTCTGTTCGATTTGTTTCTGACATCTGGGGTCTATAAGGTTTATGCGCAGAAGTTTTTAACACCGGATCAGATTGATGAAGTTGAGATCTCAGACTACATAGGCTGATTGCTAAAGCTTTTAAGGTGTTTATTTTCGTGCGGGCTGAATTTGAACACCATTTAAAAATTGGTCAACAGCAATACGGACCATTTTAGAGCGGGTTTCTTCATCAGGGCCAGGTTCGTTGGAAACCAAGCAGCGTATTTGTTGTGCCCCCATCATTGAGGCGAGCAGGCATTGCGCCGATATAAATGAGTCTTGGATTTTTATAAGGCCTTTATCTGCGCAAACGTCAAGGTAGCGGGCAATCTCATCGGTAAAATCTTTTGGTCCTTGTTCGTAGAATAATTTCCCTATTTCTGAAAAATTATTTGCATTTCCGATCAGCATTCGAAAAAGAGCCATACCATCAGGATCAAAGATCATGATTAAAAAGCGGTCGCCCATTTCAATCAAACACTCTTTTATCGGTTTATCTGGATCTAAATCAAAATCGATAACTTCGCGTTTCCCTTTGCACATTTGATTCATCAAGCCGGAGAAAAGTTCTTCTTTCGAGCCAAAATTGCTATAAACCGTGCGTTTGGATACGCATGCCCTTTTGGCGATTTCATCCATGCTGGTTGGGTCGAACCCTTTTTCTAAAAATGTCACGCGTGCAGCTTCAATGATATCAAAGCGTTTTTTTTCGTTACGCGTCATATCCTTTTCGGCCTTGCGTTTACGCCAAATCGTAAAGAGGCATTCTTTCTTTTCCACAGATATCTCCAAATAAACTACACTGTGTAGTTTACAAATGCTTTTAAATATGTAAACTACACTGACTAGTTTACTTCAGTGGTGTGTAGATTACAAGTACATAAGGTTATATCGTTCATTCACGTATACCGAAAGTGGATATCGAATTAACCAACCTGTAATTTTCATTATCCCCCCACATAGCATTGAGGTAAGCGTTTTTTATTCTTATGGAGCTATAGGTTATGAGCAAATTCATGGACCGCTTATCTGTTTCATACGCGAATGGTATCATCCGTTGGCGTTGGCTCGTTATTGTTGCTGCCTTGGCTGCAACAATGGCAATGGCCTCAGGTGCGCAGTTTTTAAGTTTCACCAGTGATTACCGTATCTTTTTCAGTGATGAGAACCCCCAACTTACTGCTTATGAAGATCTACAGGACATCTATACAAAAACAGATAATATTTTCTTTGTTTTAAAACCCAAAGACGGGAAAGTTAATACACCTGAAGTATTGGAAATTGTTAGAAAATTAACAGAAAAATCATGGACGATTCCTTTTTCAATCCGTGTGGATTCTTTAACAAATTATCAAAATACTGAAGCTGTTGAAGATGATTTATCTGTTGCTGATCTTGTTGAGACGACCGCTGGTTTAACGCCTGTGGATTTGACTAAGATCGAAGCTGTTGCACAAGACGAACCTGCACTTGCTGCGCGTTTGATTTCGACAGACAGTCGCACAACAGGTGTGCAAGTCACATTGCAATTGCCATTTGATGATGCGATCGCTTTAAGTTCTGCAGTTCAAGCAGCAGAACAAATGGTTGCTGATATCGTTGCCGAAAACCCAGATTTACGCGTGGCATTGACGGGGCTTGCTCCCTTAAGTAATGCATTTACACGGGCATCTATGGCAGATATGGGGACCTTGACGCCGCTTATGTTCGGTATCATCGTTGTTGCTTTGGTTATATTTTTGCGTTCCTTCACAGGAACCGTGGTTACTTTGTTGATCACGATTTTATCAACAATCGCTGCAATGGGTTTTGCGGGTTATACAGGGGTGAAATTAACACCGCCTTCTGCAATGGCACCGACGATTATTATGACGATTGCGATTGCCGATTGCGTGCATATTCTTGTCTCGATGTTTCATGAGATGCGTAATGGTAAAACAAAACGTGAAGCGATTGTTGAAAGCCTGCGCGTGAATATTCAGCCTGTCTTTTTGACAAGCTTCACGACTGTTATTGGCTTTATGACACTTAACTTTTCCGACTCACCCCCTTTTCATGATTTAGGGAATATTTCTGCAGCTGGTGTTATTACAGCTTGGATACTTTCTATGACATTATTGCCTGCGTTAATGGTGATCTTGCCTGTGCGTGTGAAAGCCCATGTCGAAAATAAATCCACTGCAATGGATCGTTTAGCTGATTTTGTTATTGGTAATCGTACTAAGCTTCTTGTGGGTATGGGGATCGTCGTGATCGCTTTATCTTCAATGGCAAGTAAGATTGAGCTAGATGATCGTTTTGTTGAATATTTTGATAAATCGATCCAGTTCCGGGTGGATAGTGATTTCACCCGTGATAATTTGACGGGTATTGATCAAGTCGAATTCTCAATTGGTTCTGGTGAATCCGGTGGCGTTTCAAATCCTGAGTATCTATTAAACTTGGAAAAATTTGTTACGTGGCTACGCGCTCAACCGAATGTTGTTCACGTAAATACCATGACAGATGTTATGAAACGTTTGAATAAATCCATGCATGGTGATGATCAGACTTGGTATAAATTACCAGAAGAACGCGATATGGCAGCGCAATATCTGTTGCTTTATGAAATGTCTTTACCTTATGGTTTGGATTTAAACTCTCAAATCAATGTGGATAAATCAGCAAGTCGTGTCACAGTTACAATGGGAGCTGTTCCCAGTTCTGGTCTGCGAAATATTGCAGAAGTATCAAGCCAATGGCTGGTGGATAACACGCCAAGTTACATGCATGCAGAAGCAACAAGTGCATCTGTGATGTTTGCCTATATTTCAGATCGTAATATTAAATCTATGTTGATCGGGACAGCGCTTGCTTTCTTGATGATTTCAGCGGCGTTGATGGTTGCATTGCGTAGCGTGAAAATTGGCCTGATCAGCTTGATCCCTAATATGGTACCAGCCGCAATGGCGTTTGGTGTTTGGGGTATCTTTGTTGGTCAAGTTGGTATGGCAGTGTCTGTTGTCGCGGCAACAAGCTTGGGCCTTATTGTGGATGCGTCTGTGCATTTCTTAAGTAAATACACACGTTCACGCAGAGAGCACGGTACATCATCACAAGAAGCAGTGCGTTATGCGTTCAGCACGGTTGGTAAAGCCCTTTGGGTAACAACGGCTGTCTTGGTTCTTGGCTTTGCTGTCCTTGCATTATCTACCTTTAAGGTGAATGGTGACATGGGATTGTTGACAGCAACAACCATTGCAATTGCATTATTTGTTGATTTCCTTTTACTTCCACCGCTTTTGATGTTGTTTGATGGAAATAAAGTAAAAACCAATGATGAAGATCTTGTCGCACAGGTGGCAGAATAATGTTTGGAGTAGATAATATGAAGATTGCTAAATTCGCAACATTTGGCCTATTGGCGGCAAGCTGGTTGGTCACACCCGCGCCAGTCTTTGCAGAAGTGGATGCTAAGGTCAAAGGTTTGGAAATTGCAACCGAATGGGATCGTCGCGATATCGGCTTCCTTGATACTAAAGCAAAGATGAAGATGATTTTAGAAAATCGTCATGGTCAAAAAAGTATCCGCGAAATGGTACAGACGACTTTGGAAGTTGAAAGCCAAGACGAAGGCAATAAAAGCTTAACCATTTTCAAAAAACCTCGCGATATCAAAGGGACTGCATTTTTAAGCTTTTCCCATATCTTAGATCCTGATGATCAATGGCTTTATCTACCGGCTTTGAAACGGGTGAAACGTATTTCATCTAAAAATAAATCAGGTCCT
>Ga0105358_10000614_pt1 | contig 18140 bp, 13 predicted proteins | sample GOMGulsemesocosm_5_FD_83509 | JGI IMG/M metagenome (GOLD analysis project Ga0105358, IMG submission 83509) | Methane-oxidizing microbial communities from mesocosms in the Gulf of Mexico - GOM15C Gulf of Mexico | ecosystem: Environmental > Aquatic > Marine > Cold seeps | place: Gulf of Mexico... | reverse complement strand
GTCCTGGGGCAGGGGGCGTTTATTTGAATAACAAAGTTTTTTCCAACCAAGTCGAGAAGGTCGCCAGAGTCAGTTATAAAATGACCGGTAGCTGGGATGATCCCCAGATGGATTTTGACAAACTGTTTGATTCAAAGGCAGCTGAGAAAGCCGGTAACAAAGTTGCCAAAGATGCGGTTAAAGCGGCCCTCGAACCTGTCCCAACAGTGCCGCTTGAGTCCTTAAAAAATAGTCAAATTATTGATACTGCAGAACCTCCCACTTCCGAGCCATCCACCGCAGAGCAAAACTGATCTTGGGCCATGTTGTGGCTTTGTTTTAAAGCCGTGATTGAGCCCGACCTAGAGTGAAAGCTGACTGATTTGATAGTTCTATTTTTTGAGTTGAGGGACTCGGTTTTCGTTCTATCTCTTATACTATCTTAGTTTCTTACCCCAAAAGGTGAATCGTGCAAGAACCTTCTTCAAAGTTGCGTGTTGGCTTGGTGCAAATGGTCAGCGGTAAAGTTTCGAGTGAAAACCTCGCTAGCGCAAGGATAGAGATAGCCGCCTGCGCCGAGGCTGGCGCCAAAATTGTTGTGCTGCCAGAGATGTTCGCGATTTTTGGGGTATCGGATCAGCTGGCCGCAGGCATGGCTGAAAAAACCGCCAACGGTCCAATTCGTAGCTTTATGTCGTCGGTCGCTCGGGAGTATTCAGTATGGCTAGTTGGCGGCACTGTGCCCACTACAGCTGCAAACCCTTACACCCAAGCGCCTGAGCTCCAAGATAGAGTCTATGCCGCAAGTTATGTTTATAACAGCGAGGGGCAGGAGCTTACGCGCTACGACAAGGTTCATTTGTTTGATGCCCAGGTTAATGATGCGCAGGGGGCCTACCGTGAATCAAAGACTTTTGCGCCAGGCATAGCGCCGGTATCTGTCGACAGCCCTTGGGGTCGCCTAGGTATTGCCGTTTGTTATGACTTACGTTTTCCTGAGTATTTTCGCAAGCTAAGCGAGCAGGCCTGTGACCTTGTGGTTGTGCCGGCGGCATTTACCTATAAAACCGGCGAAGCGCATTGGGAGTTATTACTACGTGCTCGCGCCGTCGAAAATCAGTGTTTCATGTTGGGCGCAGCCCAAGGCGGCCATCATAGTGAGCGCCGACAAACTTGGGGGCATAGCTTAGGCGTGGACCCTTGGGGTGAGTTGATTGCCGAGCTTGGTTTGGGGCAGGGGCATTGCATCGCCGAATTGGACTTTGATTTCATGGTCGAGTGTCGCCAAGCACTACCGGTTTTAGAGCATCGTCGTATCGATTGATAAACTGTAGACCTTGTCATATCGGTTGAGGGGGCACTGCGATAAAATTGTGATGATATCGTAGCTAAATAGCCATTCATTTTATAGCAGTAAAGGTTATTCTCCATACATACAGTGACCAAACACTCCATGTGATGTCTGAAACATTTGTAATGACTACATTATATTTTAGACGCACAGCGAAAGTAGGAACGACTTATTATGATACGACAGAATTTATACCGCCTTCTTCTGCCTTTATGTGCCACAGCCTTGATTGCCTGTACCGAGGCCAACAGTGCTAATGGACCAGTTAAAGAGGCTCAAACAATGAGCCCCGAAGTTGCTGCGGCCCAAACTTTGATTAAAACCGGTGGCGACTTAAGCTCAATATCCAAAGATGTTTGGAAAAAAATCCTACCCCGTGACCGCTATAAAGTACTGTGGGAAAACGATACCGAGCGTCGCTATACTGATGAAAAACTAGGCGATGGAAAGAAAGGTACTTTTGTCACCGCAGCCTGTGGTTTACCGGTGTTTCGCTCTGAGCATAAATTTGCATCTGGCACGGGCTGGCCCAGCTTTTGGGAAGTCGTGAACATGGATAATGTAGTCCTCAAGACAGATACCAGCTGGGGTATGCGCCGTACAGAAATTTTATCCAAATGTGGCGAGCACTTAGGTCATGTTTTTGAAGACGGCCCACGTCCAACGGGTAAGCGTTACTGCATTAATTCATTGTCGCTAAAGTTTGTGCCCGATGACGAATCCAATACCTCAGTGGTCAAAACCTCGGCGTCAAAATCCCAAATATCGGCACAGTAATAATTTATCGTTAGTAAAACAGAATATAAACACAGGGAGTAATCTTTGTGCGTTAAAGATAAAAAAACGGCCAAGTTATTTTAAACAACTTGGCCGTTTTTTTATGTCTATCTTGCAGAGACAGTTTAGACTTTAGAGCCCCGCTTACTGAATAGCGAGCCCGCTATCTTCCTTAACCGTCTCAATCACAATATAGGTGTGGGTCTGGGCGACACCGGGTAAATCTACCAGCTTGCCCAGTACATCGCGGTACGATTCCATATCCGCCATGCGCAGTTTTACCAGGTAATCAAACCCGCCCGCGACCATGTCGCACTCAGCAACTTGGGACAGGGTAACAACCGCTTGTTTGAAGGTATCAAACACATCGCCGGTGGTTCTATCGAGGGTAACTTGAACATAGGCCACCATGGCGAGGTTTAGCAGGCCGGCATCCAATTTGGCGCCATAGCTGCGAATATAACCTTCTGATTCCAGTCGCCTTACGCGCTCTAAACATGGGCTAGGGCTTAGGTGGACTCGATTCGCCAGCTCGACATTGGAGATACGCCCCTGTTTTTGCAGAGTGTTCATTATCACCAAATCCGTGCGGTCGGGTTTAAAGGACTTTTCACTTCGAGTTTTTCGATTCATAGCAGGTTTCGTCTAATTATTGTAAGTTATAAATGCCGCTTTACTCAGCAGACTCAAAATATTGTGCTATTTAATGGCTAAATTTGCAATCTAATTCTGAGGTTCAATGTCTATAATGCCGAATAAATGAAATGATGCCCTTGGAGTTACCCCTATGCTGTATTCCGCCGATTTCAGCGCAAGCAACGCCCTACGTCAGCAAATAAGAGATTGCTACCGCCAGGACGAAAACACGATTGTAAATGACTTGCTAGCCCAAGACAGCTTAGATGCCGTCGATCGCGCTAGAATTTGGTCACGGGCCAGGGATCTGATCTTATACATTCGCGAGCAACAGGAAGGTAAAGGTGGTGTTGATGCCCTGTTGCAAGAGTTCTCCCTCTCGACCGAAGAGGGCATCGTATTGATGTGTTTGGCAGAAGCGCTATTAAGGGTGCCAGACAAGGACACCATGGATCGATTGATTCGCGATAAGTTAAGTGGTGGAAATTGGGATGCGCACTTAGGAAACAGCGATTCGGTATTTGTAAACGCCTCGGCTTGGGGTTTGTTGCTGACCGGTAAAATGGTGACCTATAGCGACGACAAAAACCGTTCTCGATTCGGCATCTTGAAAAAAACCATGGGCAGGGTCGGCGAACCTGTTATCCGCCGAGCTATTCGTTATGCCATGCAAATAATGGGCACGCAATTTGTGCTCGGCACGACCATAATACAAGCCTTAAAGCGATCTCAAGAAGCCGAGCAAAACGGCTATCGTTATTCCTATGACATGCTGGGTGAGGGCGCTCGCACTGAAGCGGATGCCGAGCGTTACTTTCAAAGTTATATGGCCGCCATCGAAGAAATTGGCAAGGCCGCTGCCGGTCGTGGACCAGAGCAAAGCCCAGGGATTTCAGTAAAGCTTTCGGCTATTCATCCGCGCTACGAATTTTCCCATCGCCAACGAGTGATGGACGAATTAGTGCCACGCTTAAAAACCTTGGTAATGGCTGCAAAAAAATACGATATCGGTTTTACCGTCGATGCCGAAGAAGCCGATCGCTTGGATCTGTCTTTTGATGTTATCGAGGCGGTGTATTTAGATTCTGACTTAGAAGGCTGGGAAGGTTTTGGCCTTGCGATTCAAGCCTATCAGAAGCGCGCTAGCTTAGTGATCGATTGGACGACCGAGCTGGCCCGCAAGGGTGGCCGTAAAATTATGGTGCGTTTGGTGAAGGGTGCCTATTGGGATTCTGAAATAAAATGGAGCCAAGAAGAAGGCTTGCCGGCTTATCCTGTTTTTACCCGTAAAGCCTCGACCGATGTGAGCTATCAAATATGCGCGCAGAAGTTACTGCTCGCCCGCGATTGTGTATACCCCCAGTTTGCGACTCATAATGCCTACACCGTGGCGACTATTTTAGAAATGGACCAGGACCGCAGCGGTTTTGAGTTTCAACGTTTGCACGGCATGGGTGATGCTTTGTACGAAGAGATGGTCGAGCAAGAAGGCATCAGCTGTCGTATCTATGCACCAGTTGGCGAGCATGCCGATCTGTTGGCCTACCTCGTTCGTCGTCTGCTTGAGAACGGCGCCAACTCTTCTTTCGTCAATAATATTGTCGACGAAAATGTTCCCGTTGAATCTTTGTTAGAAGACCCCGTTGTCACGGTCGAGAGTTGGGGAGAAAAATCCAATACCGCCATTCCGCTACCCGCCGATATATTCCAGCGGGAGTTTAAGGGCAGCGCTGATAATCGTAAAAATTCAGCTGGTGTTGATTTAACGGATTGCCAGCAAACCGAAGCTATGAAAGCAGCGTTCCGCCCATTGATAGCGTCGTGGTTAGAGAACGCCAGTAACAGCGATATTGAGTATGACTATCGCGTTAGCAATCCTGCAAATAAACAAGAGGTCATCGGCGGTTACCAGTTTGATAGCGCAGCTCAAATAGAAACTAAGCTACAGCAGGCTCAAACCACCAATGCAGACTGGGCTGGTATCGGTGCCCCCAAGCGCGCCGCACTGATTAATAAATTGGCCGATGCGATAGAGGCCAATCGCGACGAATTTATTGCGCTTTGTGTAAAAGAAGCCGGCAAATCAATCACTGATGCAGTCTCTGAAATTCGTGAGGCTGTTGATTTTTGTCGTTACTACAGCCGTCAATCCGAGTCTTTATTTGCTGAGAATACTGTAGCAAGTCGCGGTACAATTTTGTGCATCAGCCCCTGGAATTTTCCATTGGCGATATTTTTAGGGCAGGTGTGTGCAGCCCTTGCCACGGGTAATACAGTATTGGCCAAGCCCGCCGAGCAAACCAGTTTGGTGGCGATTCGTGTTAGCGAATTATTTAGCCAGTTATGTGAAGCTGATGGCAGCCCAGAACACGCACTGCAACTTATTTTGGGGCCAGGCAAGGCGGTGGGTGAGCAGCTAGTGCCCGACGCCCGTATTGCAGCCGTTATGTTTACCGGCTCGACCGCGACCGGTTTGTGGATAAACAATACCCTGGCGCAACGGGACAATAATGACATCCCTTTAATTGCAGAAACCGGTGGGCAAAACGCCATGATCGTCGATTCTACCGCGCTACCTGAGCAGGTTGTTGATGATGTGATATCTTCGGGCTTTCAGTCGGCAGGTCAGCGTTGTTCGGCCCTGCGAGTATTGTTTTTACAAGAAGACGTGGCCGATAAAATTATCACCATGATTAAAGGCGCCATGGCCGAGCTAGAAGTGGGCGACCCACAGTGGTTGAGCACTGATGTAGGCCCCGTTATTGATAAAGCTGCTTTGGCGCGGTTACAGGCCCACCAAGAACGCTTGGCCGGTATGAATAAAAAACTAGCTCGGCTACATTACGCTAGCGAATACGATACTAGCCCAGAGGGAAACTTTTTTGCGCCGCATTTGTATGAACTTGCCAGCTTAGATCTGTTGAAGGAGGAAGTGTTCGGCCCTGTGGTACACATAATCCGCTTTGGCAGAAATGATTTAGATGATGTTATTGGGCAAATCAACCGTGCTGGTTTCGGTTTGACTTTGGGTGTTCACAGTCGAATTGAATCAGTATGTGAGCAAGTGGCAAGCCAGGCCGAAGTGGGTAACGTTTATATCAACCGTAACATTATTGGTGCAGTTGTCGGTGTGCAGCCATTTGGTGGCCGCGGTTTGTCAGGTACTGGCCCCAAAGCAGGTGGGCCTGATTATTTGCATGCTCTGGTGAAAGACGCCAGTACACAAGCTGAGAGCAAGAGCTCATCAACCGAAAACGACTTTGAGTTGTCGGCAACTCCCCCAGGCTTGGTGAAAAGATTAGACTCGGCGCGTTTAGTCCAGCAGAACTGGAATGCAATCGGAGTCATGGATCGCGTTGGGCATATACAACGTTTTCTGGCCGGCATGGCCGAGTTGTCAGCGTTGGATAACCTAGAGGAAATCGTCGAGAACAGTCAGCAATATTTACGTGAATTGGAATCAACCATGGCTGAGGCTTTGACCTTACCCGGGCCTACCGGCGAGAGTAACCAGCTGTGTTACGACGGCCGCGGTTTATTATTTGCCCATAAGCCTGCGCAGAGCACTCATTGTTCGTGGTTACACAAGCTTGTCGGTGCATTGGCGGCGGGGAATGGTTTATTGGTGACCATTCCAGAAGCCGACAAAGAACTGTTTAGGCATCTCGAGGCAATATTCAATCGTGCGGGCATTAGCCCAGACCTAGTATTAGAGTTGACGCTCCAAGAGCAGAATGAGTGCTTAGCTTACGAACATTTGGCGGGTGTTTTGACCCAGGGCCACCACAATGGCCTGCGTCGTGTTTTGGCAGCGCGAGAGGGCGCAATTTTGCCCCTCATCAATACCGAGCAGACGTTCTATTTAGACCGCCTATTACTCGAAAAGACCATCAGTACCGATACCACTGCGGCCGGCGGTAATGCCTCGCTGATGTCGATGTCCGAAGACTAAAATCCAAAGCTAAAAGTTTAAAACCACGGCAGTGTTTATCACTGATGTGGTTTTTATTTTAATCGAGTTCTCTGTGGTATTATTCCCAGCCTTGGCCTTTTATAAAACCATTAACTGATTTGATAAGCAGAAACGACTTATGACAAATTCTGATTTGGCACCACTTAATATACATTGCGACTTTGATGGCGGAAACATCCTGGTTGAAGATGCTAGCAACACTAATGATGTTTGTTTGGCTATCCGTAAAGATAAAGCCGCTGATTTCTTTCAGTGGTTTTATTTTGCCGTAGATGGCGCCGCCAACAGGGCCTGTTCCTACCGTTTAAGTAATGCAAGTTCAGCCTCCTATGCTGAGGCGTGGGACGGTTACAATGTCGTCGCATCTTATGATCGTGAAACCTGGTTTCGTGTCGCTGCCGAGTACCAAAACGGCCAGTTGATGTGGAACCACAAGGCCGATCAAGATCGTGTTTATTACTCCTATTTCGCGCCCTACGATAAAGCCCGCCACACCGCATTGTTGGCCAAGATCGAGGCGTCACAAAACTGCCAGTTAATCAAACAAATCGACACGGTTGATAACAACACCGTCGAGTTGTTCAAGCTCAGCAATGGTAACGATGCTGCCAACAAACGTAAACTTTGGGTCATCGCTCGCCAGCACCCCGGTGAGTCCATGGCAGAGTGGTTTATGGAGGGCATGTTAGAGCGTTTATTATCGGCCTCTGATGCAGAGTCTCAGTCGGTTTTAGAAGCCGCTGACCTTTATTTTGTCGTCAACATGAACCCCGACGGTTCTTGGGCGGGCAACCTACGCACCAATGGCGCGGGTACTGATTTAAACCGCGCTTGGCAGTCGCCCTCGGTTGAGGCCAGCCCCGAGGTCTTAGGGGTTCGTGATTCTATGGATGAAATCGGTGTCGATTTATTTTTAGACATCCATGGCGATGAAGAGCTGCCCTATGTCTTCACCGCTGGCGCCGAAGGTAATCCATCCTACACCCCAAAAATCGAAGCCCTCGAGTCGTTCTTCCGCCAGCGTTATGAAGAGATTAACCCAGACTTTCAGTCAAAGGTTGGCTACGATAAAGATGAGCCCGGCAAAGCCGACTTGCGCATTGCCTGTAATCAAGTTGGCGAGCGATTCGATTGCTTGGCTTACACTATTGAGATGCCTTTTAAAGATAACGCCAATTTCCCGGACGAAAAAGAAGGCTGGTCTCCGGCTCGCTCTATGAAGTTGGGTGATTCCACGGTTCAGTTGTTGGCCGAGCTGTGCCCTAAGCTGAGATAGCGTAGCTCTAACCCTATTTCTGCTAATAATAACCGTGGCCTGTATCTATATGGCCACGCGTTATCTTTTTCTGCACCGCTCTGAAGCGCTATTGTCGTGCCGAAGGCGGTTGTCTGTCTCGGCTTAAAGACCTACCTTCTATAAAGGCCTATCTCTATAAAGATAAGTCACTCCAAAGCATAGCTCCAGCCTTTATAATACGGCTTTTAATTCACACTTTCTCCACAATTGTCAGTCTGCCTCTATGGTAAAGTGCTCCTGTGAAAAATGACCAATGTTGTCAAAAACAATTAAGATGAAATGCCAATTCATTAACGGCAGTCATCAATAATTTTGAAATTACCGTTGTCAGAATCTCGTAGCGAGGGGCACCGCTGAGGCCTCACCGTGCTGCGGCCTGCGACGACATAATTTCTATGTAGCTAGCACTCTTGTAATTTGTGTTGCTGAATATTTCTTTGGAGTTCCCCAATGGTACAAAATCATCGTGTGCGCAAGCTTATACTGCCTGTTGTTATATTGGCAGCAGCGGCACTTATCGTTATGTTGGTCGTCACCAATCCACCAAAGGCTAAACGTTCTGGAGGGGCTAAACAGGCGGACTTAGTCGTTGAGGTAATATCGCTTCAGGCTCAGCAATTCAGTGTTAAGGTGGGCAGCTACGGTGTGGTGAAACCGCGTACCCAGAGCATGTTGGTGGCGCAAGTCGCTGGGCAAATCAGCCAGCTTAGCGAAAACCTGCGAGACGGTGGTTTCTTTGATGAAGGCGAGGTGCTGCTGCAAATCGATAAGCGTGATTATGAAGTCGAAGTCACCATCGCCCAGGCAGGTCTCGTATCGGCCCAGCAGGCTTTAATAGAAGAGCAGGCACAATCCAAACAAGCGCAATACGACTGGAAACGGTCGGGTAATAAATCCAAGCCCAGTGATTTTGTGCTCCGTAAACCACAGCTGGCAGCCCAGCAGGCCAATGTGTTATCGGCCCAGGCGCAATTGGACAAAGCTCAGCTAGCACTAAGCCGCACCCAAGTTCTCGCGCCTTTTGCCGGCCGCGTACTCAGTAAAAACGTCGCCCTAGGCCAGGTCGTGAGTAATAACGCTCAACTGGCCGAAATCTACGCCACTGACCGAGTCGAGATACGCCTGCCTATCAACAACCAAGACTTAGCCTTTTTGGATTTGCCCGAAGAGTTTCGCGATGGTTCAAGCTCTGCACCCCATAGCCCCGTGATATTTTATTCCGACCTTATGGGTGAGCAGCAATGGCAGGGTGAATTGCTACGAACAGAGGGTGCAATTAACGAAGCCGCCCAGCAGCTATATGTGGTTGCCCAAATTCCGGATCCCTATTCTGTTACCTTGGCAGGACAATACCCCATCAAAATTGGTCAGTATCTGCGGGCCAGCATTCAGGGCAAGACGCTAGAGCAAGTGTTGGTTATCCCCAGTCGTGCTATTTACCAAGGCAGCTATGTTTACATTGTTGATGCCCAGAAGCGGTTACAGAAAACCAATATAGATATTGCATGGCAGGGACCTGAAGAGGCTTTAATATCGAAAGGCTTGGCAGATGGAATGCGCCTTGTAATTTCGCCGCTGGGGCAGGTTAGCTCCGGCACAAAGGTAAATTTGTTGGGTGGTGCGCCTGAACCGAGAGCCGGCGGCAGAGCTAAAGATAGAGCTAAAGGCGAGGGCAAAGAAGGGCGCAACAATAACAATGTCAGCGAAGCCAAGCTGGAGAATAAACCATGATTGCTTGGTTTACTCGCAACCACGTCGCGGCAAATTTATTGATGATCAGTATTTTGTTTGGCGGCCTGTTTTCGATGACATCGTTAATTCCGCTCGAAGTATTTCCCTCCATCGACCCTGATCGAATTAGCGTGAACCTGTCTTTACGTGGCGCCACCCCTGAAGATGTAGAGCAGGGTGTGACCATTCGGATAGAAGAGGCAGTTCAAGACTTAGAAGGCATCGAAAAAATATCAAGTCGCTCAGCCGAAAACCAATCGACGGTGACGATTGATATCGAAAGTGGCTATGACCCTAGAGAACTACTGGCCGATATTAAAAGCCGAGTAGACGCCATCAATACCTTTCCCGCAGAAGCAGAAAAACCGGTTGTAGCACTGGCACAGCGGGTACACGACGTTATCAACGTGACCGTATCGAGTCGATACTCCGAGAAAGAAACCCGAGAATTCGCCGAAAAAGTCCGCGACGACATGTTGCGTATTCCAGGTGTTACCCAGTTAAGTTTAGATGGTGTGCGAGACTATGAAATCTCGATTGAAATAAACCAAGATCGACTTCGCCAATATCAGCTCACCTTGGACGGCGTTGCGGCTGCTATCGCGCGCTCAAGCGCTGACATCTCAGCGGGTAATATCAAAACCTCAGGTGGCGATATTTTACTGCGCTCCAAGGGGCAGGCCTACCATAAGGATGAGTTTTCGAGCATTGTCGTTAAGAGTTTTCCCGACGGGTCATTGGTGCACTTACGAGATGTCGCCAGCATAACTGATGGCTTCGAAGAGTCACCGGTACGCACACGCTTTAATGGCTTGCAGTCAGTGTTTATCGAGGTTTATCGAATCGGTGACCAGAGCGCCATCGATGTTGCCGACAAGGTAAAAGATTATATTGCCGAGCAGCAACATAGTTTGCCCGATGGCTTTGACTTGAGCTATTGGGATGATGACTCGGTGATTGTTAAAAACCGTATCTCAACGTTGACGGCAAACGCCTTGCAAGGTGGGTTTTTAGTGCTCGCCTTATTAACGTTGTTTTTACGGCCCGCGATTGCTTTTTGGGTGTTTATCGGTATCCCCGTGTCTTTTATGGGCGCTTTTTTAGTGATGCCTTTGTTTGGCGTAACACTCAATGTTATGAGTTTATTTGGTTTTATTTTGGTGCTCGGTATCGTCGTCGATGATGCCATTGTCACCGGTGAAAATATTTATACCCACCTAAGGACCGCCGAGTCGGGTGAGCAAGCAGCCATCATTGGCACCCAAGAAGTAGCGACCCCGGTTACCTTTGGTATTCTAACCACCATCGCCGCGTTTCTACCTCTGGCTTTTATCGAGGGTAATCGCGGAGCCTTGTTTGGGCAGATCCCCGTGGTGGTTATTCCTGTTTTATTAATGTCTTTAATTGAATCCAAGTTTGTATTACCAGCGCACCTTAAGCACCTCAAACTAAGAAAAGAAAAAGGTAAGCTCAATAGGTTCAGCCAATTTCAGCAACGTTTCGCCGATAGTTTTGAAGTGGCCATTATCCGTTATTACCGGCCGCTGCTGCACCGAGCCATTGCCAATAAAGGCGTGACCCTATCGGTGTTTACCTCGGCCTTCGTTATCATTATTGCGTTTATTTCTTCCGGCTGGATGCAGTTCACTTTCTTTCCGCGTATTCCAAGCGAAACCGTAAGGGTCGTGCTAACGCTACCGAGCGGCACGCCGTTTGATGTTACGGCTCGCTATATCGATTTGATGTCAGAAAAAGCCGAAGTATTAAAAGAAAAGTATCGCGACCCCGATAATAATGAGAGTGTCATCATCAATATATTAGCCACTACCGGTGGGCGCGGTGGTGCGACGAATGTTGGTCGGGTACGATTTGAAATCACACCCCCCGAGAGCCGAGCCTTGACCATTGGCTCGCGTGAATTAGTGGCTGAATGGCGTGGCCTGATAGGCCAAATCCCAGGGGCGGAAAGCCTAACCTTCAGAGCTGAGATTGGCCGCAGCAGCGACCCAATTGATGTACAGCTTAGTGGAACATCTTTAGAAACCTTAGAAGAACTGGCCGAGCAGGTGAAAGTGCACCTAGGAAAATATCCCACGGTCTTTGAAATTGCCGACAGCTTAAGTAACGGCAAACAAGAGTTGCAGTTAGAGCTGAATGAAAAAGGCAAGGCACTGGGTTTGAACCGCACTGCTATAAGTCAGTTGGTGCGCAGTTCATTCTATGGTGTGCAGGTGCAACGTATTCAACGGGGCCGTGATGATATTCGGGTCATACTGCGTTTGCCCCTATCCGAACGCAGTAGTCTAACGACTCTAAATCAATTGTTGATACCAACACCTGGCGGCGGGCAGGTTCCCTTAAACCATGTGGCAAGTTTAAAGCCTGGCAAAAGTCCAAGCAGTATTTATCGTATCAACCGTTATCGCACGGTGAATGTTACTGCCGATGTAGAAAAAAATAACACCAATATGACGGCGCTACAGGCTGACCTTAAAGTGTTTTTGGATCAGTTGTTAGAACAGTATCCAGGCGTGCGCCATTCTTTGGAAGGTGAGGCAAAAGAGCAGCGTGAATCCTTTGGTTCATTAAGTTGGGCGCTGTTGTTTGTGTTGTTCATCATTTATGTTTTACTGGCGATTCCTTTTAAATCCTATATCCAACCGCTTATTGTCATGAGCGTTATCCCTTTTGGCATGATAGGCGCCGTACTCGGGCATTGGATAATGGGTATGGGCCTAACAATTATGAGCTTGTTGGGCATGCTGGCCTTGATTGGCGTGGTAGTGAACGACTCGCTGGTCTTGGTCGATTACATAAACAAGCAGCGAGCTGCTGGCATGCCATTAATGGATGCGGTGTTAAAAGCCGGTGCCGCCCGTTTTAGGCCAGTCATGCTAACCAGTATCACCACCTTCTTTGGCTTGATGCCGCTGTTGTTTGAAACCCAAACCCAGGCACAGTTTTTAATCCCCATGGCGGTGTCTTTGGGATTTGGCATTATCTTCGCCACGTTTATTACTTTGTTATTGGTGCCGGTCAATTATTTGATTGCCGATAAAGTCATGAACTTTAGATTCAGTAAAGCTGCTTGATTTTAGCGGTGATAAGTACAGCTCGATAATTGGTAGGATTGGGCGCTGTTCAATACCTTCGTGCTCATCAATATTCTATCAAGTCGATTCCGGTATTGTAGTTGTTCGCTGCAATGGCTATTGTTGGACAGGCATTTAATAGCTTGAAATACAATTAGATAATTATAATGGCTTAGGTTGTACACAAAAACCTATGATTATTTTTTGTAGTGAGCTATGAAATAACTCTTCAAATTCTTTTTGACTCCAGTTGAATGTCTCAGAGAGGTGTAATGAGACTAAGCCATTTACTTCTGCCAAAATAGTCACGGCAATATGAAAAGCTGAATCTTGTTTGAAAATGCCAGCTGCTAAACATTCATCTACTCTAGATACCAAAAAGTTGAAGGTGGCTTGTGCTTCTTTGCGGATAACCTTTTTAACTTTTAGCTCATTTATTTGTCCGGTTGATAAGAAAATGATCTCAAAGTATTTACTTTGTTCGGCCGCAAACGCTAAATAAGCCTCAGTTGTCATTTGCATACGTTCAAGAGCAGTGTTGCCTTCGAGTGCGCGGTTCAAGTATTCCCCAAAGGATAAAAATCCCTTGGCTAATAATTGCTCCAGTAGATCTTCTTTGTTGGTAAAATGTCGGTAGATGGCCATTGGCGTAATACCGACCAGGGTTGCCACTTTACGCATGGAAACCCCCTGTAAACCGTGATCTAAATATTGATCTCTGGCACAATCTAGTATGCTTTGTCGGGTGTCTTTCATAGTTAGTTTGCCAGCTTTTTGGGATTATACGTTGCAGAGGTGATCTAGGTTGGGGATGATAACAAAAAAAGGCGAGGTGGGCTGAGGTAATGGCAAGTGTTAGGATTCAGCACGGTATCTGCGAGTTGTGAAAATATGGGAATAGAACACTCGGCCTTGGAGGCCGAGTGTTGGCGTTTTTAAGAGTCTGTTCTATTGCGCTGAAGGATATCGGAGAACATATTTTTGTTGAGGATAGCAGAGGCGCAAATGACGCCCCCAGACGCTGCTCCAACCATACCGTCTCCTACAACATCTTGCCCTGTTAAAAACAGGTTTTTGATTGGAGTGTCTGCCCGTAGCCAGCGTTGTTTAAAACGTTCTGGTGAGTGCTCAAGGCCCATAAAGTTACCTTCTGTTCGGCCCAAGAACTTGTTGATACTTAGGGGTGTTGAAAGCTCATAGTAATCCAGCTTCCCCTTTACCTCTGGTACCCAATGGTAAAGTACTTCCAGCATCTCAGTACATAAACGTTCTTTCAGTTTCTTGTATTGTTCACCACGTTCCTTTGGCTCGATGTCTTCCCATTGTTTAAACATTTCGTAAGGAACCGAGCTGTACATAGAGATTGTGCATTTGTTTGGGTGACGCTTATCCCAGCTAGGGTCGCGCATCGACGGGGTGGTAATGAAGTGCCCTGGCAGAGGAGCCGTGTGATCCTGAGCTAGGCGATTAACATTATCATCAAGATCCGCCGTTGGGTGGGCCCATATATTCGATGCTTTTAGGCCGATAGTCTCTGCCGAGGCTGCTATACCAATGTTTAGGCCCAGCGTAGTGTAAGAGGGGTTCACCCCTTCAGGTAATGTGGCTAAACCGTGTTTTTCAGATATTTGCTGCGGTACCATGTGGCCGAAGGTAGAAATAACACCCGCACCGCTAATGATGATGGGGGCCCTTATCGTATCGCCATTGGCAAGTTTCACGCCAATAGCGGTGTCGTCTTCGACTAAAATCTCAGACACCGATGCATTGTAGAGTACCTTCCCACCGGCACTTTCAATTACTGGGATAACGGAAGCGGCTAGAGTTGATGGGCCGCCGACAGGAAAACTTGCGCCGTTCATGTAGTGTTTCACGGTTTGAGCGTGAACCGAAAAAGAACTGCGCTTAGGAGGAAGGCTATAGTCTCCGTAATTGGCACAAAGTACGGCAATGAGCTCTTCATTTTTTGTCATTGATGACAAAACATCGTAGGTTGTTCGTTCAGAATATTGGCGAAAATCAAGGGTCATTTCGTCGTACATTGTGTCTGCGAGCTCTTTAGGTAGGGCTCGTTCGGCAAAAAAACTGGCACCGGCTTTATTTACTTTATAGATAAGGTTAACGTAGTCATCGATGAATGTGGCCTCGTCAGGGAAGTACTCTTTCATCTTTGCGGCGTAAGCCTCTCTTCCTGCTGGAATTTCATATAGCTTGTCGCCTATAGCAAAGCGATTGTAAATTTTAGGCAGCGGGGCCCATTCAACATTGTTGTCGGTTATGTAGTCAAATACTTGTCGCAGGACAGTAGATTTTGAACCAACATCACCCACATAGTGCAGTCCAACGTCCCACTCATACCCTTTTCGAGTAAAGGTATGGGTACACCCACCGATAGTGTAGTGCTGCTCAAGTAGTAATACCCGTTTGTTTTCCTGGGCTAGAAGGGAGGATACAGACAACCCCCCCATGCCTGAGCCAATAACAATCGCGTCAAATTCTCCTGTGACATGTTTGGGGTGATATTTTGTTCCTGCTGCAATGGTCATTAACATTTACTCCAGTCATTAAAATTTGAAGATCACACCTTGATTTATCCGTGCTTAAATGGAAGTAAATACACGGTAAATTGGTGCAATCGGTGGGCCTTTTGACTCAAAGTATACGCATGTATACTTTGAGTCAAGTTTTAAATGATGACAGCGATGGGCTTGAGTTATGTTTTTTGAAACAGATGTTTATTAGGTTCGTAAAAGCTGGCGGTAAAACGATAACAGTAGCCATTATTATTTACATTTATCGGGCTTGTGGCGTACCCCTATTATGTAAAGACCTTGTGTTTTCATAAAAACCTCCTGTAAATACTGTTCTCAACGCGGCCTTTGCTAAAATCGCGGTTTAGCGAAACCGCTTGACCCTTAAATTTCCCGTTCGTCCTTTTGGTTTGTGAGGTGATAGATTGAATGATCGTCCTGAGTTGTGTGGTATTTGATACTTTGTATCTGAAGTTTGAAATTTTCATTGTCCTAATGGCAGGGCATAACAACAATGTAAGCACAATTCATGGAGAGAACTATGAAAAACACCATTGGCCTAGCATCGGTAGTAATATGTCTATTGTCCTGCACCGCAAGTGCTCATGAAAAAACGAACCCTCAAGAAAACTTGAAAGTTGACAAAGAGCTGGCTTCTAATGAGGCGTTGAGCGCTACGGGAGCGTTCACAAAAATGAAGTCGCTCGTAGGGACATGGGTGAGAGAGGGCGATACTAATTCCACCTTCAATATTACCTTCGAGCTTACGGCCAAAGGTTCAACCTTAATGGAGACATGGAATAGCAAGGGTAAAAAACATTCCCTAACCGTGTATCACTTGAATGGTGAAAACCTAATGGCGACTCATTATTGCCCCCAGGGTAATCAGCCAAGGTTACATTTAAGCAAAGACGCAACTCTAGATAAATTGTCTTTTAACTACCTAGATGCCACCAACTTAAAAAGCATTGACCACTCCCACCAGCATTCGCTGGGTTTCGAAGTCGGAGCTGCAGGCCAGAAGGTTCTGAGAAGCGAATCCTACCTTAAGAAAGGCGACGAAGAAGTTTCGAGCATGAAGCTTGTGCGTAAATAGCGTTAATCTTCGATGGCGTTCAGCCAAAGAATGGCTTTATCCAAGGCCTTTCTTTGGCGCGCCCCGTTATCTCGCCAGTGTCATGTTGCCTGATAGTTACTTCTCGTTTATTAAATACGCATTGTTTTTTTCCCTGTCCGTATTCGAACTTACATCTCCTTATACGAAATAAGGTCTTGCTGAAATGTTGTTTTAGTATTAATCTCATGCGCATTAGTTATATTGCTAGCCTTAGCTAATTGTTTTAAGGCTAGGTTTTAAGCGGAAAATGGTTTTCCGTCCCGTATATGTATTTGGGTGTTTTTGGCATGGAGTGGCTTTCTTTTCTAGGGTTTTTTGGCCTTGGTTTCTTTTCTGTATTTTTCAGATAAAATTTTGTGGGTGGTCGTCTGGCCGCAACAACAATCCAGCACCCCATTTCTCGACACGCTCAAGCACATCCATGTGACGCTCGACATCGGCCATCCGGGCCTCAGACGGTCTCTTAATGAGGCACTGTATTGTCGCTGCTGGTTTTGTGATTGTTGGTTGATTTTCAAAACTAAGGTTTGAGAACCAATGAAGAACACATCTTCGGTGTACGGCTAAAAAGGATTGAAAAATGAGCTTGGGGAATTTTAGATGTAGATTAGCTGACTCTGTTACGGAGCTAACAACCAATACTGAAAAAATAAAATATCGATTGGAAAGTGCCATACTTAATCATTTGTTACTGGCAAACTCTCCGGAGTGTGATGAAATACCAGCCTATTTTAGGTTGAAACATGGAGATATTATTTCTCAAGTAAGCGACAAAACTAGAAACGGACAAGATGGAGTAAGAGCTTCAATCGAAGGCAAACATGGAAAGACATTATCCAAGATAGCCTCAGAAATTCTAAAATTATATCGTGACTTTGAAGAGTATCTGAATAATGACACTATCCCATCGTAAAAATTAGCAGCAGGTGATGTTTAAATGCATTAATAAGATTTTTTCCGACTTACGTTCCTTGTTGTTTTAGCTGAATCTAGTTATTAAAGTCCAGCTTGGTAGTTTGAATACAATTCAAGGTCATTTATCGAATATCCAAATTGTGGCCAGCTACAGAAATACTATTAAATAACATAAAACTAATGAATAAACTCAAAACTCTACTCCTAGTAATAATCTACGCCACCCTAGCCATGGGGTGCAGCGAGAACAAAGAAGCCAAGAAAAAAGCGCCCTCAGAACCCTGGTGGGCAGCTATACAGCCTATCGTTATCGGCGATGCTGAGTTCTATGGTAGAACCTGTTATGTCATTCGCGTAACTCGCGATGAGGCAGGGGTGGAGTCGGCGTGGCGACTATTCGAGGCGCCGAGTCGGATGTTTAGCTATTGCGCCAAGAGCGACTCCGCTACTAATTACCTCGAGTACGATGGTAAGTACATTATTCTGCAGGTGCATCGGCAGACCGCTGGTGCGGGTTCGTCGACGGGGGAGCGTTATCGCAGTGCCGACTTTAAGTCGTGGGAGGAGTATATCGGTGTGACTTGGGTTGATAGCGAAGAGTACGAGGCGTGGAGAAAGGTGGGTTCTACGTCGTCCAAAGCAGATTCTATAAAGAAGGTTGTGAAGGATGGTACCGAGTAGCTGGCTGGAGTTTTTGAGGCATCAGAATATATTACGCTCTCAAGTAACGGTAGGTGGATG
>Ga0105358_10000609_pt1 | contig 18163 bp, 11 predicted proteins | sample GOMGulsemesocosm_5_FD_83509 | JGI IMG/M metagenome (GOLD analysis project Ga0105358, IMG submission 83509) | Methane-oxidizing microbial communities from mesocosms in the Gulf of Mexico - GOM15C Gulf of Mexico | ecosystem: Environmental > Aquatic > Marine > Cold seeps | place: Gulf of Mexico... | reverse complement strand
TTCCTTGATAAAGGCAGAGAAAATTTCACTGTCTACAATGGCGCCATAGTGTTGAATAACAACCCCCGCAGCCTTTGATGCTAACGATATTGCCGAAGAAATATTATGTCCTGCAACTCGAGCCCCCAGATAAACACCATTAAATGAATCACCCGCTGACGTTGTATCCACAACATTTTCCACCGGGGTAATTGGAAAGTGATACGCTTGCTCATCTGCATAGCAGTAGATACCGGCCTCACCATTTTTAATGACTAATTCGTCGAATTGATATTGTTTACAAAAATCGTAAACTTCTTCAGAGCTTGTTATTGAGTATAGTTGCTCGAAATCATCAACACCGGGTAAAAGGGTATCTGCATAACTAAATGCTTGTTCAAACTGGTCTTTCGCTTGCGCTTGGGTAGCCCACATACGAGCACGATAGTTTGGGTCAAAAACAATAGTTACGCCTGCGGCTTTTAGCTTTTCTATCATTGCCCAGAAGCTATTTCTCGCGGTAGGTTCAATAACTGCTAAAGAGATACCGGAGAAGAAAAACATATCCCCTTTAGATAGTACGCTTATTGCATCTTCGTCAATATGTTGCATCACTTGACGTGCCGCGGAATCGCTGCGCCAGTAGGTGAAGCTACGTTCACCTTTATCATCAAGCTGAATAGAATATAAACCTGGTATTTTGGAGTCTGATTGAAACACCAAGTCAGTGCCAATATTTTCATTTTTAAAATATTGGATCATATCCAAGCTAAAATTATCTTTACCGACAGCCGTCACTAAGTTCACTTCTAGTTCAACAAAAGTGCGCTTAAGATATACGGCAGTATTAAAAACATCTCCGGCAAATGACTGCTTCAATATGTTTGATGACTTGCCTTGTGAAGTAGTCATCAATTCAATCATACATTCGCCAAATAGGAATATTTTTTTCATTGCATTAACCTTTATCTTGTATTGGTTGGCTAGTTTCAGCTGAATCGATTGTTTTCGGTTTTAGTGGCTCAATTTTTGGAATAAGAAACCAAACCGCGGCCATCGCAATAACAGCTAATGATGCACCAATAACAAATGCTGGGGTGTAGTTACCGTCAGCTGTTAGAATAGGCACTAAAGATGTTAAGGCTAAAGCGCCTAATTTCGCTGCCATCCCTGAGAAGCCGGCAAGTGTGCCTACAGCCTTTTTACCATATAAATCACTAGGCAGTGTTTGCACATTACCAATAGCTGTTTGGAAACCAAATAATATAACAGCCATGATCATTACCGCAGTAGTTGGTCCACCAGGGTTCGCCATTGCTAAAAGTGCTGGTAACATAATCAAACAACCTAGAGTAATCGTCAGTTTACGTGCTTTATCGACATTCCAACCAGCTTTTAACCGATTTTGCGCCAGAAGACCACCAAACCAAGCGCCGAACATAGCACCTACGTATGGCACCCAACCGTAGATACCAATAGCTTTAACGTCCATTGCATATACTTCGTTAAGGTAAATAGGGATCCAAAAAACAAATAACCACCAAATAGGGTCAATAGCTGCAGAAGCTATAATTACCCCCCAGCTTTGCTTACGAGAAAGTAACTCACCTGTTGATGGGTTATATTCGTCTCCATCAGATACTTCTTCAACGTCAGTACTTCTTTGACCGGTTAGTATATATTTACGCTCTTCGTCAGTAATCCAAGGGTGAGACTTAGGTGGCGCTTTCACCAAGATAATCCAAGGAATAAGCCATAACAAACCGACTAAACCTATCACTACAAACACCATTTTCCAGTCAAAGTAAACGGTCATATAAGCAATTAACGGAATGGCTATTATGCCACCGATAGCAGCGCCTGAATTAAAGATACCTTGCGCCAAAGCACGTTCTTTAGTTGGGAACCAGTCAGCGTTACTTTTGGCTGCACCAGGCCAGTTTCCAGCCTCTGCTACCCCTAATATCGCACGGAAAATACTAAAGCTAAGTACGCCTTGTGCAAATGCGTGTGCGGCAGTAGCTAGAGACCAAACACCAATAGAAAGAACAAAGCCTACCCGTGTACCTAACCAGTCAAATATTTTGCCGAATATAGCTTGACCAAAGGCATAAGATAAGATGAAAACCATGGATATATTGGCATAGATTTGTTTACGCTCTAAAGCTGATTCATCAGGGAATAAATCCTCAACTATATCAGGCCAAAGTACGGCAAGCGCGGAACGATCAATATAATTAATAACTGTAGCGAGTGCGATTAAAGCAATCACCCACCAGCGTAATCCTTTTAATTGCATTATTTTTTCTCCGTTGGCTTGCGATTAAGCTTTTCGATATCAATATTATCGAATGCGCCCGGTGGTAAGAAATCTGCACGCGGAGGGCTAAAGGTATCAATTAATATACCGCCCGTTGGGCATGTAGCACCATGGTCTGCCCATGGTGGAATCAAACAGCTATCACCTGGCTTCATTATTGTCGTTACGCCATCAATGTTAAAGTGAAACTCACCTTCAACAACATAAGTTACTTGAGAGTGACGGTGGGCATGGTTGTAACCAATAGCACCCTCGGCAAACCAAATTTTCACGGCCATCAACTCGTGATTATAGCCTAGCATTTGACGTTTTAAACCGCCGCCGATGTCTTCTATTTCTGTTTCATTACCAGATAAAAAATTATCGCTTTGACTCATTATTGACCTCTACTTTTTAATTTCGAAAAATGTAAAACGGCCATTAAATTGATATTTTGAGCCATTAAATGAAAATTTATTTAGTTGATTAGTGTTAATGTTTTGAGCTGAGTTATAGGCTAATAAATAATGTTTATCATCCAAAAAACTAAGCGCAACTAACTCAATGTTTTTATCTTTCGTGTGTGCTAATCGTTGTAATTTACTGGTTGCATCAATGGTAAATTCTTTTGATGGATTGTATTCACCGTGAGGTTCTAACACATTAACAAAAGTATGGTTTTTAACGTGTGTTTTACGACTGATAAAGGCATTTTCATTGCGCAAGTTAAATAAAGGATCGTTAGCACCAATCTGCGTGAACATTATTAATGAATCACCATCCATAATTGAAGAGCTAGTATAAAACCTACCGTTTTTATTTAACCAAGTGATTTGAGACAAACCTGCTTTAGGTTGAGCTTGCGATTTTAACCATAAATGCTGGTAGCCATTATTTTTACCTAACACAGGTAAGCTTGTTAAGTTAGTATCTAGCTTAAAGTTAGTACTAATTAAATGGCCTTTATAGTGTGTTGGTAAATCGTATTGGTGTTTGCTATTCGACTTTACATCGAACACATCCACTACCAATGATTGATTAAGCTCAGGAATTTCTATCAATGCCATAGTACGTATTAATTCAACATCATCATAAGCCGTATCAATACGAGCTGAGCTAATAGTTACCTTGTCACTTTTCTCAAAAAACAATAACTCAGGGTAATTAGCATTACCCGTTTTTACATTGGCATTGAAATGACTTTTTTCATCAACCACCACAGTATTATGCGCAATAGTTTGTTTTGCCCAGGTTTTATTCTCAGGTAAATAGCGACCACCGAACTTTGCTTCAACATTTAGAAATCTAGCAGCACCATAGTCAGAAACAATTTCTTCACCTCTATCGTAAAACTGCCAAGTTAACTTATCAAAGTGACCGTGCCCTAGACCTTGAGCAGCCGGCTTAAACAGAACTGCCTGATCACCATCGACATTTTGTCGCATTATTACCAATGCACCTTGTTTACCGTCATTTCCATCGCCAAAAGCGACAGACTCAAAATGATAAGGTTGCTCAAGTTTGTTATCTAATGCTTGTGCTACTTTTAAACCATCACCGGTTAATAAAATTTGATTTTGTGATTGAGCCACACTTAATAAACCAGCATTTTTGGTTAAACCATAAGCGATAGTCACACCGTTAACTAGTTCTATGGTATCTGTACCCTTAGACTTAATGGCATCATTGATAGGGAAGAACAACTTGTTGTAACTTAACTGTATGGTGGTATCAATAGCCTTAAGAACAATGCCATCACGGTATTCGAAAATGTTACGTTCCGGTTGATTGCTTTGAATTGCCTTAGCAAAGGTAATAAATGGCAATAACGCAAAGCGTTGATAATAAGGACCTTCGTTGTAATATCCTTGTGGAGAGAACAGCTCATCTAACTGCCTTAAAAATCCCCCTTTACCTGTTTTATCTAAACCATAAAGTGCTTGTTCTACCCACTCTTGCTCGCCAAGTACATAACCTGTCATGCCTACCGCAGCAGTTGTCCATGTGCCGTGATTATGTACTTTATTGAATGTTTCAGGAGAGTCGACTGATAAAAACTTAACGATAGGGCGAAATAAGCCTTTTTCAATTGTTGCTTTTTCTTGTGCACTTAATGACGGTAAAACCAAATCATAAGCTTGACTCGTATATACCAGCCACATAGCTTCATTCAAGCTTTGCCAAAATAATTTTCCTGGATTTTGTTTACCCATTTTTCTTTTTGGATGTAAAGGTAACGTTGGGTAAAGATCTGCATAGGCAAGTAGCATGTCACGGACATAGTCCGCATAGTTTTTATCTCCGGTTAATTGATAAATAACACCTGCATCAAACATAAGTTTGTAGTTTTTCTTATGGCGTTCATGGGTATAACCGCCACCACCATCTTTTGGCAGTGGCACCGTAATAGCTTGATTAATTTGTGCATCTACTAAGACTTTTTTTGCCAGGTAAGCATCTTTAAAGCGACCTTCTTGTTTAATGGCTCCCTTCATCGCTACTACATCACCTTGATTAATAACCAAGTTAGGATGTGAATTTGCCATCACATAAGCAGTCCTGAGCAAAAAGGTAACTACACATAAAATAGTTATTACTAATGTACTTGAATAACCTTTAGTTGAAGATAAGGGTAAAATGGTTTTATTATTTATTAATCTATTCATATTAAGGTACTTATTGCTCTATGTGATTATCGCGAATAATGGCGGTATGAGCGCCTTTTGCTCGTAGTTCAACAACTAAAGGTGTGTCAGTTTTAACTAAACTATTATTAGTGATACGTGTTACTGGTTCACCTACTGTATGCTCAATCTTTATTAATGCTGTGTTGTTAAAGGTATTGCTATCAATATTGGTCACTTGTACGCCGTGTAAAGCTAATACTGTTTTACTTTTATTACGCTTGCCGTTGCCTACGTTGTTGGCGGTATTGTTGGTAAACAATAAATGAGGACCAAAGGTACTTTCATCTGAACCACCACGATACAAGTGCACAATAGCGCCTGCTACATTAGTAAAGGTATTATTTTTAATATTGACGTATTCAGCGTTATAGATACCAAGATCATCGGTTTCTTTATTTAATCTTAAGATATCGCCAGTAATATTATCAAAGCGATTATTTTCGACGTCAATTACTTGTGCGAATGCTCTCCTGCCTGAGTCGAAAACATGAAACGAATGGTTCACATCAAGGTTTTTAATAACACTATTTTTGAGGGTAAACCGGTAATTTTTAAACATGCCCCATTTAGCTGTTCTAATCACGGTATTACCTGAATAATCAGGGCTACTGTCACCGGCAATAATTAAACCATCTAGACTGAGGCTGCCGCCGTTTTTAATTTCAAATAATGTCGAGCGACCGAAATTAAGGGTTACTTGTTGCTTGTTTTTAGCTTGAATCGATAAGGTTTTCTTTAAGCTGACTATTTTTTCAACTTCGTAGATACCGTCTTCGAGTACTAATACATCACCTTCATTAGCTTTTTGTATCGCGTTATATAAGGCCTCACCTGACGCTTTTACGGATATTGTTTTTCCAGAATTAAAAGCAACCTCGGGTTCAACTTTTTTATACCAGCTAGGACCTGTTTGATTTTTTTGTGTTGGCTTTAAGTTTCGTGCAGCGCCAATACCTTTTGCTGCTCCAGTTGCAGGGTAAAGTAAGCCATTTTCAACGCGAACCAATGAAATGTTACTTTCTGTAATACCAGATTCAATTTTGCTGTTGTTTAATTTATTAGAGATATTTCCTGAAAACTTAATACCGCTGATATCATCAAATACAGAGAACGGTGCTTTATTATTTTTGTTAAAAATAATATTGTTTTTCACTTGGCTGTTTATCGGTGCTGCAGAACGTTCTGCATCACTACCTGCAGCAAAATGAACATGGTCAACGTTAATTAAGGTGTTATTTTCAATCTTCGCATTAACCACCTGGTGATATCGGTTAATAGGAGAGTTTGGAACCCCGTTCATTATTGTTAAGCCACTACCAAAGCGATATCCGGTTAGGCCTTCAAGGTAATTATTTCGTATAATTTGATCGCGGTTAATTACCCGTATACCACCGGTATGGTCAACACCGTTACCCAAAAACACATTATTTTCAACAATGTTACCGTTACCATGACGAAGAGTTAAGGTGCCACGAGATTCATAAAAGGTATTATTGGCAATACGGTTTTTACCGGATTTTATTGATATTATTTCAACTTCTCCGTTACAACGGTCAAAGTAATTATGCTCAACTACTGTTAAAGAATCAGTCAATGAATGATGACTTGTACCAATACGTAATGTTTCTCCACCATTTGAACCAAACATAGGTCGAGGGCCAAAATAGTTATGATCAATTCTATGGTGATTTTGTTGGCTCTCTTTAGTCGTTAAACGTACAGCAACGGTTACGCCTTTATTTCGCTTACCCACTAAATGATTATGATCAAATCGATTGTATCGACCATAAATACCAACCCAATAATCCGATTCAAAACGGTCAGGGTTACTATAGTTATCAATAACAACTTCGGTGACTCTTGAGTGAAAAGCCAATTCTTTTTTATTGGCTCTAAATGAAATAACTTCACTGCTTGGTGTATAGCCATCTTTAAAAACAAGTCCAGAAACAGCTAAATATTCTCCTGACAATCTTAAATTTGACTGACCCGTAAGGAAAACTTTTCCTTTTGTTTGTGCTTTTAGTGTTATCGGTTTTTGCTTAGTCCCTTCTCCTTTAAATAGAATTTCAAAATTATTCCATGTGCCATTAGCTAAAACTATGTTGTCACCCGCTTTTACTTTTTTAAGTACCTCTTGATAGATAGTAGGTGTATTAACTAGCCAATCTTTTGCCGTAACTTGACCAGATAATAATAAAGCAAACACCGATAATGTTATCACTTTGATGCATTTTATAGTTTTAATTGAGTACATGAATATCTCTTTACCCTGTTTTAATAAAATTAGGTCTATCTACTCTGGTGGTAGATAACTCTAAAACAACCAATGTCGATTCTCTTACATGCTTTAAATAGGACTTTTATAATCCCGAAATAACAGTAAAGTATATTTAACCAACACCAGAACAAATTGTCAACCACTTAATATTACCAATACCAATTAAATTGGTAATACATGCGGTTCATCAGCACGCTTTATGAACAGACCAAAATGCATACCAAAAAAATGAAACAACAAACATTTACTATCTGAATAGTTTTGCTATAGCAGAGATAAAGTTATATCATTAATAGTAATTATAATTTGTTTGTATACGAGCTAGAGGGAATAATATGAGCGGCAACCGTAGACTGTTTTGGAGTATTGTAGAGAAAATTGAAACTTTAATTGATTCTGGAATGTACTCTCCTGGTAGTCGCTTACCACCAGAGCGAGAATTAGCTGAAACGTTTAATGTTAGTAGACCTACAGTACGCGAAGCTATAATAGCTTTGGAAGTTCGTGAAAAAATTGAAGTTAAGACAGGTTCAGGGGTTTATGTTCTAAAACCGGTTAACCAGTTAGGTTCACAGAAAAAAATTAATGCTTTTGAAGTAACACAAGCTCGTGCTTTAATTGAAGGAGAAGTGGCAGCAATTGCCGCAACAACGATTACCGAAGATGAGTTGGCCCGCTTACATCAAACCTTAGTTGATATGGAAAACAGCCACTTTATTGCCGCAGCAGACAAAGAATTCCATCAAATTATAGCCAATGCTACCCGAAATAGTGCTATGGCATTGTCTGCAGAAAACCTTTGGAAATTACGTTCTTCGACCCCTGAAATAATTAGAGACTATGATAGTGTTTGTAGTAAAGATATTTCAATGACGCTTGCCGAACATAAAGCTATCTATGTTGCTTTAAAGTCAGGTGATGCTACACAAGCAAGAAATGCTATGCATAATCACTTCAATAGGTTAATAAACGCTTTATTTGACGCAATAGAATCTAGGTCTTTAGAAGAAATCAGACGAAAAAACAACGAAAAACGAGGGCTTTATTCAATCCCCCACTCTGTAGAAAACTAAGCCACAACCTTTATAGTTACATTATTTCAAAGCCAAAAAAGCCTCTCAAATGAGAGGCTTTTTGCTGTAGCTTAATATTGGAATAGCTCAAGTGCTCTAAAACATGCTCCTTGATTAATAACGAGTAAAAGCGTCACAGAGCTGACCTTCTCTTCTGTGTCGGTATTGTCACTGTTTTATTTTGCTATTTTGTTCAGCGGCAATTTTTTTCATTTTAATTGATTTTGCTATGTCTCTAAATTCGTAGGTTGGATAGAACTCAGTTTTAAATGCTCCCCAAGCGGATTTTTCTACCGCTAAGTTTAATCGGCGTAAATCTTTCGGGTGAATTTTTAACGTGATCACTTGGCCTAATCCCATCGCTACATACCAAGACTCTATTTCCATACCTTCAGGTGGAAATGATTGCCAAAACCTCGTTTCATCCATCTTATCTTGTAGCTCTGTTAGACTTTTATCTTGTTGATGCTTTAATACTATGGTCACCAATATTTTATCGGTATCTATTTGGTATTTTTCTTTGGCTAGTGTTAGCTGTGAAAAGAATAAACTAAAGAGCAATGTGGTTAATATTAATAATTGTTTAAATTGTGTCATGCTATATTTCTCTTCTATAAATTCGAGCGTAGTAAATTAAAACCCTACGAGTATATACTGTTGTATCAGGGGAGAATTATTAACGAGGTGCTAGATAAACACATAAGAAATGAAGCTATGCCAAGTGAAGTAAACTACGACCCCATATTAACGAAATAAACCTTACTACAGTATTACTGCTTTGGCAGTCTTAACACCATAGTAAGGTTGAATTGATATTACTTCGCTAATTTAGTATTGAAGTAGTCAAAAATTACTGGAACGTCGTTTTGACCAAGGCCTGCATCAACAGCAGCTTGTAAGTTAGTAGAAGTACCTTGAGCGATTAGAGATTCGCCACCTAGGTCTGCAACCATTTGGTTGAAGTAACCAAGATCTTTGTTGGCGTTAGCAACAGAGAAGCCTAGTTTTTCTTCGCCATCTACAGCATAGAACTTAGTGAACTGCATGAATGGTGAGTTAGATGGGCCTGCAGACATGATGTCAAATAATTGTTGGCCATCTACACCAGCAGCTTTTGCAACTGCAAATGCTTGTGACATAGCAGTAACCGTAGTCATTCCAATAAAGTTATTGATTAACTTAGTTGTGTGACCTGCACCAAGTGCACCAAGGTGGAATACGTTTTCGCCTTGCTCGTCAAGAACAGGTTTAACTTTGTTGAACGTATCGATATCACCAGCAGCCATGATGTTTAATAAACCATCTTTGGCGTGTGCAGGAGTACGACCTAAAGGAGCATCGATCATGCCAGCGCCTTTCTTAGCAAGGTCAGCACCTATCTTACGAGTAGAAGCAGGGATAGAAGTACCGAAGTCAATTAACGTTTTGCCTTCCGTCATACCAGCTAAGATACCATCTTCTGCATAAATAACTAATTCAACTACTTTTGAAGTAGTAAGGGCTAGCATTACAATGTCACTCTTTTCAGCTAGCTCTTTACCTGAAGAAACTTCAGTAGCATTACCGCGAGCAATAACTCTCGCAACAGCGTCTTTATTAAGATCCATTACATTAACTTGAAAGCCACGTGTTTGTAGGTTTTCAACCATGTTGCCGCCCATCAGGCCAAGGCCGATGAAACCTATGATAGGTTTTGTCATATCTAACTCCTATATATATTGGTATATGTTTATCTGAGAGTGAAATACCATTCAAATAGAGATCTTAATATCTCCTTAAAGGTATCGGTTCTAATTTGTTAAGCCTTTAGTAATATAAAAACTAAACACTTGCCAGTGTTAAACCAAATAATATTTTTGGTAATAACCTTCCATGTAAATCATAGAGCCAGATAACTGTACTTCTATGGCTCTCAAAATAGCAAATTGACATTTCAATTTGCTAGATGGACTAACCGCGTCGTTAACACTTCAAACGATTCGGAATAAACAAATACTAACCAAACACAACCAAGCTGTCAACCAATTAAAACTTATTGGTAATACAGTTTGGTACAGACACAGTAAGTCAAATATAGAAACATACACAACAATGATAGAGTTATATAGAGTTAGCTACTACAATACACTGATAAAAACGCAGTATTAAACCTTTGTTAAATACCTTCAGATGCGGCTTACAGATTTAATTAACGCTACTTAGTGCCTTAATAACACCTCTGATTTCGGCTAAACCTTTCAAACGACCAATACAAGAATACCCTGGATTCCCCTGCTTATTAATGTCATCTAAAATTTGATGACCATGATCAGGCCTAATAAATATCTCATGATTATTTTGTCTTTTATCACGCTTTTTTTCTTCCTTTAATAAGGCAGAAATCACACCAACCATATCAACATCACTTGATAAATGCTCAGCCTCATAAAATGAACGCTGTTCATCTTCATCTCTGCTAACACCACGCAAGTGAGCAAAATGAATACGTGAGCCATATTTTTTAGCCATTACTGGTAAATTATTATCTGGACGACTACCGTAGGTTCCTGCACATAAAGTAATGCCGTTAGCCGCACTTGGCAGTGTAGAAAACAAAAGTTCTAAATCTTCAGATGTACAAATAATGCGAGGTAAACCTAGCATATCCCTTGGTGGATCATCCGGATGAATTGCTAACTTAACGCCTAACTGTTCCGCTTTAGGTAAAACTTGTGATAAAAAAGAGAACAAATTCTTTCTTAAAATAGCTTTAGTGATGTCTTTGTAGTTTGCCAACATACTTCGAAAATTATCGATGGAGTAAGCATCGGTCATTTTTCCCGGTAAACCTGCGATAATATTCTTAGTTAATAACGTTCGTTCATCTGCAGACATGTCTGAGAATACAGCTTTTGCTTGCGTTAATTCTTCATCAGAATAATCAGCCTCAGCATTTTCACGTTGTAAAATAAACAAATCAAAAGCAGCAAATTTTTGTTGGTCAAATCTAAGTGCATAACCACCATTGGGTAATTGAAATTTTAAATCGGTTCGAGTCCAGTCAATTACCGGCATAAAGTTGTAGCAAATTGTTTTAATACCTGATTTTGCTAGATTTTCCATTGAGACGATCCAAGCATCAACATAGCGCTGATTATTTTCACGGCCTAACTTAATATCTTCATGTACAGGAATACTTTCTACAACAGACCAAACGAGAGAAGATTGACTATTATTATCATTTTCAATTAACTCTTTATGCAGCTGAACTTGCTCTATAGGCCATACTTCACCGCTAGGAACCGAGTGCAAAGCACTAACAATATCTGTAGCTCCTGTTTGTCGAATATCGGCAATTGATATTGGATCATTAGGACCAAACCATCTCCAAGCTTCACGCATTTGAAATCTCCGCTTTGTTGTTATTACTAGATTTGTATTTATTTACTGCAGGTGGATAACATTCAAGAATTTCAACAGCTGATCCTGAACTTATCGTTGCTACATCAACGCCTGCCGGGCAGAAAAACCGATCGAACTTTTTAAGCTGAACGGCTTCTTTTCCAACCTTAATATTACACTCACCGTTGACAACAATACCGATATAAAAGTCTTGCTCTGTCTTCTTAACAGTGCCTGATATAGTCGACTTTTTTACCCTGAACTTATCGGTAATATTTTCATTTATTAAGGTTTCTTGAAATGAGTTATCGCCGTAATATCGCTCAATTTTTGGTGATTTAAAAAACTGTTCAACCGCTTCAGGCACAGATAGTTTCGTGAAATCAAACACATCCATACAAAAATCGAGGTCACGCTTCATGAAGCGTGCTTCTTCTGGCATGGTATAGCCAGATTTAGAAAATTCAAATCGCACCGCCCAGTCAGAAGGTTCCATAATTTCAACCATCAAAATCCCTTCACCAATGGCATGGGGCGAGCCACCAGGTATAAATAAACAATCACCGGCTTTAACCGGAATTTTCTCAAAACACGCTTCTATCGCACTAATATTTTGCGTTGCTATCATTTCTTTAAACGCACTACGTGATGGGGGATGTTGAAAGCCGACATAAACATAAGGCTCAGTGATGCCTTCACGAACATCTAGAATATAATAACCTTCAGCTTTACCATGATTACTGTTGAGGTGTTCTCGAGCAAACTCAGCAGATGGGTGCGCCTGAAAGTGCAAGCGTACAGAAGAATCTAAAAACTTCACCAGTAGCATTGGATTCAAATCGAATGCCTTAGTGTGCTGTTCGCCCAGAAAATACCCCGGATCTAACGAAATTAATTCATCAAAACGAATAATTTCATCACCTACGATAGCGTGGGAAATCCCTTCAACTATATCTTTTCTGTCTGGGTTAACGGCCTGTGTGGTAGAGCCTATCCAATCTTCAGGAAAGTGAGTATCTTCCGGAACTGATTTTTTCTCCAATTGGTCAAGGATTTTACCGCCAGTATAGCTACGCCATACACGATTTGGGGTAAAGCGTACAAGCTTGTTTTTGTAGTTCATAATTAGTCCGTATTTTTACTTGTTTAGTGCTGAGCTGCTAAAGGGCCTGTAATGTAGTCATAATGCCATTGCAACTCATGTAACTCATAACCAAGGCAAAGACGAATATCATCGATAAAATAACATTGGTCACCTTTTCAAATTTATGTTCGCCCATCAGTGTTACTTTATTACCGACAAAGAAGATACACGCCACAGTTGCAGGTAAAAGCAAGGCACCAAAAGCTTGAGAGCCAATCATGATTGCAATAGGCTTGGCGTGGAAAATAGGCACGATTAACCCTAATGAAGATATCACTAAGGCGATAATTCGATAGCTAGGTCTCTTAAGGTTAGGCTTTCGTTGGTGAAAGTCGTCCAAAAGCCATGGTAGTAATGCCACGTTGGGAAACTGCGATGATACTCCCGCGGCTATCAGTCCAATAGTAAATATGGCCACGGCAGATGCGCCTGCCAAGGGCTCCAATAGATTAATCATTTGCGTAACGTTTACCAAGGTGATTCTTTCAATGTACAAAGAGCCTGCGGCAGCCGCCATGATCGAGGTACTAACAATAAACATCAGAAAGGCTGAAAACAACGCATCTCTATTTTGAGTCTTCATGTCGGCCATTGTCCAACCAGCTTCCTTTACCAGAATAGTCCGTAATATGAACAGCCCTGAAAAAACCGTGGTACCTACCATGGATGCGATCACCAAAAACGAATTTGTATCAGCGCCCGTATCGGGTACATTAGGGACCATACCGTTTAAAATCGCCATCGCAGGAGGCATCAAGATAATGAAATTAACTAAAAAGCATACCGACATAATCGCGACAAAAATAGCCAATACTTTTTCAAAAACTTCTGTCTTACCAATAAGAAAAATAACATAGACAAAGGTAATGAAAAAGAAGGCGAAATAAAGTGGTGATAAACCACCGTCAATAAAATTCTTGGACCATTCATAACAAACATCAGCTAAAATCCCCATGACCCCAATAACACTCCCGCATACTTGGGTAGTGAGCGAGACAATAAATAAGATGGCAACTGCCGGATGGATATGCTTCCTAAATGATTGTAGTGCAGTTAAGCCCGTCACCAGAGTAAACTTGCCAAATAATTGGATTAAAAAATAGGTAATGGCACAAGAAATAAAGATAGTCCATAGTAACGACATTCCATAATCTGCTCCAGCCTTTGCCATGGCTGTAACGCTGCCAGTACCGACGGTAAAGCCAAATAAAAATATTCCAGGCAGTAGCGATTTAAAAAGCGTCTTAATGTTATTCATTTTAGTTGTTACCAGCAGTTAGGATGACCAGAGAATTACGCATTAGCTCCCTAATTAAACACCTAAAAGAAGATATAACACGTCTGAATATACAGATTTTTATACTATCGTAACTGCCGCCACCAACAATTGTCAACCAATTCCATACCACTGGTTAACCATAAATGTGTTTTAACTTGATTTGTTAGACCGTTATAATCTATAAACACAACATATTTATATTATATTGAAATAAAACAAACCATAAAAGCACCGAACCAAATACCAAAACTTAAACCAATTAAATCAATAATTTACAGAAGCAACTAACAACAAAAACAAGGTGGCGGTAATCACGCACCCAAGTATTGGTAAGGCAATCCGCATTCAAAAATACCACAATCAGCTTACCAAAAAGGTTGACCTTTTTGTTTTTTATTGTAACTATCACTATGCTAATTATTTATGAGTATATGTATATTGCTTGTAAGTAGTTGGTAATTTTGATCGGGGAACTTTCATCAATTAAAGATGTGGCTTTTGAGATGCTTATAAAATAAATCTCAGAATAACTACACAGGGGAAAACTATGAGACAAAAATTATCTAAAATAACTTTAGCCGTGTTATCAGCTACTTCGCTGAATTTTGCAGCGTCGGTACATGCACAAGAAGTTGAAGCTGCGCCAGTAGAAGAAGAGGTTGAAGTTATAGAAGTCACAGGCATGCGAGCTTCTCTTACTAGCGCGCTTGCAGCAAAACGTGATACGAGCAACTTAGTTGAAGTTATTGATGCAATTGATATTGGTAAATTACCAGATCAAAACTTAGCAGAAGTACTTGAGAATATTACCGGGGTTCAAATTACCAGAAGAGCAGGTGTGGGTAATGGCGTACAAATTCGTGGTTCAAATGCAAACCGTGTAGAAATTAATGGTGTGGCCACTGTAGGCTCCGGCTCAGGTCGTAACGGCATTGATTTTGAAGATGTTAATGCGTCGATTATTGCAGGTATTGAAGTAACAAAATCACCAGAAGCTAAAACGGTAGAAGGCTCCATTGGTGGTACTATTAATCTAAAAACTATCCGCCCGCTAGAATTGACAGAAATGTTAGGCTCTATTCGTGTACAAGGCGAACAAAGCAGCCTGAGTACTGAAAGTATGACACCCAGATTATCAGGTGCTTATGGTGATAATTGGGAAACTGATTCAGGTAAATTTGGTTTTGTAATAAGTGGAAGTTACACCGAGCAAGAATCTGTTTCATTTCGTCCTCGTACCGATCGCGACAACCTTGTTACTAGAGATGATGGCAGTCAATTTCAGGGAATTCAGTTTCTTGTTCAAGAACAAGAAAATTTTGATTATGAAACCACCAATCTTGCATCCACATTTGAATGGGCACCTAACGATGATTTGAAGTTTCATGTAGATGCCATTGTTAATTCACAAGAGCGTAGTCAAGATTCATATAGAATTCAAGCATCGGGCGTGAGCACGTTAAGAAACCTAGCAGGCAGTCAACCTACGGCGTTTGAAACAATCAATTATGGTTATGGTCTAGACAGCTATCAAGCGGCACTTACTGGTGTGCTTGAGCCAGATCTAGCTAATGATGATGACGATCCAAATTTACGTTTCTCCAGTGATACCAGCTCTCGAGTTACCGATAATAACGTATTTGTTTTTGGTGGTGAATGGCAAGGTGATAACCTTCAAGCATCTTTTGAAGTATCATCGTCAAGATCTGAAACGTCTAGCCCGAATTTAAGTACGACAGTAAACTTTATTAACCCTAATTGTCCTCTTGACGCGACGAGTAACGATAACTGTGTGCCATTTAAATATGACTTATCTGGTGGTTCATTAGCATTTGGTATTAATTTTGATTCACCATTTGCACCTTCAGTTGCAGACTTAACTAACCCAGCCAATGTTGTTTTAGATCAAGTGCAAGTAGGACGTGATACACAGGATAACCAAGAAGACGGTTTCCGCACAGATTTTACCTATTTCTTAGATGATGGTATTGTCACCTCGGTTGATTTCGGCTATCGCTACAACCAATCGTCAAGTGAATATAATAGAATTAGAGATAATATTGGCGGTTTCAGCCGAATGGCAGATAGTCCTAACGGTACGCTTTTTGAAGAGTTGCTAGTTAAAGGTCCTAGCAACTATGGTGATGGCGATGGCAGGAGCTTATTCGTAAGTAACTTCCTTCTTATCGACCCTGACCGTGCTTTTTCTGACGCTGATGACGTGATAAAGATACTTCAAGATGCTGTTATTGAGCATGATCCCGATAGCCCAGATATTCTAAATCTTCAGTCTGATCAGAATGCATATTATAATGTTGAAGAACAAACCCATGCCCTTTACCTACAAGCAAATTTTGAGTGGGAAATGATACGCGGTAACATAGGTGTACGTTATATAGATACATCGATTGATTCAATAGGTTATAGCCCTGAAGACGCAAATGGTATCCGAGCATTAGCCACAACAAGTGGTAGTTATGACTTCCTACTTCCTCGTTTGAACATAGTTGCCGATTTAACTGATGATGTAGTGCTTCGATTTGGTTACGGCGACGACATTCGACGCCCTGGTTTCAATAACCTAGCTTCATCATTTAGATTTGATAGCAGCGAAAATGCTTCTGTTTCTTTAGGTAATCCTGGTTTAGAACCTGAAGAAGTAACTTCACTTGATCTTTCATTGGAGTGGTATTTTGCTGAAGCAGCGGTTGCAAGTGTTGGCTACTTTCAGAAAAAGCGCACCAACATATTTGGTCAAGATTTCGAGGGCGCGCTAGTGACTCCTGATGGCTCAGGTGGTTTCTTCCGTGAAACAGATCCAAACTGTCCTGGCGGCGGTATCTACAATCCTGAAGTTGTACCAAATGTATTAGGTGATCCAAATTCAACGGGTCTTTGTGTTGACTTCACTCGACCGGGTAATGACCCAGAGACTACAACACAAACAGGCTTTGAGTTTGCTTTCCAATATGATCTTTCAAGCTTTGAAGAAGATCTAGGCTGGGCATCAGGCTTTGGTGTTGTTACCAATTTCACCATTCAAGACTTTTCCGGTGGCTCAGTTGAAGATTGTACTTCAGGTCGTGGCTTAACCGTTCTTGGTGAACTTTGTATAGATCGAGGTTTACTTGATTTCTCTGAAACTGCTTACAACTTTACTTTATACTATGAAAAGTTTGGTTTATCGGCTCGTATGCGTTACACATGGCGTGATGCTTTCCGTACAAACGATTTCGGTGGCGGTGCTAATACCAGTGGTAGTAGTACGCTCAGCTTCCCTGTTGTTACAGCAGCTAGAGGCCAGCTTAATGCGAGTGTAAATTATAATGTTACTGATAAGTTAAATATTGGTATTGAAGCAGTAAACTTAACGGAAGAGCGTATTGAGCAATATTGTGTTAGTGATAATGCACTGCTATGTTTCGTTGGTCTTCCAGACAGAAGGGTTACTATTGGCGCTAGCTACCGCTTCTAGGAATAAATAGCAAATTATCGAACTAGGAATGCCATCATAGATGGCAGACTACCCTCAGTTTTTTACTGGGGGTAAGTCACTATTCCCATTTTGATAGAGACGTTTAATGTAAAAACTCTACTAAGTCATTAATTGGTCACGCACTGGTTAATGACTTATTTTATGGGTATCTCCCCTCCCCCATACACAAAAATAAAAGTAAATCAGACAAGAGAGCAGAATGCACTTACCTCTAAAAAAACTAAATTTATCTCAAATAGCCAATAATCAAAAAATTCCAACACCAAAATACGATAGAGAAAACACCGACATTGGTATTGTTCATCTTGGCCCTGGTGCTTTTCATCGAGCTCATCAGGCTGTTTATACCGAAAATGCCATGAATTTATCCGGTGGCAACTGGGGTATTTGTGGCGTGTCATTGCTCAGTGCCACCGCACGAGATATTTTAGCCGAGCAAGATAATTTATATACGTTAGCAGTTTTGGATAAAAAAGTTAGCTATCAAGTTATAGGTGCAATAAAGGAAATTTTAGTCGCCAGCGAGCAAAGCGATGACGTGATC
>Ga0105358_10000607_pt1 | contig 18204 bp, 16 predicted proteins | sample GOMGulsemesocosm_5_FD_83509 | JGI IMG/M metagenome (GOLD analysis project Ga0105358, IMG submission 83509) | Methane-oxidizing microbial communities from mesocosms in the Gulf of Mexico - GOM15C Gulf of Mexico | ecosystem: Environmental > Aquatic > Marine > Cold seeps | place: Gulf of Mexico... | reverse complement strand
TTAAACAACTGATTTTTAGCCAAGGTTGCGAGCATACTTTTACTCATTACTGAAGCGGCTCGATCATCTATAACCAGATCCAGTTGCACGCCGGAGCGTCGGTCAAAGTCAGCTTTTAATGCAAGCGACATAATTACGATAAAAACAACCGGCATAACGAATAACAGTAACAAGCCGTGAAGGTCTCGACCCAGTAATAGTAATTCTTTTTTAATAATAGCGAATAGTTGCATAAAGTATTACACCCCGCTATCGAGGTTAATTTTATTGAGGTATATATCTTCCAAATGATTAGCCTCCATTTTTAAATGGTCGATGGTAATCTGACGACGTTCAAATTCAGATAATATTGTTGACAGGGGGTGATCAGAAGAGGGGGATATTAAAAAGTGCTGACCGTTCCAGCTTATGGTGTGGGTATTTTTCAGCGAGGCTAAACAAGCCGCGCTGGGAAGCTCAGACGGGGTTAGCGTTAATTGCTTACTTGTTTTTAATAAAGCGCCCATCTTTTCTTGCAGTAATACTCGGCCGTGATTAATGATCGCTATTTCATCACAGATCCGCTCAACCTCTTCCATATAGTGGGAGGTGTAGACAATTGTCATACCGCTGGCTTTTAAGTTCTCGATGGCTTGTAAAATAAATTGTCGAGACTGGGCATCGATACCCACGGTCGGCTCGTCTAAATAAATTATCTTAGGCTCGGAAAGTAAACCAATGGCTAGGTTCAGTCGTCGTTTTATACCACCAGAATACTGTCCGGCCATTTGGTCTAATACCTCGGACAAATTACACACTTCAACGCAGTAGTTGATACGTGCAGCGAGTGCCGAGGCGGGAATTTGGTATAGACCGGCAAAAAACGTTAAGTTCTCACGCGCGGTTAAGGCTGGGTAAAAGGCATAATCTTGCGGTACCAAGGCCGAAATTTTCTTAAGCTGCTGGACCTGCTGAGGCAGTGTTAAAGCGTCGACTTGAATGTTGCCGTGCTGTAACGGCAGTGCGCCTGTTAGCAAGGAGATTAGCGTGGTTTTACCCGCACCGTTGGGGCCTAATAAGCCAAAACAACTGCCGGCCGGTATGGTTAGATCGATATCGCTTAATGCCATTTTAGCGGCGCCTGTATAACGATGCTGGACTCCCTTAATAGAGACCAGTGCTAGTGGGGCGCCTTGTTTGTGTTCCATACGTTCATCCATGTATTATAGGCGGCCATTTTATGGAATAACGGCATTAACATCAATGTAAAAATAGTGTCGTTACCGCCCCCGTTAATAAGGCCTGCGCAATGTCGACGAGTGTGATTAAGACTATAGTTGTAATCTAATTTTACTGAGTATCCCGCCTTGTTTTCATTGCCAGTACCAAACAGTACCAACGTTTCCCCGCTTGCCAAAAACGTCGTTCATATTTGGTTGATTAATGTCACTGACATCAGTCAACAGCAGTTGCTGCGGTTACAAACGCTGCTATCGGAGCAAGAGCTACAGCGCAATGGCGCCTATCAATTTGATAAACACCGGCAGCGCGACACTATTTGCCGAGCATTAGTACGGCTAGTCCTATCTGATTTTCTTTGCCAAAGTAGCGCGAGCTTACAGTTTGAATGCAATCAATATGGCAAACCGAGACTGACAGAGCCGAATTCACAGCTGCAATTTAATCTTAGCCACAGTGGCGATTATATAGCTTGCGCTGTTACCTTGGGCGCGCCAATTGGTATCGATATTGAGACTAACCAGCGCAGTAACGATGTGATGGAGATTGCGGACCACTATTTTTCCAAAATCGAAATGGCTGATTTATTGGCCTACCCAGAGCGTGACCAAAGGGTTAATTTTTTCGACTATTGGACATTGAAAGAGTCCTATATAAAGGCGAGGGGCTTAGGTCTAGCGATACCGCTTAATCAATTCAGTTTTTTACTGAGGCACAAAAATACTGTCAGTATCACTTTTGGCGAGTCCCTTGATGACTCGGCTGATAGCTGGACGTTCTTGCAGTGGCGGTTAGACACTCACTATCATCTCGCTCTTGCGGTCCAACAGCGGGACCCTATCGCCAACACCTACTTTCACACTGAACTCCCGGATTTCTAACGTTAGAGCTAGAACCACTGACCACCCAGTGGGCTTTGGTGTCGCCGGCTTGCTGACTAAGAGAGTGATAAGTAGGAGGGGACTTAGGGAACCTCTGATCAAGTCCCTAATTTGATCTTTCAGGCCAAGTCCAACGCTTGTCTTGACTTCAAACGGGCGCAATGCGAGTTTAGCGGCCAAGTAATTTTTTAGATTCACAATTTTCTGTTGTAAGGCCCGACTGTTTTAGCTTGGGTTTTTTAATGACTATCAAATAATAACGGTGTTCTATGAATTTTAAATCGCGGGTGGTGGTAATTACTGGTGCCGCAACAGACATCGGTCGTGCTACAGCACTTAATATGAAGGGTAATAAAAAGGACCTGGATTAATTTGGTGTTGCCGTTTTTAAAATTTCAATCGTCGTCAGTTTGGTCTAAGCCCATTTTTTTTCGGCGTAAACTACCGAGTCGTCGGGCCAAAACTTGCATGTCTGCAATGGTATCGAGTTCGTCCACTATTTCTAAACCCAGCAAGCTTTCAAGAATGTCTTCAAGCGTAATGATACCTTGGGTATCGCCGTATTCATCGACCACTAACATTATGTGCACCTTGGTAGCGATGAACGCTTCGAAGGCCTGTAATAATGAAGAGGCGTCCATGACGGCATTCAGCTCGCGGCGATAGTTTTTGATGGGTACATTGGTATGCCCTTCGGTTTGCGCGACGAGCAGGTCATCACGTAGCACAAAGCCGGTGATTTCCTGGGGGTCAGAAAATAATGGAATACGAGAGAACATTTTACGTTGGTTCTTGCTAAGCGCATCTGCTATCAGTTTATCTTCTTGCAGGGAAAACACGACCGACCTTGGGGTCATTACGCTACGGACTGGTATTTCCCGCAAGCGAAACAAGTTTTTCAAAACAATGGATTCGTGCTTGTCCAGCTGGCCTTCTTGTTCGCCCAGCGTGGCCATTGCCCGAAACTCCTGGCGGCTGAACCCTTGCAGGGTGGATTCGCTAGAAAACTGCTGGGTTAATTTATTGGATAAGAGAACAAAGGGGTGCAGTACACGAATGAGTATGCGCAAGGAGTGCGCCGTTATCGGCGCAAGTTTACGCCAATAATGCGCCCCGAGGGCTTTGGGGATTATTTCGGAGAAAATAAGAATAATAAAAGTCAAAACGACTGAGAAAACACCAAAATAGACATTGCCAAACACCGCGACCACCTGGGCACCGGCACCGGCAGCGCCAATGGTATGGGCAATTGTGTTGAGTGTTAAAATGACGGCCAAAGGGCTGTTAATGTCATCTTTTAGCTCCCTAAGGACGGGGCCGTAGCTTTCACCTTCTTGCTCGGCATTGACTACAAAGGAGGTGGGGACACTTAACAGTACTGCTTCGGCGATGGAGCAGAGAAACGAGAATCCCACGGCGAAAAATACAAAAATGAAAAGTAAGGTCATTTATTGGCCCTCGAGCTTATATTACTTGATCTCTTCGACAGCGACACTAACTTGTTTTCAGTGCTGGCATTAAGCCGCTTAGTATCGACTTTACCATTATTCAAGTTTATAAGAAATGGAGGGCGTATTGGTAAGACTTGTAGGATGTAAGCTTGTGAAATATGGAGTGAAAATTAAAGGACGCTCAGTTTTATAAACGACACCTTATATCCAGTCCTTTTAACTTGTCGCCATGATTCTTACGGTTTTGTTTTGATTCAAGCTTTGTACGTTCTCGACTTTGTTAAATACTTTTGAATTTCCGCGCATTTGTTTAGCCGCGGACTTTAATGGAGACAGAGCGCTGGATATTTCAAAAGCGTTGTTAAACTTACCTGGTGTAATTTCTAGCGACGCGATCGATAAGCTTGTCATGGGGAAAAATCGGGCCTGACCGTACCGATCATCACATTCAAAACCTCCGGCTTCACTGTGCTCAGGCAGGTAGAGTTCACTACTAATGGTCTCAAAGCTATCGCCAATTAATTGCAGCCGTTGTTGCCAGTCGTCACTATTCCATAGCACCAAAAAGTCATCTCCACCGATATGGCCCACGGTATCGGTGCTTGAGTGGCTGTGATTCGCCAAACTCTGGCTCAAGGCCAATATAACCTCGTCGCCCTTTGAAAACCCATAAACATCATTAAACGGTTTGAAATTATCGATATCAAAATGGCTGACCACAAAAGTTTTTTGTTGCAGTAATAATTGCTCAATACAGTCGTTTATGGGTATTAAACCCGGTAATTGGGTGAGCGGATTGGCATGGCGCGCCTGTTTAAGTTGCAACTCGGTGACTTGTTTTAGCAGGTCAATAACATGGCCAATACCAACAAAGCCGCTGTTGTCACTCACAATAAAGTCATCTTCTTGATGGTAGCGTGCCCGGGACGTAACCAAGCGGCTGACTTGCTCGATGCTTAAGCTTGAATCAACCATCAACGGACGCTGCACCATCACCGCCGCTATTGGGCGGTTGGCATAGAGGTCTCGACCAAACTTCTGGCTGAACAACCCCTGTAACTGACCCCGGTAGGCAATCCCAACTACTTTGCGCTGATTGTCCAATACCGCTATCGAATTTATCGCCGGCCGATTCAGAAATAGCTCGACTGCTGCTGCCACGCTTTGGTCAAGTTTTACACTGACGTCATGCACCGCTAAGTTTTTCGCAATGAGCTGCTGGTTGTTTTGACGACGTCCGGCCAACGAGCGAACCACTCGGCTTAAACGAATTGATGCCGGCGGATTAGCCTGGGGCTTGCAAAAATAATAGCCCTGTAAGTAATCGATTTTTAGATTACAGAGGTACTCGAACTCAGCTTGAGTCTCCACGCCCTCCGCAATCACTTTGCAATTGGTCGATTGGGCTATTTCAGCGAAAGAGCGAACAAATTCCTGCTTAACCGTGTCCGACTCAATATTTTCAATAAAATGGCGGTCAATTTTAACGAATTCGGGTTTCAACTGAGACCACAATCGTAACGAAGAATACCCAGCTCCGAGGTCATCCAATGCTATCGCAAACCCCATGTCTTGGTAGTAACCTAATGCCTCAATCACGGCGGTCTCATCACTGCCTGGGTGCTGTTCGGTAAGCTCTATAACCACATCGGAGGGGCTAAGGCCAAATTCTTCAAGCAGCTCAAGAGTTCGACCTTTTTGATGGCCTGTTTGCTGCAATGTCTGTGGCGACAAGTTTAGAAACAACTTGCCCGATAGCCCAAGCTTGGAGAAACTTTTGATTGCCTGATGTCGACACAGCAGTTCAACATCATTTAGTAAACCGTGTCGTTGGGCCTGTTCAATTAACTGAATTGGGGAGTGTAAAACACTATTTGACGGCCCACGGCTTAAGGCCTCGTAGGCAAAAATTTCACCACTGGCTTTATCAATGATAGGTTGAAACAGGCTGCTGATTGCTTTCTGAGATAAAATAGTCCGAAGTTCTTGTTGCATTTTTTCGCCTAAGGATCTTTGTTAGAACCCGGAGCTGTACCTATTACCGCTCGCTCTACCAACAATTCTGGCTAGAGTATTAGTTCTCAATGTGACAATTAGATGTCACTGGGGATAAATTCACGAGCGTAAACTAAAAAGGGTAAACCAAAAATGGTAGCCATCTAGGCGATTTCGACAAAATATGGCTCTATGGCATAACTACGACGTCCAAACTAAAGACCTGACATCCGGCACCAATCCTTGTGACGCTCGCTCAACCCCCTAAAATTACTAGCCGCAATATTAAGGTTTTGTTTGTTTTTTCCTAGCAATAGTCGGTTAAGCGGGCATGAATCAGACTCAAGAACCAATTGTGTTAGTGTCTTTCTTAAGTGTGGTGTTTCAGTTAATTATTTAAAATAGTTCATTCAAACTATCGTAGCTAAGTTTATTTCCATTCTCTGTTTTTTGTAGGCTTGCAGCAATCTCAGTCAGTTTTGAATAAGCATCTATGAATGGAGCTGGGCCTAACGATATTCTGCTAGCGCCAGTCCCAAGCATTTCCCTGAGTATTGCGCAGTCGTTAGGAATCATGACGTTGAGAGGCGCTTGAATCGAGGCAGACATGGTTACTATATCTGTAGCCATAACAGCGCCCGGTACGAAAACGCCGTCAGCTCCAGACGCTATATAAGCCTCACTACGAACAAGCGTTTCGTTCATCATGTTATTTGGGCTTACCAACTCTTGGAGATAAACGTCCGTGCGGGCGTTGATAAACAGAGTATCCGTATCGAAAAGATTTCGTATTCCTGAAATTTTACTCGCAAGTAGCTCGGGAGAACGCCGGCCATCTTCGATGTTTATACCTGCTACACCGAGTTTAACTAGCTTGGCGACAAAGCTTGCAACGTCTTTTGGTGTATCGCTGTACCCATCTTCAATATCAACGGTTAAAGGTACTTTGCAAACTCTGATGATGTTTTTTATTGCATGAAGCAAGGTAGCCTCTGGAATTTTACTTCCATCTGGATAGCCATTCGCCCAAGCAAGTGATGCACTGCTAGTCGCCAGTGCCTTAGCACCTGATTGTTGTATTACTGCGGCACTAGCTGAGTCCCAAACGTTTATTAAAACTAGCGGGTCATTGCTCGAGTGGAGTTTTTTAAATTCAATGGCTTTGTCGTTTGTCTGCATGTTCTATTCACCTTAAAAGGAATCAAGAGTGCCATCATAATGAAATCGATTAGGAGAGCTGGCGGGAATCGGAACTGAACGTTTAGACTTGCTTGCTAAAATTCCAACCCCAGTCGTATTCCTATCGTGAAAATCTGTCTGTTAATCGATAATCCCGGTAAGCGTCGCGTGAGGCCATCTCCTTTGGGATAAGATGGCGTGTCTTTAAGGGGGGATGTATGATTTTTAGGTTGTTATTGTTATTAACGGTAAGCGTCGCCGCTCAGGGCGCTGAAACCGAACGCGCTTTAGCGGCCTCGATTATAGATCGCTATGGTGCAAACAAATTACTCGAGATGAACGCCTTTAGCTTCCGCGAGCGTTCCCGTCACCTCGAGACAGGGCAAAGTTACTACCCTGGGCAGCAAGGCGCCAAGCTTAATCAGCTGCAATTGGATGTCGATTTTGCTGCACAAAAAAAGTCTTTGTATACCCAGGGGATCAGAAATCAAAAGCCCCATTTCCAGCATCGTATCTACAGACCCAATGGCTCGCTCTCGATAAACCACTCTAGCAAGCGTTATCGAGAGAATAACAGCAAGCAGTTCAGCGATATCGATGGTTCGGCATCGCGGCACATAGATTTGTATTGGGCGAAGCTAATCAGCTTACACCCCAATAGTGTTGTGGGTGCGTATGCTGGAGAGTATTTCGGCCGGCCTGTTTCAATAGCCACACTCGATTTAAAGGCTTACCCAAAAGCTACGATTTATGTCGCCCAAGATGGGCGCATTCTGAGTCTCCAGGTTGACGAATCTTCTTCAACTCACCATTTTTCAAATCACCAATCTGTACACGGTGTTTTATTTGCCCGTGATTTTCACATTAGTAAATCAAACACTATAAGCAGTGTTGCAAGCCAGCGGGATCTTATTTTAGGGCCACTGGCCGACGCTGTATTTGAACTGCCTGCAGGCTACAAAGCTGCTAATCTAAGCCACCAGACTCAATCAAACACCTTGCAGATGAAAGCTCTGGCTAAAGGTGTTTACCATGTGGGGCGTGACTTCGATTTCTCGTTGTTTGTCGACGCAGGGGACCATTATTATGGTGTGGGTGGTTACAAAGGGATTAAGGAGCGTTTAGAGTATCTAAACCAACAGCTGGGTTTAAATAAGCCGCTCAAGTATATGGTAGCCACGCACCATCATAGTGATCATTTGGGCGCTATGGCGGAGGCCGCTAAAATGGGGGCTAGTTTTATCAGCTCGGCTCAGGCGCAAGCCACCGTAAAGGCCGCAGTAAAACAGGATCTCGATGATAGCCGCTTTCTTACTGTAGGCACCAAGCTTTCGCTCCTTGATGGCCGAATTCAAATTGTTAACTTCCCCAACGGCCACAGCGCCCATCACCTGTTGTTTGTATTGCCTAAAGATAACATTCTGTTCAGTGAAGATCTGTATTTTGCAACAGACGCCCATGGAGCACCTAAAGGCGGCCCGCAACTTGAGTCTCTTTCCAGCTTGTTTGCACAGCAGCAATGGGACATTAAGCAATTTGCGGCGGCCCACAGTGATAGGGTGTTGTCAGCAAGCGACTTTCAATACAGTCTAGACAATATGGAAGACGAGCCACGTTGCCCACCAACATGGGACTTTTGCCAGTTATAAGTTGCTTAACGGGAACCCTAACGGTGTTCACACAGCACAGCTTACTTTAGCCCCTCAACGGGTGCCCCAATAAATTTACAAAAATAGGGCACTCAGTTTTAGAAGCCTCCAGCCCAAGTCTTAATAGTTAATGTTTATTCAAACCCTTTCCGAAATCATGACCGTTACGGCGTTGAGTATTTTAGGTGTTACAGTTTTGCCTGCGCGCTCTTAAAGCGTGATAAATAGTAAGCCTACTGTATGACAAAGCTAATATATGGTAAGCCTAATATATAAATTATGTTATCATCCACGCAATTTTTTACCTGAAAACAGGAGCGGAATGATGGATCAGACTTTATTACATTGGTTGTGGAATAACCGAAAAATTGTGGGACTTGTTGCGATAGTGATCTGCATAGTCGCTTGGGCCTTAGAGCTAACCGACTTGGTCTATGTTTGCCCTTACTGCCGAGCCCAGCGCACCATTATAGGAATATTGGGCTTATCATTGATGCTACCGAACCCACGCCACTGGATAAATCTCTATCTTGCTAGCACTATCGCCGCGTTTGGTTTTTTTGTGGCTTCGTATCAACACTTTGCAGGCTGGAAGAAGCTGATGTTTGGAAAGTTCGAGTGGGGAGAGCACTGGTATATTAATTCCTGGTTGCTCTCTGGCTTTGCAATTTTTATCATTACCGGTTTATTATTCCTGATTTGGACTGCTCCTAAAAAGCTTGAAGAGTAATCCCTATCAAAACACGGCATCAAGGGCCCGGAGTCTTCTCGGCCCTTCTTCAGTCTTCTTTGTTATTACATATCTAGATGAAAAATAATTTAGAAAATGTAAAAATGCTGCCGGTTGATGAGGGCGTAGCAGGTCTTATAAATATACTGCCTGCCCCAAACATACCTTTTGCATCTTAAGTGAAATTAGTCATTTTGAAATAGGCCGTACATGTTAAGTATTTTTCGATTATCAAGCGTCTGCGAAGGCATATCTTTTCTTATGATTTTGGGTGTTTCACTCGGCTTTATCCCTAGGGAGTTTGTCTACCCAATCGGCATGGCCCATGGTGTTTTGTTTATGGCTTATATGGTCTTGTCGCTGCTAACGTCGAATAAGCAAGGCTGGTCGGTGATGGTATGGCTCCTCATCTTCCTGGCTTCTATTGTTCCATTCGCGTTTATCGCGGTTGAGATGTTTATACAGAAAGAAATCAAAAAGCAGGCTGTGCTCACTTAAAACAAGAGGGGCGTCTAGATTTAGGTTTCTTAAAGTACCGCTGCTAATCATGCTTAGCTTGTAGCCCTTATATCCCCTGAGACTATTTCGTGCCAAATAGCCCAAGGCTTGTATATGTTGTTGACATATGCAAGCCTTGGGCGCACCATGTATATACATCCTGTATATGGAGAGGCTTAGAATGGCACAAGCAACGATTTTCACTAATAACAAAAGCCAAGCCGTCAGAATCCCGAAGGCTTTAGAGTTTCCCGAGGGGGTTAAAAAGGTCAGCATTATTCCAGTAGGTAATGGCCGCTTGATAACGCCGGCTGAGTCTTCTTGGGATAGTTGGTTTGATGACGAAGGTGTGACCGTAGATTTCATGGGCGAGCGAGAGCAGCCTACTGACCAAGAGCGGGAAGCGTTTTAATGTTGAAATATCTACTCGACACTAACATTGTGATTTACACGATGAAGAACAGGCCCTCTGAAGTGCGGGAGATTTTTAATAAAAATCAGGGACAGCTGGCCATTTCTTCTGTGACATTAATGGAGTTGATATACGGCGCGGAAAAATCCTCCGACCCTGCGAAAAACACGCACACCATTGAAACATTTGCTGCTCGTTTGGCTGTGCTGGACTATGACGCCCATGCCGCGCAACATACCGGCCAAATTCGTGCAGAGTTAGCAAAAGCGGGAAAACCTATTGGCCCCTATGGCCAAATGATTGCGGGTCACGCTCGTTCGCTTGGCCATATTCTGGTCAGTAATAATGTGGGCGAGTTCGAGCGTGTGCCAGGGCTGCGCTTAGAAAACTGGGTTAAGCGAAATAAAAAATAAGGGATTCTGATGGCGTTATCGGGAAACCTACGAATCGCACTCATACTACGTCGCTCAAAGCACCGAGCCTTAGTTTATCCCAAGCCTTTCCTCAGAGTAAATCACCAGCTTACCGTTACAAGGTGGTGATTTACTCCACAGGACATTTCAATAGTCAGATCACAACGTTGAGCGCCGCCGTTAATTAGCCAGTCGACTCGGCATAGCGATAACCCAGCCAATCCCGCTTTAGCTTCTTACTGTAGCTTCCCACTCAAACTGAGCCTTAACCGTAACGCCCATGGCAAACATGGCGGGGTCAAAAGAGCGTGTAGCTTGCTTGGCTTCGATCCGCGCTGGCCAATCTGGATTCGCGAGTGCGCCTGTGCCTAGGGCTATTAAATCGGCGTGACCCTCTTCAAGAATACGATGGGCTTCGCTTAGTTTATCCAGCCCGCCATTGGCAATAACGGGTAGGCCGCTTACCTCCCGGGCGAGCTTGCTTAAGCTCTGGCCATCTCTGGTAAGGCAACCATGATCAAAGCCTTTGCCTTCGCTGGCAAAATGAATGTAGTCTGCGCCGGCATTTTTAATGGCGGTAAAAATAATTTCTCCGTCGCTGCTACCATTGGGCCATAGGTAATCAAAATCGTTGACCTTACCCTGTGATACCCGAATACCAACCATAAAGTCACTGGATACGGCGGCTTTAATCGCGGTAATAATCTCTGCGCTCAAGCGGCACTGGTTTTCGACCGAGCCGCCATACTGATCTTCTCTGTCATTGGTATAGCTGGTCATAAATTGGTCGAGCAAATAACCGTTGGCCCCATGCACTTCAACACCATCAAAACCGGCTTGCTCGGCCCGCGTGGCAGTCTCAACAAAGCCGGCAATCACTTCATCGATTTCGGCTTGGTTCATAGCGTGGGGCAGGGGAAAGCGACCTTGCTTTGTACTATAGCCTGCCAGCATTTCACGCATAGGCTGTATGGCAGAGGCGCTGCGTGTATTCGTGAGGTGTTGGGATAACGCACCAGCGTGCATCAGCTGTAAGACAATACGCCCGCCAGCCTCGTGTGTGGCTGTGGCTATACGTTGCCAGCCTTGCTGCTGTGACTCGTTGGTCAAGCCGGATTGGTTCGGATACGCCTGCGCAAAGCGACGGTCGGTGTACACGCCTTCGGTAATGATTAGACCAAAACCGCCCTCGGCATAGCGGCGGTAGTAACGCTCCATCTCCGTGGTGGGTACGCCGTCGCCGTTGGTGCTGACACGGGTCATCGGAGCGACAACGGTTCGGTTTTTGAGTTGCAACTGACTAACCGCGGTATTCTCTAATACTGGAGATTTCTCGTGCATGCGTCTCGGCCTTTTTCGATATTGTTGAATAGATGGGCACTCTATATCAGCACATGCATTTTTGTAAGAATGCACAATTTTGTGGTATACATACATTTTGTATACTGTTATGAACGTGAGGGAAGAAAATAGCTATGCCCGGAATTAGCAAAGACGACTGCCCAACCGAAACCGCCCTGGATATAATTGGTGGCAAATGGAAGGGCATGATTTTGTTTTACCTCTGCACCGACACACGACGCTTCAATGAGTTGATGCGCCTGATTCCAAATATTACCCAGCGCATGTTAACCAAGCAGCTTCGGGATTTGGAATCACACGGTATTGTCCATCGCGAGGTTTACCCCCAAGTCCCGCCTAAAGTAGAGTATTCGTTAACGGCGCTGGGCAAAACGCTTAAGCCTGTTATTCGTGAACTGGGAAAGTGGGGCGGGAAGTATCTGGATAGTTTGTGATGGTTCAAACCCACGACGACGAATTAACAGAACGATTAGAGTCATTAACAGCGGCGCAATGTAAGGCAGGCGTCATAAAAAATACAAAGGTTACAGCATGTCAAATGTAGTAAGACAAATTTCAAATTATTGCTTTTATGAATTGAAGTTTAGAGCCTCCTTTTTTACCTGCCTGCTGGTGATAATAATCGCACCGCTATCCTCGGCCGCTGAATACACGCAACAGAAACTTTTAGCTGGGGATGGCGCAACTGAAGACGGCTTTGGGTACAGCGTTGCAGTTTCCGGGAATACCGCATTGGTGGGCTCGAACAGATCAGATAATGAAATTGCGGGTGCTGATGTCGGGGCTGCTTATATCTATACCTTGACAGATACCGGTTGGCGCCAACAGGCCAAATTGATGGCAGAAGATGGTATGGCCGGTGACACGCTGGGGGGGAAGTTGGCACTTTATGAAAACATCGCGGTCATTGGCGCTATTGGCCAGGATACTAAAGGGGAGAACGCCGGGGCCGCGTATGTTTTTGAACGTACCGGTTCTCATTGGCAGCAGCGAGCCAAGCTGACTGCCAGAGATGGTGCGGATGGCGACGCATTTGGTCAAAGTATCGCGGTGTCTTCCAATACCATTGTTATTGGTGCGCCCCATGATGACGCTCTCGCCGATGGTTCCGGCTCTGTCTATATTTTTAACCGTACAGGTTCGCAATGGAGCCAGAGTGCAAAGCTGGTCGCTTCGGACGGTTTAGCGGGCGACCTATTTGGAATTAGCGTTGCGCTTTTTGAAGATACCTTGCTTGTCGGGGCCGATTTACACGATGAAAAATCGACCAATGCCGGCGCTGTTTATGTTTTCACGAAAGCTGACGGCAGTTGGGGCCAGCAAGCGAAACTAATGGCTGATGATGGGGGCAACACCGACATATTTGGCGTGCGAGTAGCGCTGCATGGCGATACCGCATTGATATCGGCTCGCAGAGATGACGATGATGTCATGGGTGTTGATGCGGGTTCTGCTTACCTCTTTGTTCGTAAAGGTACAGCGTGGCATCAACAGGCCAAGCTAACCGCTCCTGATGGCAGCGCAGACGACCGATTTGGCCGTGGCGTGGCCTTGTCTGAAAATACCGCGGCTATTAGCGCTATGCATCAAGATGATAAAGGGCAAAATTCCGGATCCGTTTATATATTTACGCACACAGAAGGTACTTGGCGTTACCAAAAGCAGCTTACCGCCGAGGATGCTGACAGGGAAGATTTGTTCGGTTGGAACCTTGCTTTGTCTGACAACACTTTGGTGGTTGGTGCGATTAAGAATGACGATAAAGGCAAGGATTCGGGCTCGGCTTATGTTTTTGAGAACATAAGGCAAAAATGAAAATAAGCAGGGCAGCTACTGTTGGGATTTTATGGCTCAAAATCTGTTGCTCTCAAGTCGTTGAGTTTTCCGTTTGTCGGAAAACCCACGTGAAAATATGCCAGCTGGCTTGCCGTTAAAACCAGCAGATTGCTTAGTGTTTGCGATTGGAGGGCGAGGGCAGAGTGGTAAATACAGAACAGCGAACGTGATTCTATCGAGATATATGAACCATCATTTTTACCGCCCTGTGAATAAATTTTGAGAACTGAATAATGAGCAGCCCGCAATTCGAATCTTAGTTTAAAGGCTCTGTTGGCGTGTGCGAGCGGTTTGTGAATAGCTTGGCTGGCAACGGGCCCGTGAGTCGTTTAGTTTTTTGCAAGGTGTCGCGTCATGCCTCGGTGTTCAGTAGCTGCTGTTTAATACCATTTCCCCTGGCCAATACGAGCTACTCTAAGCTCGAGTCAAATCGACTTATATAACGGGGCTCGCTTAGGGTTGTTAGTGAAATCAGTGTCCTTATAAAACTGACTTGTGTAAGATTTGCGTAGAGCAATGGATGCCCAAGTAGCAAAACGCTAACTTTACTGAATACTTACCTTATGCTGGATTCAAATTTTCACTCTATTCGTAAATCCGAGCTACGTTCAAGGGCCCAAAAGGGATCTGTACTTTCAATAGTTCTCTATATGTCGACAACTCTATTCGAAGTTTTCTTCTTTGAAGGTGTTGCAAAAGATGGTGCCTCTTCCCTTATCATTGCTTTAATTTCATGCGCAGTCTTAGCTGTCTTGGGCTGGACGACTACGTTTAAACCATTTAGAAATCATATCGACATTATAATGATTCTGGCCGCAGCAACGTTAGCGACACAACATTCGCTATACTTTGTTGATGGTTTTGAGGATTCAAATTACCATTTTACATTTGCTCAAATATTGGCAACATTCGCTCTTATTCTACTTTGTAATAGTATTTATGCGTCGCTGGTTATCATTTTTATCATGGTGGCTTTGCCGCTAGCGCTCGTGCCCTTTATAGCGGGTTCTACCGAGCACATAACAAGCCCAGTTTCTTTATACTATTTAGTTGTTGGAGAGTGCGTTGCAGTTTTTTATGCGGCTCTTATTTCAGTCGATGGACGCAGTCGCGACCAGGCACAATTTAAGTTAGAGGATCAGGCTAGGAAAAACTTTGACCTGGCAAACCGCGACCCTTTAGCCGATTGCTATAATCGCCGTTATTTTGACGCATATAGCGATCAAGAATTTTCTAAATCTAAGCTGGGTAACCACAGCTTAACGGTGATCACTATTGATATTGATAACTTCAAAAATGTTAATGACACCTACGGCCACCCCGTTGGAGACTATGCCATCAAAGAGGTGGTGGATTGCTGCGGCGCAATAGTCCGATCTTCAGACACAATAGCGAGAATAGGCGGGGAAGAGTTTATCATTCTATTACCTGAAACGACGATCAAAGCCGCGAGTGATATTGCCGACCGAATCCGACAACGTGTTGAAGCTTGCGAGATTGAAGTCAGTAAAGGAGAGAGCGTTCAGTTTAGCATCAGTCTGGGAGTTGCCTCCTTGGGTAAGGCTGACGATACCATAAATTCTTTATTGCACCGCGCAGATCAAGCTTTGTACCTATCAAAAGAGCGCGGAAAAAATCAGGTTACAGTAGCCTGAGTTTGTAATCCGACATTGCTTAGCTGAGCGAAAAATCTCGGTATCTATACGTTAAAAAACCTATCTTTGTAATTATTTTTTTTGCGATTTCCCCGAAGCATAGTTCTATGCGTTTTATCCAAGTAAATCCGAACGTTGAAGTAGTTCTTTCTGGTTTCGTTAGTTGGCAGCACGGGCTTTAATTGTCTGGCGGGGACGGGCTGTTTTGGCTCCTTAAGTTGGATACCCAATAAGTTTGCTGCAAAATTTGATATTGACAAGAGAGTCGTAGATTTATATTCTACGTGCCTCGAGGCTACCGACCGGTAGGTAGGTAGGTGGATGGATGGTTAGGTAGATGGATAGGTAGGTGGCTAGGTAGATGAGTAGATAGGTCGAAAGATACGACTAAAAATCGGGTAAATCTATGAACAGCTAGGCCTATAAGCAGCTAGACAGATAGATAGACCGCTAGATAGATTAATGCGGGTATACCGACATCGAAAACCAAACAACTGGGGCAGGTAATGACGCAAAGTAGCGAGATCTCTAGAGGTGTAAGCCCGAACCTGAAAACTGGCGTCCTGGCCGCCACTCAAGGTGAAAAGCAAGGCGTGGTAGTTGATACCCGTGAAAGAATACTAAACGCCGCCGAGCTTTGGTTTTCACAAGGCGGGTTTTACGGAACCAGCCTCTCTAAAGTAGCCGAAGCGGTGAGCATTAAAAAACCTTCCTTGCTGCACCACTTCCCCAGTAAAGAGAAACTATATGGCGCGGTATTGGAAAGAGTCGCACTAGGCCTGCTCCAGAGCATCAAACAAGTAAACAATTCGGGTATGGACGACAGGCAACGCATAACCGCGTTTTTGGAAAGTTATTACAGCTGGGGTCGAAAAGATCCTCAGCAAGCGGTTTTGCTGTTGCGAGAAATGCTCGACAACCCTGCTCGAGCCGCCACCGCTAACAATTGGTATTTGGCGCCTTTCATTGAAGAAGCCGTTGCCATTATTAAATGCGGCCAAGAAAACGGCGCCTTTAAACCAGTTAACCCCTTGGCTTTTATCTACAACATGATTGGAGCTCAACACTATTTTATTGTTTCTCTGCCGACTTTAAAACAAATTTTAAGCGCACGAGATTATAAAGACCTACTGAAGCAGCAGCGATTAAATGTAATGGATATTGTCCAGCAACAGCTATTTATTAGAGAAGAATAATCATGAAGCAGAGCGAGCAGGTTAGGTTACTCGAAAGTTGCCTAAAACATATCGAAGACAAGACAACGCAACATGTTGATGAGGAATACTTTTCGCCAGTATATAAATATCATGACAAGGAATGGTTTGATAAAGAAATAGAAGCCGTCTTTCGCTCAAAACCCAGCTATGTTGCTCATACGTCGGAGTTGGCCGACGAGAATGGTTTTATAACGTATGACTTGTATGGAACGCCAATTATTGTGTCCCATGTGGCCCCTGGTGAATACAAAGCGTTTGTTAATGTTTGCCGCCATCGAGGCGCCCAGCTCGAAGAAAAAGAATCTGGCTCAAAGAGTAGGTTCATGTGCCCTTATCACGGTTGGACCTACGGCTGTGATGGTAAGCTAAAGGGCGTGCCGTTTGCAGAGGGTTTTCCGACACTCAAAAAAGAAGATAATAATTTACGTGAACTCCCATTGTGGGAGCGTGATGGCTTTATATTTGTGTCGGCAACCGGCAGTAAAGACTTCGACTTCGACAAGTTTTGGCGGCCTATTGCCGACGATATATCAGCAATGAAGACGGCAGACATGCAGGTCTATCATCCGGTTAGCAAAGATTGGAAAGCCAATTGGAAGCTTGTCAGTGGTGGTGGCCTAGAGTCCTATCACTTTAAGGTAACGCACAAAAAGACAATTGCTCCGTACTTTTTTAATAATGTGTCGATATGCGAACGTCTATCCCCTCACTTTCGCTTAGTACTGCCTCGCCAGAGTATTATGGATTTGATCGGTACTGACAAAAGCGAATGGCGCCTGCGCGATCACAGTCATATTGTCTACAATGTATTTCCCAATATGTCGCTGTTGGTTCAGGAAGACCATATTGCGATGCTAATCATGAAACCCAAGGGCCCAGAGCTGGTGGAGATAAGCTTTAAGATGCTTATCCCTAATGATCTTATTGACACAAAGGATCTGGCGCACTGGAACAGAAACCATTCAATCACCGAGGCAACATTGGCAGAAGATTTTGCATTAGGTGAAATGATCCAGCGAGGCATAAAATCAAACGCCAATGAATATCTACGGTTCGGCTTGTTTGAGGGTGCTCTAGGTCAGCTAGAAGATTTGATCAATGAATCGGTTGACGATTACGAAGCCGTTCAAAAAATTCGCATCCCAGAATAGGCTGTTAAAAATATTTTGGTTTTCTTGACCGCAGTTTTAGCAGCTTAAACAGGTTTAGCAAAACCCATTTAAGATTTATTGAAATTCAATAATCTGTTGGGGCAGGGAGGCCAGTATTGTGTATAGCGACACTGACCTCGTTATCATTCAGTCTTCGAAGCCTAGAAAGTGTGTCGCTTCTGCAACGCTCTTACGCTCGGAGTTTACCGCGTTAGCGGGAAAGCTTTCATCTGGCCAGCCCAGTGCAACCGCTTTGAGAATAACCTGGTCATCATCAATGTTCGCATGCTCACGCACTACCGGTGATTGCATAATACCTTGGCTGTTAATAACCGCACCTAGGCCGCGTGACCACGCTGCGTTGACTAATGCTGTTGTTACGGCGCCACAGTCAAAGGAGGTGTCATCACTGCCAGCCAGCACGCGATCATAAGTAATGATCACGCACACTGGTGCGTCAAACTGGCGGAAGCCACGCAAAACCCAATCCAGACGTGCTTCTTTGTCTTCCCGTGCAATACCCATGGCAGAGAACAACTGCTTGGCAACACCCACCT
>Ga0105358_10000605_pt1 | contig 18214 bp, 18 predicted proteins | sample GOMGulsemesocosm_5_FD_83509 | JGI IMG/M metagenome (GOLD analysis project Ga0105358, IMG submission 83509) | Methane-oxidizing microbial communities from mesocosms in the Gulf of Mexico - GOM15C Gulf of Mexico | ecosystem: Environmental > Aquatic > Marine > Cold seeps | place: Gulf of Mexico... | reverse complement strand
TAGTTTCTAGTGTTTCATCATAAAAAGATTGTATTCCATACTCAATCCAAATTTCTTTATCTTTTGATAAATCTTTTAAATAATCTAAAATTTCATCTGTAACGCAATCTGTTCTTGTACCAATACTAAGTCCTATAACATTTTCAAAACTCAAGGCTTTTTCATATAAAGCTTTTAATGTTGAAAATGGAGCATAAGTATTTGTAAAAGATTGAAAATAAACTATGAATTTTTGAGTTCCAAATTTATTTCCAAGTCTTTGTTTTGTTGCATTAAATTGCATTTCAAGTTGTTTTAGTTGATTATCTAAATATGGATTCTCATCTATTCTTGGGTTTAATTTAAACTTTGTTTTCTTCTCTTGTAAGTTTGGAGAAAAAGAGTCATTCTCACAAAAAGAACAACCCCCTTTAGCAACTGTTCCATCAATATTTGGACATGTAAATCCTGATATTGAAATAGGAACTTTGTAAATTTTTTCACCAAATTTACTCTTGAAATATCTTCCAATAGTTAAAACATTTTTTAATTCTTTCATTTTACTCTTTTACGAAGTAGTCCCCATCAAAGCTTTCTAATGCATAGTTTCTATCGTTACCTATTGCATTTACTAAATCATCAACAGATAAGTATTCTAAAGAATCAGCTTCAATATAATCTTTTACTTCATCTTTTGACATATTATTAGAAATAAGCTCTTTTTTATTAGGTGTATCAATACCATAATAACAAGGGAATTTAATTTCAGGAGAAGCAACTCTAAAGTGAACTTCTTTAGCACCAGCATCTTTAAGCATTCTTACAATTCTTTTTGATGTAGTACCACGAACAATTGAATCATCAATAACAAGTAGTGATTTCCCAGCAATAAGTGATCGCATAGGAGAAAGTTTCATTTTAACTTTCATACTTCTCATTTCTTGTGTGGGTTCAATAAATGTTCTTCCAACATAATGGTTTCTAATTATTCCATACTCAAAAGGAACTCCACTTTCACTTGCATATCCAAGTGCTGCTGGAACTCCTGAATCTGGAACAGGAATTACCATATCATATTTAATAGTTGAATCAGAGTCATTTTTAGCTAAAGCTTTACCCATATTTTCTCTTGATTTATATACATTTTTACCATCAATTTCTGAATCAGGACGTGCAAAATATACATATTCAAAAGCACATGGTCTAAATTCTGCTTCAAAAACTTGAATTGATTCTGGCTCTTTATAATCTTCACTAAAGATTAACATTTCTCCTGGTTTAACATCTCTTACAAATGTAGCATCTACTAGATCAAATGCACAAGTTTCAGATGCAACAATATAACCACCTGATTTTAATTTTCCTAGAGATAAGGGTCTAATACCATACTTATCTCTAATTACAAATTGTTTTGAACGTGATTGAACAATAAAACAATAAGCTCCTATAGTTTTCTCTAATGCTTCAACTATTCTATCTCTTAATCTCTCTTTTGAGTTTTTAGCAATTAGATGAATTAAATTTTCAGTGTCCATTCCTGTTTGAAAAATAGCACCTTTATCAATTAAATCTTTTCTCACTTCTTCTTTATTAATTAAGTTTCCATTATGAACAATAGACATTTCGCCTAATTTATATTTGGCAAATACAGGTTGAGCATCTAAAATAGAGTCTCCGCCTGCAGTTGAGTATCTGTTATGACCAATAGCCATATTACCCTTTAGTACTTGTAATGCAGACTCTTTAAATACATCTGAAACTAAACCTCTATTTTTAATCGTATGGATTTTCCCATCACATGAAGAAGAAATACCAGTTGCCTCTTGACCTCTGTGTTGCATTGCAAACAGAGCTAAAGATGCTAGTCTAGCAGCATTATCATTACCATAAATTCCAACTATTGCGCACATTTATTTAACCTTATAAAAAGAAAAAGTGAAAGTGAAAATATCTTTTTTCTTTTAGTTTTATTTTATTTTATTACTCTTATAGACCTAAAGCATCATTGATAGAATATAATTTTGGCTCTTTCCCAATTATCCACTTAGCAACTTTTATAGCACCTTTTGAAAAAGTGTTTCTTGATGTTGCAGTGTGATTTAATTCTAAAAATTCACCATCATTATATAAACCAACTGTATGACGACCTACAATGTCTCCACCTCTTAGTGCCATAACTGCGATTTCATCTTTAGTTCTTGCACCAATTTGTCCATCACGTCCAGAAACTCTAACATCATCAAGATTTAATTCTCTAGCATTAGCAGCATGTTCAGCTAATGTTAAAGCAGTTCCAGAAGGAGAATCAACTTTATGCTTATGATGTTGTTCAACAATTTCAATATCAAAATCTCTTAATGTAGCAGAAGCAAGAGCTACAAGTTTATTTAAAACAGCAACACCTAAACTCATATTACTTGAATATAAAATTGGAACTAATTTACTAGCTTCAATTAATAAGTTTTGTTGATGCTTAGTAAATCCAGTAGTAGCAATTACTAATGGTTTTCTTGCACTATTTTCAACAACTTCTGTTAATAATGCTTCCGTTGCACCAGGGGCAGAAAAATCAATAATAACATCTGAAGAATCAAATAATACTTTCATATCATTAGTAACAACAGTATCTTTAGGTAAAGGTTTTGTTAATTTATCAAAAACATGAACAGCTCCAACTCTTGCTTGTTCATCATTTTCTAAATCATCAATTAATAATGATCCAACTCTACCTGTAGTTCCTAAAATTCCAACTTTAATCATTTTTTATCCTAAGTATTCAATAATATTAACTGCTGCCGTTGCACCATCACCAGCTGCACAAACAACTTGTTTTGAAGCTTCAATTCTTACATCGCCAGCTGCATATAATCCAGCTATATTTGTTCTCATTCTTAAATCAACAACAATTTCACCAGCTTTGTTAGTTTCACAAAGGAAAGATCCATCTTCTTGTTTTAAAGAATCATTTAATACATCACGTCCAACAAAAACAAATACACCAGGCACTGGAATATCTCTTATGTCTCCAGTGATTTTAGATTTAACTTTTAAACCAGTTACACCCATGTTATCACCATAAACTTCTTCAATATCACAATTTGTAACTTCTTCAATATTATCTGCATTTTTCATATGTTCAATAGTTGAAGGTGCTGCTCTATAAGTATCTCGTCTGTGAACTAAGTATACTTTTGAACACATTTTTGATAAGTACACTGCTTCTTCTAAAGCAGTATCTCCACCACCAATTACAGCAACTTCTTTTCCTTTATAGAAAAAACCATCACAAGTTGCACAAGTAGAAACACCTCGTCCAAATAATTTATCTTCACCTGTAAAACCAGCACGTCTTGGAACAGAACCTGTTGCTAATAATACTGATCTAGTTTCTTGAGTTTTCCCATCAGCAGTAGTAATAGTAAAAACTTCTTCTTTTTTTGTAACAGAAGTAACTTGATTCATTTCATGTTTTAAACCAAATCTTTTACATTGTTCTGGCCAATCTTCCATTAAATCCATTCCAGTTACAACTTCTTTTTGTCCTGGATAATTTTCAATTTCTGATGAAGTTGTTATTTGTCCACCAGGCATTCCCATTTCAAACATTGTAACATTGTTTAAACCACCTCTAGTTGCATAAAGTCCAGCTGTTAATCCAGCAGGTCCTCCACCAATAATTGCTAAATCTAACATATCAAAGTCCTTGTGTTTTATAGTTTATAATTTATAGTATTCATTAAAAAGCTAATAATACTAAAATCTTTGTAAGTTATAGTTTAATTAAAAGTTTTTGATACTTGGATAAAGTTTATGATTTGATGATTTATATATAATTTAACTAGTATTTATTGTAGTTTTACTTCCTTTTTTAAAGAATATCCCATCTCTTTTGTTATAACAATCTTTTTATCATTACACGAATATTAGTAAGCTTTGTATTATAACCTTCCCACTCCACACATATTCCCCTATTTCTTCATATTTTGAGACAAGTTCTTAATTGCTAGGATTATATTTTGTATTTTTGTACTTTTTGGCATAAAAAAAGGTAAGACTAAAAAGTCTTACCTTTTTTAAAAAATTGATAATATTTATTACATTAATGAATTGATTTTGTCAGTAAATGCTTGTTTAGATGAAGCACCAACCATTTGATCTACAACTTCGCCATCTTTCATGAAGATGATAGTTGGAATAGATCTAATTCCATATTTTACTGCAAGGTCTTGCTCTTCATCTGTATTTACTTTACAGATATTTGCTTTTCCTTCAAACTCTTCTGCTAATTCTTCAATTACAGGAGCGATCATTCTACAAGGTCCACACCATGGAGCCCAGAAATCAACCATTGATACACCTTTATTTGTGATTTCTTCAAAGTTTGCTGGAGTTAGTTCTGTATATTTACTCATTTTATTTCCTTTTTATTATTGAATTTTATTTTATTTAAAAAATCTATAAATTAAACTTAAATCATTATATCTTTAATTAACTTTAAGATATATTTTATCTAGTATTTATAGCTTTACTAATCTTGTATAAATCAAATTTTTGATAATATATTTAAAATTTAACACGGATTATTTACATGGATATTAGAAAAGAGTATTTAGAATTTTTTAAAAATAAAGGACATGACATTGTTTCATCAATGCCGTTAGTTCCAGATGACCCAACACTTATGTTTACAAATGCTGGAATGGTCCAGTTTAAAGATATTTTTACAGGTGCAATACCAAGACCTGAAAACCCTACTGCAACTTCTTGTCAACTATGTGTAAGAGCTGGGGGAAAGCATAATGATTTAGATAATGTTGGATATACAGCACGTCATCATACATTATTTGAAATGCTAGGAAATTTCTCTTTTGGAGACTATTTTAAAAAAGATGCAATTGCGTATGCGTGGGAATTCCTTACTGTTAATTTAGAATTACCTATAGATAAGTTATGGGTAACAATTCATGATAGTGATAGTGAAGCATATGAATTATGGCAAGAACATATTGATGCATCAAGAATCAAAAGGTTTGGAGATAAAGATAACTTTTGGTCTATGGGAGATACGGGAGCTTGTGGTCCTTGTAGTGAAATTTTCTATGATCAAGGTGCTGAAAACTTTTCAAGTTCTGAAGATTATTTAGGTGGAGAAGGTGATAGGTTCCTGGAAATCTGGAACTTAGTATTTATGCAATATGAAAGAGAAAAAGGTGGAAAACTAAACCCACTTCCTAAACCTTCAATTGATACAGGAATGGGACTTGAAAGAGTAATTGCAATCAAAGAAGGTGTTTTAAATAACTTTGATTCATCAAATTTCCAACCAATTATTAAAAAAATTGAAGAATTATCAGGAAAAACTGCAGATGATAAAACTATTGGTTCATATAGAGTTATTGCTGATCATTTAAGAGCAACATCATTTATGTTATCTCAAGGAATTCTATTTGGAAATGAGGGAAGACCTTATGTTTCTAGAAGAATTTTAAGACGTGCAGTAAGACATGGATATTTATTAGGATTTAGAAAACCATTCTTAGCAAAAATCTATGCAACACTATGTGATATTTTAGGTTCTCATTATTCAGAACTACATGAAAAAGCTGCATATATAAAAGAGCAATTAACATTAGAAGAAGAAAGATTCTTTAAAACTATTGATTTAGGCATGAATATTTTTAATGATGAATTAGCAAAAACTTCAGCTATCTTTTCTGGGGAAATAGCTTTTAAACTTTATGATACTTATGGATTCCCTTTAGACTTAACAGAAGATATGTTAAGAGATAAAAACCTAAAAGTGGACAATGCTAAATTTGATGAATTAATGTTAGAGCAAAAAACAAAAGCAAAAGCGGCTTGGAAAGGTAGTGGAGATTCTGCTACTGAGGGTGATTTTAAAACATTACTTGAAAAATATGGTAAAAATAATTTTGTTGGATATGAAAAAACATTTGAAAATACAATAATTACTACTTTATTAAATGAAAAATTTGAAGAGATTGAAGTTTTAAATGCAGGACAAACTGGATGGGTTATGCTAGAAAATACACCATTTTATGCAACATCAGGTGGACAAGCAGGTGATACTGGAGCATTAGAAGATAATGAACATATTGCAATTATTGAAGAGACTGCTAAATTCTATGATATTAATCTTTCAAAAGTAAAAGTTGAAAATTCAACACTAAAAAAAGGTGAAAAAGTTCAAGCAGTAGTTGTAAATAGAAATGAAATAGAAAAACATCATAGTGCAACACACCTTTTACAGTCTGCACTTAAAATGGTTTTAGGTGAAACTGTAGCACAAGCTGGTTCATTAAATGATACTTCAAAATTAAGATTTGACTTTACATATCCAAAAGCTATGACTAATAATCAAATTAAAGAAGTTGAAGATTTAGTTAACTCAATGATTGCAACAGGAATTTCTGGTGATGTTGAAGAGTTACCAATTGAAGAAGCTAAAAACAAAGGCGCAATTGCTATGTTTGGTGAAAAATATGGAGATAGCGTTAGAGTTGTAAGCTTTGGTGATGTTTCTGTAGAGTTCTGTGGAGGAACACACGTAAATAATACTTCAGATATTGGTTCAATTTACATAGTAAAAGAATCAGGAGTAAGTGCTGGAGTTCGTAGAATTGAAGCTGTTTGTGGATTAGCTGCAATTAAATACACAAATACTATTATTAAAAATTATCAAGAAGTTCAAACTGAACTTAAAAATAAAGATGTAATTGCTGGAATTAAGAAATTAAAAGAGCAAATCAAAGAACTAAAAAAAGAAGTTGAAGAGGCACAAAGTCAAACTGTAGCTCCTGTATATGAAGAAATGCTTGGTGATACAAAAGTTGTAGTTGATATTGTAAACAGTGGTGATATTAAAAAAATCGTTGATGATTTAAAAAATTCTAATGATAAACTAGCAGTATTATTACTTCAAGCAAAAGGCGATAAAGTTATGCTTGTAGCTGGTTGTAAAGATACTAATGTAAAAGCTGGTAATTGGATTAAAGCTATTGCTCCAATCGTTGGCGGTGGTGGCGGTGGTCGTCCTGACTTCGCACAAGCTGGTGGAAAAGATGTATCTAAAATTGAAGATGCTAAAAAAGCTGCATTAGAATATGCTAAAAACAATCTATAAGAATAAAGATGAGTGAAACTTCTTCTTTATTATCACTTGTAGTTTTTTTACATGTTATATCAGCAGTTTTATGGGTAGGAGGAATGATTGCAATTAGATTTGCAGTTCATTACTCTATTCAAAACATAGTAGAACCAAGAATAAAACTGGAAAGAACTTTAGAAAATTTAAAAAGATTTTTTAATATGGTTATTCCAGCAATTGTAATATTACTTATAACAGCCGTTATACTAATAATTTTATTAGGATTTAAAGGAACACCTTTATATAGTTTTGTCATTGCTAAGGAAGCTATATGGACTATTATGACAATAGTATTTGTAATTATCTATATAAAAAGAAACAAAGCAGAAAAAGCTTTTGTTGAAGGTGATTTTTTAGGTGCTAAAAATAACTTGAGCCCAATAGCAAAATATTATATTCCAGTAAATATTATCTTAGGGATAGTTGCTATTTACTTAGGTGTTACATTAAGAGGATTTTAAATTCTCTTTTAAAAATAAAGCTATACATCATTCCAATACAAAATAGAAAAGCATTATGAATAAAGATAAGAGGGTTGTTGTTAAAAAAATGAATGTCGTATACATTACTGATAACTACGATGGTTTCCCTCCTATCCATGATTATATTTACTCTTAAAGTGAAAAGGTTTAAATATTATAGTGGGACTAATGATAGGTCTTACATTATGATGATATCTATGACATCCAGAAAAAAATATTATGCTTACAATTAATAAAAATATACTTTTAAGCATTTGAACTCCTCTACTAATTAGTGTTTAAACATTATTAGTAAAGATTGTGAACAAATTGTATATTTAAATTATATTATGGACACGCTATATCTTCTGAAAAATAGTTTTCAATTATATTTTGATTTACCAAACTGCTATTATAATTTGAAAAAAATCTTGGTTTATTTTGATAAGTATTTATATATTTAGGATCAAAATTTTTAATCATTTCATTAAATAAAACACCCTTATAATCTACAATAAAAGTATTTTCATCTACAGAAAACTTAGCTATTAAATTCATGATATATTTATCATCAATTAAATACGTACTGAATTCATAATCATCAAAATCAATTCTTTCAAGCGCAATCATGGTTTTAATATGAGTTTTTTCTTTAAATAAATTATCAAAAAATGATCTTTCAAATCCATTCCAAATACAATTAGTATTTAAACTTACATGTTCAATAAAAATATTCCCATATTCACTACTTGAACTATTTAGAATATAAGAATTGAAATTACAAGAATCATTTGTAAATTGTTTTTTTTCTTTTGATATATCAATATAATTATTTACAATATTAACTTTTGAAGAACTACATGAACTAAGAAGCAAAACAATAAAAACTAAATACATAAATTTAAGCATATTAATTCCTTTTAAGAGTTTATTCTATTATAACACTATAATAATATAACTTGACATAAAAATTATTTTTAATTATTATGTTATATAAATACTATTATATGGAGTATTATAAATTATGACTATAAAAAATGCACTATTTTTTACAATATTCATATTTCTTTTTATTGGATGTTCTAAAAAAAGCAATAATTTAACTCAAATTAACTTACCTTTTCCTAGTGCATCTTTAGAAAAAACCATTATGGAAAATCGGAAAAATGAACTTTATGTAGATAAAGGGTTTAGTGATTTTTACAAAGAATGGAGAGGAGTAAAATATAAGTTTGGTGGAAATACTAAAAAAGGTATTGATTGCTCAGCTTTTATTCAAAAAGCCTACAGAAAAACACTAGATATTAAAATACCTAGAACAACATTATTACAATCAAAAATAGGAAAAAATATTAGTAAGGCACAGTTAAAATTAGGAGATTTAGTATTTTTTAAAACAGGTGAAAATTCACGTCATGTAGGTATATATATAGAAAATGGAAAATTTATGCATGCTTCAAGTAAGAAAGGTGTGAGCATTTCGAAGCTTGATAATATCTACTTTAACAAACATTATTGGAAATCTAAAAGGATTATTCATTAAGTAAATAGACGATATAATTAGACTTATAACAATTGTAAGAAGGATTAAAAATGATTAAAAAATCTCATTTAGCTTTACCACTATTTCTATTTTTAATTGGTTGTCAAAATAAATCAGATGTTTATCTAGAAAATACCTTAAACAAAAAAGACACTGATATAAAAGTACAAAATACTAATCCTTTAATAGTAAAAGAAGAGGCTAAAGTTGCATATGAACCTATTATAACTCCAGAAGAATACAAGAAATTAATAGAAGAAGATAAAAATTTATCCAACAATGATGTAACAGATATGAAAAAAGAATTTATGGACTTCTATAATGAATGGAAAGGTGTTAAGTATAGATTTGGAGGAAACTCTAAAAAAGGTATTGATTGTTCTGCCTTTACTCAAAGAATTTTTAAAGAAAAATTTGATAAAAAAATTCCTAGAAGTACATGGACTCAAGTAAAAGTGGGAAAAGAAGTTAAAAAATCTAAATTAGAACTTGGGGATTTAATATTTTTTAAAACAGGAAAAGTTGATAGACATGTTGGAGTATATATGGGTAATGGAGATTTTATGCATGCATCAATTAAAGGTGTAAAATTTTCTAAAGTAGACAAACCTTTTTATAAAAAAGCTTATTGGACATCTAGAAGAATTATCTATTAATCTCTTCTATAAACCCCCATATAGCAATAACATTACTGGTATATAAATTATTGATATAAAGTTACTAAGTAAAACAGTAAAAGACGCTTTTTGTGGTTTTGCATTTAGTAAAACTGCTAAAGTTATTGTATTCCCTGCAAGTGGTACTATTGAGAATAAAAATAAAACATCATAAATATCTTTATTTAATAATCCAAAGAAGCTCTTATCTACAAATATAATTAAAAGTATTGCTCCTGGCCAGAAAATAAATTTAAAGAAGTATGCAATTTTCATATATTTTGTATCCATATCTTCTTCTAAATTAAAGCCTTTCATTCCCATACCAAGCATCATCATTCCAAGTATTCCAAAGATCCATTTTATAGCTTCAAAATATGGTAGTCCAAACTCTGGCATTCCCACACCCAAAATATTTAAAGAAAGACCTGAGATAAAAGCATAAAGTAAAGGTAGTTTTATGATTTTAATAATTGATTGACGTGCTGTAAAAGAACCTTTTGCAGTTACAAAAAAACCAGTAGTATTTTCATAAAGTAAAGAAGCTAATGTGGCAAATATAAACATGTTAGCGTTTTCAGGTGAAAGTAATATCATAGCAAGAGGAATTCCAAAATATCCAGTATTTCCTGTACCACATGTAAAAGCTAAAGTATTAACACTTGCATCATTCCATTCATTTTTATATTTATTTAGTATATAAAAGGCAATAGTCGAGCCAAAAACAAATACAAATATAGGTAAAAATAAAAGTTGTAAATTAATACTAATAGATAGAGTTGCAAAGAATATTACAATTGGTCCTAAAATATAAATAAGAATAAAAGCAACATAATCTCTTCTCACCTTTAAATATTTTGTTAAAATATATCCAATTATAATGTTTATATATAAAGGTGAAATTTTTGATAGTAATATAAAAAATAGATTCATTAAATAGTCACTTTTTGTAAGGTAAGCTAATTGTAACGAATAAAGATATAAATGAGTTACATTTACCTCTTTTATATTAGTAATATGATAATTGTATGATTTTATTACAATTGTAAATAATTAGACAAAAGAAATAGACATAAAACACATACAAAATACATTTTTAGAGCATAGAAAATATTTAATTTAAATATTCTTGAAGCTTCAACTTTATATCTAGCAACAATAGTTAGGTTCAATCCACTAAAAGGTGATGTTGAAACTGTTGTAGACCATGCCATTAAAAATGTAATTGCTAAAAGTGTATGATTTACATTAGATAAAAAATCTCCAATTATTGCAATTGTTATTATTGGATGAATACCTATAAATGATAATATGATAAATATTGCCAAAAGAATTGAAGCAATAATCCAATCAAAGTTTTCAAAAGGCAAAGATAAATCTAATCCTAATAGTATTGAACTAATTGAAATACCAAACATGCCTGCTACTAAAAATAAAGACATCTCTAATTTCATTTTAGGTAAGTCATCAAAGATATGATTCTTTAACTTTTCAGCAGATGTATTAAATCCTTTTTTTACAGGTAATACTAAAAGTGTTAGAACTAATGAAAATAATGCAATTAGAATAATTACCTTAATATCTGGGAAATAATAGTTTGTAATTAAAACAAAAAAAGCTAAGACTAAAGGGAGATACAAACTATCTAAAGATAAAGGATAACCTCTAAACTCTTCAAGTTTAAAATCTTTATTTTTAATAACTTCATAATATGTAATCCCAAAAGCTATTAAAGCTAAAAAAACTCCATTGATTAATATAATAGATGTAGTTAAATTTGGAGCATAAGTCATAGCAGCAGCAAAAGCTACAAAAAATGGTGACCAATATGCATCTGAAGCAAAAGCTCTTGTTAGTAAGATTATTTGAGTATTACTTAAAGGTGCTTTTTTATATAGTTTATCAGCTACTAGTATCAAAGACGATAAATTAATTACTGAACCAAATAAATGAACTCCGGTGTATGTCTTTATAAAAGATTGTTTTCCAATTGGTAGTTTTTTTAACTTATCTTTTTTAGGACTTGTAATTAAACGTAAAAAACCAACACCAATTAAAAGAGTTAATAAGTATTGATTTACAGTGAAGACTTTAATAAAATTGATTTCAAATTCATTATAAAGAGAAAAACCAAAGGCGATAAAACTTAATAGAAAAAGTATAATTATCATTTTCTTTTTTATAATTGTAATAAAAAGTATTAAAAAAGCAAGCCATGCAAGTAAACCTGCAATAACTATAAAACTTTGATTAAAAAAATATGAATACAGAGTTACTAAAAATGATAGAAATATTAATATTCCAGAAAAGCTTATACTCTTTTTCATTTACACTAAAGTCTTTTTAAAAATATAGATAAGTATATTCCAATTGCAATAAAAATTGCACCTACTAAATGATAAGCTTCTAAAACTTCACCTAAAAACATATACGCTAATACTGCACCACAAATTGGCATAAGATGAGTAAATTGTCCTGCCTTATTAGCACCTAATTCCACAGTAGCCATATTCCAAAAATAAAAAGATAAAAGTGAAGGAAAAATAACCATATATATAAAGGGATATAAAACTTTTTCATTACTTAAAAAAGAGAATTCAAAGCTATAACCTAAACTAAAAAAAGCTATTGATAATGGAATAATCCCAATAAACGTTGTAATACTTAAAAAATCAAAAGAGTTTAACTCCTTTGGCTTATATTTTAAAAGTACACAATATAAAGCCCAATCAACACAAGCAAGAAGTATCCAAATATCTCCACTTGTAAATTCTAGAGTTAAAATATTTTCAATATTACCTTTTAAGATCAAAAATACAACCCCTAAAGTTGATAATATAATGCCAAAAGTTTGTAATTTTGTAAGTTTTACTTTTAAAATAAATGCGGATAAAACTACAATCATAACAGGAATACTTGAATTAATAAGTAAAGCATTTGTTGCAGTTGTTGTTTGTAATCCATAGTATAAGAAAGTATTAAAAGCTGCAATACCAAGACTTCCAAAAGTTATTAGTATAAAATAGTTTCTTTTAAAAATATTAAATATGTATTTAGATCTATAAATTAAATATGGTAATAGTATCAAAAAAACAAAAAACCATCTAAAAAAAGATAGTTGCATTGGTTCAATATCACTAGAAACCATTCGTCCAAAGACAAAGTTTCCAGACCAAAACAGAACAGCTAGTGTTAGGTAAATATTATATTTCATATAATCACTTCAAGTAAATCTTTTCTTTGTTTATTATATGTATATTCTAAAATTGTGGATATAGTTCTTGTATAAGGAGCATCAACTCCAAGTTTTTCACAGTTTCTTATAACTACTCCACAAATCTCATCAAGTTCTAAATCTCTATTATTTTCAGTATCTACCCACATAGATGGTTTTAATGATTGAAAACTTTTCATAAGCTCAAACATTTTATTAGCATCTTTTTCTGATAAGTTTACTCCAACAGCATTTGAGGCAAGTGCCGCTTCACACATAAGTCCATATATTAATTTTGATGTTTTTTCATTTACTAAAAGTGGTCCAGATTCTTCTTTCATAAGTGCACAAATTGCATTTAATCCATTATTTATAATCAATTTATTCCAAAGTTCTAATTTAATATCTTCACAAATAAATGTACTCGTTTGTGTTCTATCTAATATAGCTTTTAATTTATTTAAAAAGTTTTTATTTTCTTTTGTATGATTAAGTGCTCCAATTAAAGTTTCAACTTTCCCTGTACAATGTACCTGTCCTAATTCAATTGTATGTGAAACTATAAGTCTTGTTAGACCTCCTATTACATACTCTTTAGAATAATAATTCAACATTACATCTTCATTTTCCACTCCATTTTGTAATGAGACATAATAAGGTATTTTAGAAGAACCTTTAACCCAAGTAGCTAAAGTTTTAGATATTGATTCAGTACTCATTGCTTTTGTTGCAATTATAATTACATCAAAACTACTTGGATCCAAAGTTATTAATTCATCTATACTTAATGTATTTATTTTATCTTCTATTATATGATCTGAATGAGTTACTTTTAACTTATTCTCTTTTAAATATTCTAAGTTCTCTCCTCTAGCTACAAATGTGATATTACATCCTACTTCATGTAAAATCATTCCATAATAAGCTCCTATTCCTCCTGCCCCAACTACAACTATATTCATATTTTAATCCTAAATTATATTTATATATACTAAAATGGTATTATATACAAATATACTATAATTTAAAGAAAAAGGATTATAATGACTAGGCTAATAAAGAGAAGACTATTAAATCAGCGTGGTGCAATGGATAGAATACTTGTAACTTTACTATTAATTATTGTGGGTGTAGGGGCAATGGTTGGTCTTAGTTCTTGGTATGAAGCTCAAAGTAATAATGTAAAAACACAAGCTTCACAGAAAATTATTGATGCAAAAGAATAATAAAAAGGATTTTTTTGATAAGACTTGGTTCAAATTCGTCTACTAGGGCTTTAATACTGAATAAGGCAAAAATAGAATTTATTCAAAATGGTGGAAGTTTTGATGAAGATTCAATAAAAACAACTAAGCCTAAATCTTTTTGTTATCAAGCAACAAAAGGAAAATTTGATGAACTTTATAAAAGATATGGTATTGAAGAAATGCCTTTACTCGTGGCAGATAGCGTAGTAACTACAAAAGGACTCCTGCTAAGAAAGGCCAAAGATGAAGATGATGCAAGAGCTATGCTAGAGCTTCAAAGTGGAAATAAAACATCAGTAATTTCATGTATGATTTATAAATCAAAAGAAAAAGAAATCATTGATATCTCAATAACAACTTATATTTTTGATAAGTTTGAAGAAAATGATATAAATAACTATATTAAATCAGGTGAATGTTTTGGAAAAGCAGGAGCTATAATGGTAGAAGGTTTTTGTAAACCTTATATCAAAGAAGTGAAAGGCTATGAAAGTACTGCTATGGGTCTTTGTGTCGAGAAATTAAAAGCTTTTATGTAATAATGCCAAACATTATAAAAATAGGAAATATATGAGAATATCAAATATTATATATACAACAGTTTTATCTTCAATAATATTTGTAGGTTGTACTAGCCTTCAAGTTCAAAGAGATATGAAAGTAATAGAAAATAAACAAGTTAATAATACAAATCATAATATAGAAAAAGAAATTTTAGTAATAGAAAAAATACCAGAAGCAATAAATCAATTTTCTTTAGATAATAATTCTAAAGAGTTTTTAGAAATTTTAAGAAATTACACTTATGCTTCATTATGTTCTAGTAAAGATAAATATTTAGAAATTATAGAGATACAAGATAGTCAAAAAAAAATCGATTTACTAAAAAATTTATTTTATGACTATACAAAAAATTTAAGTAATTCTTGTATAAATCAAAGTGATTTAAAAAAGAAATTAAAACAAAAAAAATATAGAGATATTAGTCAAGATTATGAAGTATATAATGTAGATATAAATAAAAAGAATCTTCTAAAAAAATATACTTCAAATACTCAAAGTGTTAAAAGTATTTTAGAAGCATATACACCAAGGCATCCACAATTCTTTGCATTAATTAAGAAACTTGATAAAAGTGAATTATCAGAATTAAAATATAATAAATTAAGATTAAATATAGAAAGACTTAAACTTCTTAAGTATTCAAATAGTAATGATTTTATTCAATTAAATGTACCTTCGTACAATTTTGCATTTTATGAAGATGGAACTAGAACAAAAACTTTTGGTACAGTTGTAGGTTCACAAGAAGCTCAAACTCCAATACTTTCGAGTAAACTTGCATACTTTATAGTAAACCCTACTTGGAATATCCCAGATTCTATTGCAAAAAGTAGTATTATTCCAAAAGCATTAAAAGATAGAAACTATTTAAAAAAGAAAAATATAGTTATTCGGAAAAACTATAAACTTTCATCTAAGAAAATTAAATGGAAAGATGTTAATTGGAAAAAGTATTTAAAGAAAGATGTTAAATATATCCCTTATAAATTTATTCAACTTCCATCAAAAACAAATGGAATGGGTAGAATGAAATTTATCTTCCCAAATAACTATGCAGTTTATATGCATGATACTATAGGTTCATGGAGATTTAAATCTAACAAGCAAAAGATCAGATTTACAAGTCATGGTTGTATTAGATTAGAGCATCCTATTAGTTTAATGAAATACTTATCTGAAAGTTATACAAAGCATTCATATTCAAAAGTTAGAAATATTTTTGATAGTCAGAAAACAGATACAATCAGACTAAATAAAAAACTACCTATTCATTTAACATACCAAACCGCACAAGTTAATAATGATAAATTATCATTTTATAGTGATGTTTATGGATATGATAAAATTCAAACATTAAACTTCTAAATTATTTTAAAAGAGTATCATTCTCTTTTAAAATAAGGACTTTATAATAGTTACCATTCCAATATGTAGATTATAATTTCCTACTGGAAAATCAAGATGATCTTCTTCTCTTAGATTTATTTTATATGAACTAAGATATTTACCTAAAACTTCTAAATCTATTTTTTTATATGGAACATTTTCATATGAAGTTCTTAATAATTTATTTTTATCGTTACTTAATTCTAAAGTAAAAGCAAGTGTTCTTAAAGATATCAAATCTGTCCATTTATAAAATAGTTCAGAATCTAACTTCTCTTCTATCCTACCTTCTGGAGTAAATAAAAGATTTTGTTTTTCTAATGCGAATAACACAGATAAAATTGCATCAACAAAAGGAACAATCTTTTCTTTCCAGAATGGTGACTCATCACTTTTTTCTAAAACACTAGTAATATATTCTAATATTTCTTCTTTTGTATTATTCTGTAGAAGTTCACTTAATTTATCATTCATCTTTATTTTATTCTCTTTACTAAAATTTCTGGAGTTAATCCTAAACTTTCTTCAACAAGTTTAGTATCTCCATGGTCTATAAATTTATCTTCATATTCAAAAGAAGTAAGTTTTATATTAATATTCTCATCATTTAAAAATTCTAAAATAGCACTTCCCACTCCACCTTGTTTTTGTGAATCTGAGAATACATACCAATCATCATATTTTGTAGCTAAATCTTTTAAACAATCTTTATCTAAGGGTTTAACAAATCTTAAATCTACAATAGCAATATCTTCATCATGAAGCTTTTCTGTTTCACATGCACGACCAACTGCCGCACCATATCCAATAAATAATTTTTTACTTTTACCCTCTTTAAGGATTTGTGCTTTTCCTAGTTCAAAAGGAACAAATGGATAATCAACTTGGATAAAAGCACCCCTTGGGTATCTAATAGCACAAGGAGATATTAATTCATAAGCAAAAGATAAACCATCTTCTAAACTTGCATTATCTCTTGGAGCAAATACAATCATGTTAGGAATAAATCTTAAATAAGATATATCAAATGCTCCTTGATGAGTTTCTCCATCATTACCCACAGTTCCAGCTCTATCTATTGCAAAAACTACTGGTAAGTCCATTAGACATACATCATGTATTATTTGATCAAAACCACGCTGAAGGAAAGTAGAATAAATAGTAATATATGGTTTGAAACCTTCTTTTGCCATTGCTGCCATTGAAGTAACTGCATGTTGTTCCGCAATTGCAACATCCCAAAATCTATCTGGAAATTTTTCCATTAATTTATTTATACCCGTTCCACTTGGCATTGCAGCTGTAACTCCTACAATATTTTCATGTTTACCTGCTAATTCACAAAGAGCATTTGCAAATACAGCAGTCGCTGCTTTAGGTACAGTTTTTTTAATAAAAGTTCCATCATCAACATTAAAAGGCCCAACTCCATGCCAATGTTCATGTTGCCCTTCAGCAACTTTATAACCTTTTCCTTTTACTGTTCTTGCATGAACAATTACAGGTTTATTCATACCCTTTGCTAATTCTAAAGTATCTATAACTTCTGCAATATTATGTCCATCAATAGGACCAATATAATCAATTCCCATTTCTTCAAATAAAATACCCGGAGTAATTAGCTTCATTGCTTCTTCCATTCTTTTAGCAATATAAGTAGTACCTTCTGGCATATTATTTTTAATAAAAGTATCAACTCTACCTTTAAAACCTTGATAAGTTTTTCCAGCTAGTAATTTTGAAAGATGCTTTGAAATAGCTCCAATTGGTTTAGCAATTGACATTTCATTATCATTTAAAATAATAACAATAGGAAGTTTTATATCACCTAGTTCATTTAAAGCTTCATAAATCATTCCATCAGTCATACAACCATCACCAATCATAACAAATGGTACTTTATCTTCTTGTATAATCTTAATAGCTTTAGCAGCTCCAACAGCTAATGATAGTGAAGTAGAACTATGACCTGCTATAAAGTAATCAGCTTCAGATT
>Ga0105358_10000595_pt1 | contig 18394 bp, 15 predicted proteins | sample GOMGulsemesocosm_5_FD_83509 | JGI IMG/M metagenome (GOLD analysis project Ga0105358, IMG submission 83509) | Methane-oxidizing microbial communities from mesocosms in the Gulf of Mexico - GOM15C Gulf of Mexico | ecosystem: Environmental > Aquatic > Marine > Cold seeps | place: Gulf of Mexico... | reverse complement strand
TAACTTATCGGTTAGTGCAGCTGCCATTTCAACTGTTCTATAACTTTCTTTTAAAGTTTTTCCTCTAGAATCTAAAATAACAAAGGTATTAACAGTGTATCCTGTTTTTGTACTGATAATTTTAGCATCATGAATGGATAATTTTTTAGTATTTAAAAACGAAACAATTCGAGCAAAAGTATCAATCTTTTCTTTTGTAAAAACAAATACTTCAGTTCCACCCCTGTATGGTTTAGGACTGATAATAACTAATGGCTTTTCTCTATCATGATTTATTATACGCTTACAGTGTCTTACTATTTGTTTTGGAGAATATCGTAAAAAATAGTCAACTCTAAACTCATGCCATAAATCAATTAGTTGCTGTTTTTCTATATTTGACTCACGTAATAACTCAATTGCTTGTTGTTTGTTCTCTCTAATTTTAGAGCGTATTTCAACAGGTTTCTCTAATCCTCGTCGAAAAGCACGTAACGTGTTGAAATATAAATCTTCTAATAGGTTACTCTTCCAGCTATTCCATAGGCTTTCATTTGTTGCCCTCATATCGGCAACAGTTAAGCAATATAGATAATTTAGATGGGCTTCATCTCGCACAATTTCCCCAAAAGTTTGGATAACATTATCATCAGATATATCACGACGTTGTGCAGTTACAGACATTAATAAATGATGCTCTACTAGCCATGAAACCATGCGGCTGTCATGGTTATTCATTTGATGTGATTGGCAAAAGTTGAGCGCATCTATCGCACCTAATTCTGAATGTTTACCACCACGGCCTTTTGCTATGTCATGAAAAATTCCTGATAAATATAAAACTTCAGGCTTACGAATTTTTTGCATGATTTTACTGCACAAGGGATATTTATGATTATGCTCTTTTTGACTAAATTGATATAAGTTTTTGACTACTCGATAACTGTGCTCATCTACTGAATAAGCATGGAAAAGGTCAAATTGCATTTGACCCACAATGTTGTGCCATAATGGTAAATAGGTTCCTATAATTCCATGCTTGTACATAAGATTAAATGCTAATCCTAGTCCTCTTGGGTGTTGCATAATGGCCATGAAAATTTTACGGCATTGTGCGTAATCAACTAGACCAGAAATTGAACGTCGGCGTGCATTTCGTAGAAGTCTTAATGTATGAGAATGTATACCTTTAATATTTGGTTCTTTGGCAATAATTAAAAACATACCGATAATTTTTGCGGGACTCATAAAAACTCTATCATTAGTGGTGTTAATTAATTTATCCACTAGTTCAAAGTCTTTATTGATGGTAATACCGTTTTTCTTTTTAGACTGATGTATTATTTCTTCTTCAAAGCGCTGTAGTAAAATTGTGTTTAGCTCACTTACGCGGGAAATAATTTGAAAAAATCGCTTCATCATCCGCTCTACTGGTGCTTTACCTTCATCACCAAACCCCATCATTTTGGCAACATCTGTTTGATAATCAAACAATAAACGGTTTTCATTGCGCTTAGCAACAAAATGGAGGGCAAATCGCATTCGCCATAAGTAATCTTGAGACTCTAATAGTTCAAAAAATTCGTTTGGGAATAGATAATTATGTTCAACCAATTCTTCAAATGAGTCGGCAAGAAAATGACGTTTTGCAACCCATGCAATAGTTTGAACATCTCTTAATCCACCGGGATTAGCTTTTAAATTTGGCTCTAAGGTGTATGCAGCCCCGTGATGTTGCTGATGGCGTTTTTCTTGTTCTTTACGTTTGGCAATAAAGAACTTTTCTGAAGTCCAAAAAACTTCTTCCTGTAATGATGATAGTAGTTGTTGGGTGAGAGCTTCAGTACCTGATATTTGACGCATTTCCATCAAGTTTGTTGCAACTGTTACATCATTTTTTGATTGTTTTAAACATTCAGTAATACACCTAACACTATGACCAATATCAAGCTTAATATCCCAAAGTTGGGTGATGAAACATGATATTTTTTCTTCTAAGTCAGTATCAATATTGTTTTGTGTAAGCAGTAATATATCAATATCAGAATGAGGATGTAACTCACCTCTACCATAACCACCAACGGCTATTAAACTAATTTGAAATTCATCTAAATGATGTTGGCACCATATTTTTCTTAATATGTTATCAACAAATGTAGAACGTGAGATTAGTAAATCATTAACTTCATGATCATTAAAAGCCTCTTTGAGCCACTCATTAAATTTATTAGTTAAAGCACAAATATCCTGACTGGATAAATAAGGAGATGTTATAGACAGTATCTCAATAATATTTTTAGGGATAATAGATTGAATGCTCAAAAGCGCCTCTTTAGTTTTGAAGGTAACGAGATAAAGCTTCATCTTTACGTAAAGTAAGTATCTCACAACCTGTTTTTGTAACAACAATGGTATGTTCCCATTGTGCTGATTTTTTACTGTCAACGGTGTAAACCGTCCAATTATCTTCTTTATCTAAAATGGTATTAGCACGGCCTAAATTAATCATAGGTTCAATGGTAAAACACATGCCTTCTTTCATTTTTGTTTTGTCGTTATTTTTATAATGCACAATTTGTGGTTCTTCGTGAAACTCTTTACCAATACCATGACCACAATAATCTTTAACAATAGAATATCGACCTGATTTTTTAATGAATTTTTGAATTGCAGCTCCAATTTCGCCAAAGGTAGCTCCAGGTTTTACTTTTTTAAGCCCTAAATATAAAGACTCTTGAGCTAAACGACATAATCGTCTATCTTCTGCTGAAACCTCACCTAAGGTAAACATTTGGCTAGTGTCACCATGAAAGCCATCTTTAATGACAGTAATATCTATATTTAAAATATCACCTTCTTTTAAAGAAGTATCATCAGGGATACCATGACAAACAACATGGTTGATAGAAGTGCAAATTGACTTTGGAAAACCATGATAATTCAATGGGGCTGAAATTGCCTGTTGTACTTTTTCAGTATATTCGGCACAAAGCGTATCTAGTTCATTTGTTGTAACACCAATTTTTACGTGAGGTGCTATCATTTCTAGTACATCAGCCGCTAGTTGGCCAGCAATGCGCATCTTTTCAATTTCTTCTTGGCTTTTAATTGTTATGGCCATGTTGTGATATTCTCTTTATTTATCTGAAGTTTAATTTCTACTCGTTCCCGCTGAATCGTATATTTTCAGGTGGGTTGGGTATATTTAGAATGTTGTTGAATTTCTATTTCCACCGCTTCAACAATGGCTTCTGGATCATGTAAATAAAAATTATGATTAAGAAGAATAAGGTTGTCATCAATTGCTAACAGTAATGCTGGGATTGCTTTTGTTGCAATTATTTCTTGTAAGGCAAAAATTTCATGTACTAATGTTTCAGCATCATTGGTTAGTTTATCATGTTTAAATATTTTTGCTGAAGGTGAAAGTTTTAATTCACTAATAATGTCAGCTAAGTTCTCTTTATTTAATAATGCATTGCCATGTATGAAATGTGCTTTTTGAAGAGCATTTAATAAAGGTAGCGCTAATGAAGGTGTTTTTATTTCGGCCCAAGCCATTATATTCGCTGCTAGTGTAGAGTCTTTATTTTCAGAAAGTGATTGGATATAATTTTGGCCAAATGTAACATTTGATAACTCTTTTACTTGATTGATCTCTTTTTTGGCTATACCACTTTCGCCATCATAATAGGCGTTGTGCCATAAATGAAGTGGTATATTGGGTAATGCTTTATTGATTGCATTAAGTAAAGGTGTTGCCGCATAACTCCATGGGCAATGAGTGTCATATAAAAAAAATAGTTCTGTAGCCATTGTTTCTTTAAAAATAAGAGAAAGATTAAGATAATTTTACAACGGCTAGCATAAATATCCCAGTAAGAATTTTAAAAATGGTAGTTAATGTTTATTTATCTACGAATTTTTAGGTGATTTTGATCTTTTGTGTATATTTTGCTCGATAAATCAAGCTAATTATGTTATAAAATGCGGCGCTAAATTTTTAGTTGTTGTTAAATGAATATTTTAATCGGTATTTTTTAGCGATGCTTGGTTTAGAACAAAATCGACCTTTCATCTTATTATGTTTAGGTTATTACTATAAATTCACATACATCTATCATAGATATACCGGGGTGCTCAGCTTAGTTTGTTAAGCAAAAGAGTCGTGTATATTGGGTGTATGAACGCTTAACCCCATTAAAGGAAAATAAAATGTCAAACGTTTCAATGCGCGATATGCTTAAAGCAGGTGTTCACTTCGGTCACAAAACTCGTTACTGGAATCCAAAAATGAAGCCTTTCATCTTTGGTGCTCGTGATAAAGTTCATATCATTAATTTAGAAAAAACAGTTCCTATGTTTAACGAAGCACTTGCTTTTATAAACAATGTTTCATCGAAAAAAGGTAAAATTTTATTTGTTGGTACTAAACGTGCGGCAAGTGATGCTATCAAAGATGCAGCAATTAAAAGTGATCAATTCTTTGTTAATCACCGTTGGTTAGGTGGTATGTTGACTAACTGGAAAACTGTTCGTCAATCAATTAAGCGCTTAAAAGATCTTGAAACTCAAAGTACTGATGGTACTTTTGAAGCATTAACGAAAAAAGAAGCGTTAATGCGTACTCGTGAGATGGAAAAACTTGATAAAAGCTTAGGTGGTATTAAAAACATGGGTGGATTACCTGACGTTTTATTTATCATTGATGCTGATCACGAACACATTGCAATTAAAGAAGCAAATAACTTAGGTATCCCAGTAATTTCTGTTGTTGATACTAACTCAAACCCAGACAATATCGATTATATTGTACCAGGTAATGATGATGCTATTCGTTCAGTATCTTTATACTGTAATGCTATTGCTGATGCTGCTTTAAGTGGTCGTGAAAAAAACATCGTTGTACAAGCTGAAAAAGATGGTTTTGTTGAAGCTGAATAATTTTTAAAAGTAATCTTTTATAAATAGCTAAGATCGATAAAAACGTTTTTATTGCATTTGCCACATAAACTAAAATATTTATGTGGCTCTTTATTAATATTTATTCCCAAAACTTTACTTTATATAAGTTATGGGGATAACTGAAAATTTGAGGAATTACCCATGACAGTTACAGCTGCAATGGTTAAAGAACTTCGTGAACGCACGGCTGTGGGCATGATGGATTGTAAAAAAGCATTAGTTGAAGCTAATGGCGATATGGAATTAGCCATTGAAAACATGCGTAAATCAGGTCAAGCAAAAGCAGCTAAAAAAGCTGGTCGTATTGCTGCTGAAGGTGTTATTTTAACAAAAGCTGAAAACGGTACAGCAACAATTGTTGAACTTAATTGTGAAACTGATTTTGTTGCTCGTGATGACAGCTTCAAAGCCTTTGGTCAACAATTGATTAATGCTGCTTTTGATACGAAAGCAACTGATATTGCAGCTTTGAATGCTGTTAGCTTAGGTGATGCAAGCGTTGAAGAAACACGTGCTAACTTAGTTAATAAAATTGGTGAAAACATGACTGTACGTCGTGTTGAAACAATTAAAGACGCTGAGAACATGGCATCTTATATTCACAATGGCAAAATTGGTGTTATTGTTGCGGTAAATGGTGGTGATGTAGAATTAGCTAAGCATATTGCTATGCATATTGCTGCAGCAAACCCTCAATATATTGATGCTGCTGATGTTCCTGCGGATGTTGTTGCTAAAGAAAAAGAAATTCAACTTGATATCGCAAAAGAAGAAAACTCTAAGTTAGATGATAAAAAGAAAAAACCAGTAGAATTAATCGAAAGAATTATTACTGGTCGTATGGCTAAGTTTACGGGTGAAATTAGCTTAACGGGTCAGGCTTTTATCATGGATACATCACAAAAAGTTAGCCAGTTGCTAAAAGAAAAATCAGCGACTGTTACTAATTTTATTCGCTTTGAAGTGGGTGAAGGTATCGAGAAAAAATCTGAAGATTTTGCTGCTGAAGTAGAAGCAACTATTGCGGCTACTAAAGGTTAATTCTTCCTATTTGAACGAATAACATCGTTGCAAGCGCTTTTTTACTTAGTTACATATAGTCATATGCGTCCAAGATAAAAAAGCTCATGCGCCTTGTTCTTCGTCCAACTAGTTAGAATTATAGATAAATACTGTAGGCGGGATTTTAATCGCGCTAGCAGAATATGAAAAACGTCTACAATGTAGGCGTTTTTTTGTTTTTATACTCGAGTTTTTTCAGTTTAGACTTTCGGTAGTTCGCTAAACGTATTAAAATAGCTTAATGTTTACTGTTCTATTTAGTTCTTTTAGTAAAAATAATCAATCGCTATTTATATCTATGATCGCTCTGTGATGATAAATATAATAACAATAATAGGAATATCTGCTTTATGCATACCCCAAAACCAATTTATCGTCGTATTCTTCTTAAACTTAGTGGTGAAGCCTTAATGGGTAATGAAGAATTTGGTATTGATCCTAAAGTTCTTGATAGAATGGCACAAGAAATTAAAGAGCTTGTTGAAATGGGCGTTCAAGTTGGTTTAGTTATTGGTGGTGGTAATTTATTTCGAGGCGCAGGTTTGGCCGAAGCAGGTATGAATCGTGTGGTTGGTGATCACATGGGAATGCTTGCAACGGTGATGAACGGTTTAGCAATGAGAGATGCTTTACATCGTGCCTTTGTCAATACTCGTTTAATGTCAGCTATTGATTTAGCTGGTGTCTGTGAACGATATAACTGGTCAAATGCCATTAGCTTACTTAAATCTGGCCGTGTGGTTATTTTCAGTGCAGGAACAGGTAATCCTTTTTTTACCACAGACTCAGCTGCATGTTTACGCGGTATTGAAATAGAAGCAGACGTAGTTTTAAAAGCAACAAAAGTTGATGGTATATATTCTGAAGATCCTGTTAAAAATCCCGATGCAAAATTATATAACAATTTAAGTTATGATGAAGTACTTGATAAAGAATTGAAAGTGATGGATCTTGCTGCATTTACTTTAGCAAGAGATCACAGTATGCCAATACGTGTATTCAATATGAATAAATCAGGTGCATTAAAAGATGTTGTGATGGGCGGAAAAGAAGGTACTATTATTACTCATGATCAAAGTTGCTTTGTTAGTGAATAAAATTTAGGCTCTAATAAATGTTTTAGGAAATTATTGTGATAAATGAAATAAAAGAAGATGCTAAAGAACGTATGGGAAAAAGTATTGAGTCGTTGAAAAATGGTCTTAATAAGATTAGAACGGGTAGAGCGCATGCTTCTTTACTTGATACTATTACGGTTGATTATTATGGTATGGAAACACCGCTAAGCCAAGTAGGTAATATTACAGTGCCAGATGCACGAAATATTTCAGTTACAGTGTTTGATAAAGGTATGATTGCCGCTGTTGAAAAAGCTATTATGAAATCTGATTTAGGCTTAAACCCTCAGTCAAATGGAACCTTAATTCGAATTCCACTACCGCCATTAACAGAAGAACGCCGTAAAGATTTAGTTAAAGTTGTTAGAGGCGAGGCTGAAGGCGGAAAAGTAGCTATTAGAAATATTCGTCGAGATGCAAACTCTGACTTCAAAAGCTTGTTAAAGGATAAAGATATCAGTGAAGATGAACATCATAAGGCAGAAGATGAAGTTCAAAAACTAACTGATATATACGTTAAGCAAGTAGATGAGATATTGCTTAAAAAAGAAGCTGAGTTAATGGAAATATAGTATTATACCAATCTCACTAAATATGTGATCATTTCTACTTGTTAAAATCACCAACTACTACGTTATTTATTTAATAATTAGAACAACTAGTTAATGAAATAAATGCCTTGTATTTGTCAATTTTCCCAGCGTATAAAATAGATCACCTAATTAATGAAACTGGTATTACTAGGGATGTTATAAGTGAATAGCGCTGAAATAGTTAATATAGAGGATAGAAGTATCCCTCAACACGTTGCTATTATAATGGATGGTAATGGTCGTTGGGCTCAACGACAAGGAAAAGGAAGAGTTGCAGGGCATAAAGCAGGTGTAGACTCAGTTCGTTCTGTTGTTACCAAAGCTAGGGAATTAGGGGTTAAAGCGCTAACCTTATTTGCTTTTAGTAGTGAAAATTGGCAAAGGCCAGAAAAAGAAGTTAGTGTTCTAATGGATTTGTTTATGTTTGTATTAACGAAAGAAGTTAAACGCTTACATAAGAATAATATTTGTTTCAAAACCATTGGTGATTTAAGTCGATTTTCTAAAAAGTTACAACAAAAAATTGCCGCATCTGAACAATTAACTAAAAATAATACCGGTTTGGTTTTATCAGTCGCTGTTAATTATGGTGGACGGTGGGATATTGCTAATGCAGCAAAGAAAATAGCGGCACAAGTGCTAAATAATGAGATGTTACTTGATGACATTAATGAAGAATCATTAAATGAATATACCTGTTTAGCGGATTTACCAACATTAGATTTACTCATTCGCACCGGTGGCGATGTTCGCATAAGTAATTTTTTATTGTGGCAAGCTGCTTATGCGGAATTTTATTTTTCTGATGTTCTATGGCCAGATTTCGATGAAGAACAATTTGAACAAGCGATCAATGTTTTTGATCAAAGAGAGCGCCGTTTTGGAAAAACAGGTGAGCAAGTACAACTTAAATAAAAAAATAATAAAAGGGTAACACTTGTTAATACAACGAATTATTACAGCACTGATTATAGCTCCAACAGCAATTGCAGCAATATTTTATTTGTCCCCAAACTACTTTGCTGCTTTATTGTTAATTATTATTTCTATTGGAGCCTGGGAATGGGGTCCTTTAATGAACTGTGCAAAGATAAGTAAACGCACTACTTATGTTCTGACTCATGTTTTCTTAATTAGTGCATTATGGTACATTCTGCCGCCGTTATCCCTATGGATATCTCCTGACACTCTGCAACAAAAAGCTATTTATATTCTATGGGTGGCTGTTGCTTGGTGGCTATTATCTGTGGTTTTAATTTTTTCTTATCCTAAATTCGGTACTCTTTGGACAAAGTATAGAATTATTCGAGGAACCTTTGGCTGGTTAACATTAGTGCCTACATGGCTTGCCTTTATGGTTTTACGTAACAGTCATTATTCCCTAGATCCTTTTCATGGTGCAGAGGTTATTATGTTTTTATTTCTGATGGTTTGGAGTGCAGATATAGGCGCTTATTTTTCAGGGAAAATGTTAGGAAAACATAAGCTTATGCCAAATGTAAGTCCAGGTAAAACAATTGAAGGTTTTCTGGGTGGGATGATTTTAGCTTGTGTGTTAATGATAGTGACAGGTAGTTATCTTCAGTGGTCGCAAGAACAACTACTTCATGCCGTTTTAGTGACAATTTTAATCACCATTGTTTCTGTTATTGGTGACCTAAATGAAAGTATGTTTAAACGTCAAGCTGGCGTAAAAGATAGTGGCAGTATCTTACCTGGGCATGGTGGTATTTTAGATAGAATTGACAGCTTAACTGCAACGACGCCTGTTTTTGCACTTTGTTATCTTTATTTTGGTTGGTAACATGGCTATAGCGTTTAAGCGTCATCTTTGTATTTTAGGTTCAACAGGGTCTATTGGTCTAAGTACCTTAGATGTTGTTCGTCTTCACCCTGAAAAATTTAATATTGTTAGTTTATCGGCAAATACAAATGTTGATTTGATGTACGAGCAGTGTTTAGAATTTAGACCTAAAGACGTTGTTTTAGTGTCAAAAAACCATGCAGAGCAACTTAACAATCGTTTGTTAGCAAATAATATAAAAAATATTAAGGTATGCTCTGGCGATAATGCGCTTATTTCTTTGGCTGAATCAGAAGATATAGATACAATAATGGCTGCGATTGTAGGTTCGTCAGGTTTAATACCAACACTTGCTGCGGTTAATAAAGGTAAAAGAGTATTGCTTGCAAATAAAGAGGCTTTAGTTACTTCAGGTGCTATTTTTATTGATGCAGTTAAAAAGTCAGGGGCTCAACTTTTACCAATAGACAGCGAACATAATGCAATTTTTCAATGCTTACCGGTACAAGAAAAAGATAAAATAGGGAATTGTGAGCTTGAAAAAAGTGGTATTAGTAAAATTTTACTTACGGGTTCAGGCGGCCCTTTTAGAACGTGGGATGAAGAAAATTTAGTTAATGTAACTCCAGAGCAGGCTTGTGCTCACCCTAATTGGGATATGGGGCGAAAAATTTCTGTTGATTCAGCAACTATGATGAATAAAGGGCTTGAGTTCATTGAGGCTAAATGGCTGTTTAATGTAGAGCCTGATGATATACAAGTAGTATTACATCCTCAAAGTACTATTCATTCTATGGTGCAATATAAAGATGGTTCAGTGATTGCCCAAATGGGAAACCCTGATATGCGCACTCCAATTGCTCATGCATTAGCGTATCCTTATAGAATTGATTCAGGTGTAAAAGCATTAGATTTTTTTAATACACCTGCCTTTGAGTTCCAATCAGTTGATTATAATAAATATCCCAATTTAAAGTTAGCTATAGATGCATGTAAAAGTGGTCAAGGTGCTTGTACAGCACTTAATGCGGCTAATGAAATTTCAGTTGCTGCTTTTTTAAACAAAAAAATAAAATTTACAGAAATATTTAAAATAAATGAAACTTCTGTGAAAAAATTTGTCTCAGAACAAGTAAGTAATATTAATGAGGTTATTTCCTTAGATAAGCAAGTAAGAGAATTTGCTCAATTATTAGTGTCAAGTTTTGACGTTAATAAGCTTGATACTAAGGAATACAATTAGCATGTTTGATTTTTTTTGGAATGCAGCTTCATTTGTTGTTGCACTAGGTATTTTAGTTACCGTACATGAATATGGTCACTTTTGGGTGGCCCGAAAAAATGGAGTGAAAGTACTTCGTTTTTCTGTTGGCTTTGGTAAAGTACTTTGGCGTAAAATAGGCGCTGATGGTACTGAATATGTTTTAGCGATGATCCCATTAGGTGGTTACGTTAAAATGTTAGATGATCGTGTTGATGATGTTTCAGAAAAAGATAAAGATAAAACATTTAATGCTAAATCGGTGTATCAGCGCATTGCTATTATTGGGGCTGGGCCTTTTGCTAATTTTATTTTTGCTATATTTGCTTTCTATTTAATGTTTTTAATAGGAATTCCTAGTATAAAACCAGTTATTGGTACTATTGTTCCTAACTCTATTTCAGCTGCTGCTCAAATACCAAGTGATGTAGAAATTGTTGAAGTTGCAGGTAAAGCAACATTTAACTGGCAAGATGTAAATTTGGCATTTATTGGCGAAATTGGTAGTGAAAGTATAAAAATCAAAACGAAAGCAGAAGACACTCAATATATCAGTAGTTTTGTATTGAACACTAAAGAATGGAAGTTTGCACCAGAAAAAATGTCAGCATTGACGAGTTTAGGTATAACACCATTTTTACCTAAAGTTTATAATGAACTAGCGAATATTGCTTCTGACAGTCCTGCAGATAAAGCTGGATTGAAAGTGAAAGACAAGTTAATTGCGCTTAATGGAAAAGTATTAAAGCAAGGTTGGAGTGATTTTTCAGAACAAATTAAAGGCTATCCTAATCAAGAAGTAACACTTTTGATAAAAAGGGCCGATACTGAAAAAAATATTATTGTTATTCCTGAAAGGGTAGAACGTAATGGTAATACAGTTGGTTACTTAGGTGTTTCTCCTAAGTTTGATCCTTGGCCGGAACAATATCAAATTCAACTAAAGTATGGGGTTATTGATGCTTTAGAGCAAAGTTTAATGCGAACATGGAACTTTGTTACATTAAGTTTTGATATGATAGGTAAATTAATTACGGGTGATGTTTCTGTTAAAAATTTAAGCGGACCTATTGCTATTGCGCAAGGTGCAGGAAATAGTGCGGGTCATGGAGTTGTATATTTTTTAGGCTTTTTAGCATTAATTAGTATAAATTTGGGAATAATTAACCTTTTACCGCTTCCTGTACTTGATGGCGGGCACTTACTCTATTATCTTATAGAGCTTTTAACAGGCAAGCCAGTTCCTGATAGTGTACAAGAAACAGGTTTTAAATTTGGAGCAATGGCATTATTAGCACTAATGAGCATTGCTTTGTTTAATGATTTTAGTAGAGTTTTGGGATAGTTGTTTTGATTTACCTGTAGGTAATTCAAGCGAATAATATATTTAAAGAAGTAATAAAGTTTATATTTATGATGATAAAAAAAATAGCCTTCGCATTTTTATTAAGTGCATTAGGAACGACAGTACAAGCTTCTGATAAATTTCAAGTGAAAGATATTGAAGTTAAAGGGTTACAAAGAGTAGCATTAGGTGCGGCTTTAACACATATTCCTTTTAATGTTGGTGATACATTAAACAAATTTAGAATTTCTCAATCTATAAAAGCATTGTATAAATCAGGCCACTTTAATGATATTCAAGTCTTTAGAGAAGGTGATCGTATTATCTACCTTGTAAAAGAGCGAGAAACGATCAGTGAAGTTACTTTTGAAGGTAACAGTGATCTTAAAGATGAGCAATTAGTTGAAAGCTTAAATGATAGTAATATTCGTGCAGGTGAAACCCTTGATCGCACTGTTATTTCTGGTATTGAAATGGGTTTAGAAGATTTTTACCATAGTGTTGGTAAATATAATGCCAATGTCACAGCTAAAATAACGCATCTGCCTCGTAATCGAGTTAATTTAGAATTTACATTTGTTGAAGGTGATGCTGCTTCCATTAAACAAATAAACATTATTGGTAATGAAGTTTTCACAGATGAAGAAGTTTTAGAACGAATAGAGTTAACTTTTGGTTCGCCATGGTGGGATTTTATGGCGCAAGATAGATATCAAAAACAAACACTTCAAGGTGATATGGAAACAATTAATAGCTATTATTTAGATCGTGGCTACTTACGTTTTAAAGTTGATTCTACTCAGGTATCAATGACCCCAGATAAACAAGCAGTATATATTGCTTTAAATGTGACAGAAGGTGAAACCTATACCGTTAATGAAGTTGATTTTGTTGGTGACATGGCGGGTTTTGAAAAAACTATTCGTGCAATTAACCCATTACAAAAGGGTGATTTGTATAATGGTGCAGAAGTCACTTATACCGAAGAAGTTATTAGTAAATTTTTAGGACGATTTGGTTATGCTTATCCTAAAGTTGTAACATCTCCTGACATTAATGATGAAGATAATACGGTTAAACTTATTATTTCGATTGACCCTGGTAAGCGTATTTATGTGAATCGTGTTAACTTTACTGGTAATCAAGTTACTGCAGATAGAGTTTTACGTCGTGAGATGAGACAATTTGAAGGTGCTTGGTTATCAAATAGTTTAGTAGAGCATTCTAAATCGCGCTTATCTCGCTTACCTTATATGGAAACGGTTGAATTTGAAATAACACCCATTCCTGGTGAAGATGATAATGTTGACGTTGATTTTACTGTAAAAGAGCAAGCTTCTGGATCGTTTACTGCTGGTATCGGCTATGGTTCACAAACAAGTTTAAGTTTAAATGCAGGAATACAGCAAAATAACTTCTTAGGCACAGGTAATAGTGTAGGTTTTAACGTTAATACCAATAGATATTCTCAAAGTGTGAGTGTTTCCTATACTGATCCATACTTCACTGTAGATGCAATATCTTTAGGCGGTCAACTTTACTACCAAGCATTCGATGCCGGTAATGCAAACCTGGTTGAATACAATAATAAAACATATGGCTTGGGTCTTAATTGGGGTTTTCCACTTAATGAATATATTCGCTTAAACTTTGGTGTTGGTTTTAAAAGTAATGAAATAACATCTTTAGAAACCTATGAACAAATACAAGATTTTTACGATTTACATTCAGATCCAGAAGATCCTGATGCCGCTTTAGCTTTTGAAAGTTTTGATTTTAATATTGGTATTTCTCGTTCGTCACTCAATCGAGGAACATTTCCTACGGCAGGTTCTCAGCAAACTTTAACGTATAAAATGACCACTCCAAATTCAGATGTTAATTATTTTAAAGTTAACTTAGATACAAAATTTTATTTTCCTATAACAAGAGATCAACGCTGGACGGTATTAACGCGTTTGCAACTAGGTTATGGTAATGGTTATGGAGAAGTGCGTGGTAATGACCAATTATTACCATTCTGGGAAAACTTTAGAGCAGGTGGCTCAGATACTTTAAGAGGGTTTGAAAATAATACCGTAGGCCCTCGTGCCGTATACCGTTATCCAACAACGGTTACAGGTACACCAAACCCTACAGGATCATCTGCTTGTTGTTTAGGTCCTGATCATGACTTTATTAATGTATCGTTACGTTCAGTTGGGGGGAATGCTATTGTATTAGCAGGGCTAGAACTAATTGTACCCACTCCTCTTTTAGATGAAAGCTTTGCTAATAGTGTACGTACAAGTATATTTATAGATGCGGGTAATGTATGGGATACTGAATTTAGCTTAAATAATTATAGTGATTTAGACCCTGTTGAATATAATAAGATTGAAGATTATTCTAATTTAAAAGGGTATCGTAGCTCCGCAGGTATTTCAGTACAGTGGCTATCGCCAATGGGGCCTATGATATTTAGCTTTGCTAAAGCATTGAAAAAAGGACATGATGATGATACATCTTTCTTTAGCTTCAATATTGGTCAAACCTTTTGATTTCAATGAATGAATTTTAAAATAACTTAAACATATAATTAGTAAAATAATAGAAAGAGGAAAAAACGTTGAATAAATTTATTAAATCTATCGTGTTAACTACAGCCGCTTCAGGTATGTTATTAGCCAGCTCAGCCATGGCAGCAGATCAAAAAATTGCTGTTGTTAATTTTCAAGAAGTGATGAGTAAAATCCCTCAATCAGCGGTAATAATGCAAGCTTTAGAAGCTGAATTTAAAGATGAAAAAGCAATTTTAATGCAACTTGAAAAAGATATTAAGTATTATCAAGAAAAGAAAGTTCGTGATGGCTCATTAATGAGTGCTAAGGAAAAAGAAGATTTAGACAAGCAAATTGGTACTTTATATCAAGAGTTTCAAGTAAAAGGTAAAGAATTTCAGCAAAGAGCAGGTAAGCGTCAAAACGAAGAAAACAATAAAGTTCTTGCTTTTATATCTCAAGCGGTAAGTGAAATATCGTCTAAAAAAGGTTTTGACATAGTACTTGAGCGTAAAGCCGTTGTATTTTTGAAACCAGAAATGAGTATTACAGCAGACGTTATAAAACTTGTTAGTAAACTTAAGTAATTTCTTCTATGAGCTACACACTTGCAGTTATCGCGGATAAAATTGGCGCAAAGATTCAGTACGTTGATAATCAAGCCGTATCCGTTAATGCTTCGACTGCTATTTCTTCTTTGGCTACGCTATCTGGAGCTAAACCAGGACAAATAGCGTTTCTTGCAAACAGTAAGTATCGGCATCAACTTGTTACAACTCAAGCAAGTGCCGTTATTATTTCAGCCAATGATTTAGCTGATTGTAAGGTTACGGCCTTAGTAATGGATAATCCCTATATGGGTTATGCTTTAACTGCAAAGTTATTAGACAATACTCCTGCTGTTGCTACTGGCATTCATCAAAGTGCAGTTATTGCCAGTGATGTCAGTTTAGGAGCTAATGTTAGTATTGGTGCTAATACGGTTGTTGAGTCAGGTGTTATTTTAGCTGATTATGTCAGTATTGGTGCCGGTTGCTTTATTGGAGAAAATGCTAAAATAGGTAAAGCTACAACCTTATGGTCAAATATTAGTATTTATCATCGAGTAGAAATTGGTCAACATTGTTTGATTCAGTCAAATACTGTGATTGGTTCAGATGGTTTTGGTTATGCACCTATATCAGGTGATGTGAAATGGCTTAAAATCCCTCAATTAGGTAGTGTCATCATTGGTAACAATGTTGAAATAGGTGCAAGTACCACCATTGATCGTGGCGCTTTAGAAAACACTGAGATTAAAGATGGTGTTATTTTAGATAATCAAATTCAAATTGCTCATAATGTTATTATTGGTGAAAATACAGCAATGGCAGCGTGTAGTGTTATTGCAGGTAGTACTATTATTGGAAAGTCTTGTACTATTGCTGGGCTTGTTGGTATTAATGGGCATATAAATATTGCAGATAATTGTACTTTTACAGGAATGGCTATGGTAACGAAGGATATCACTCAAAGTGGCGTATATTCTTCAGGAATGCCGGTTGCGCCTAATAAAGAATGGAATAAAACGAATGCACGAGTTAGGCGTCTTGACAGTTTAACTAAGCGTATTAAAGCATTAGAAACATTATTAACTAATCAGTCATAAAGAGTAGTTAATCAGTCATGAAAAGTAGCTCATCAGTTATAAAAAGGAATATTTTTTGGATACAGTAAAAAGGCCAATTGATCTTAAAGAAATCAAGTCATTAATACCACACCGCTATCCGATGTTATTAATTGATAAAGTTATCGATCATGAGCCAGGAAAATGGCTTCATGCGGTTAAGAACGTAACTATTAACGAGCCTGTTTTTAACGGACACTTTCCTGAAATGGCTATTTTTCCAGGTGTCTTTATTTTAGAAAGCTTAGCGCAAGCAACAGGTGTTTTAGGTTTTAAAAGTAGAGAAGGCAGAGATGACAATGAAATGTATCTTTTTGCTTCTATTGATAAAGCTCGTTTTAAAAAACCAGTAATTCCCGGTGATACTATGCATTTACATGTTGAACTTATAAAAGAACGACGTGGTATGTGGAAGTTTCATGGAGAAGCAAAAGTTGATGGCATAGTTGTTTGTAGTGCAGAGTTAATGTGTGCTCGTAGAGTTTTATAAACTATCTCAAAACAGTTCCACAAAACAAAAATATATTCGTGTAGGTAAAATATGATACATCCACAAGCTATTATTGAAACTGGTGCTGTTATTGGTAATAACGTTACGATTGGTCCTTGGACATATATAGCAAGTAACGTCGTTATTGGTGATGATTGTATCATTAGCTCTCATGTCGTTATCAATGGGCCAACACGAATAGGGAAAGGGAATCGTATTTTCCAATTTGCCAGTATCGGTGAAGATTGCCAAGACTTGAAATATGCTGGAGAATTAACGGAATTAATTATTGGAGATCACAACACTTTTCGTGAGTGTTGCACCATTCATCGAGGTACGATTCAAGATAATAGCTTAACTCAGATAGGTAATAATAATTTATTTATGGCCTATATTCATGTAGCACATGATTGTATGGTGGGAAATAACTGCATTTTCGCTAATAATGTTTCTATTGCAGGTCACGTGCATGTGGGTGACCATGTTATATTAGGTGGTATGTCAGGAGTTCATCAGTTTTGTCATATTGGCGATCATAGCTTTATTGCCGCTAACGCTCTAGTTCTAAAAGATGTTCCTGCTTATGTGATGGCGTCAGGTCATCCAATTAAGCCTTTTGGTTTAAACACTGAAGGGTTGAAGCGTAGAGGGTTTTCTTCAGAAACGATACTAATGATTAAAAGAGCATACAAAATTATTTATCGTAAAGGATTATCTGTTGATGAGGCACTGGCATCTATTGAAGAAGAAAATGAATCATCACTTGAATTACAAGTATTTACTGATTCTATAAAAAACTCTAGCCGAGGTATTATTCGTTAAATTTTTGTATGGCGGTGTAAATTGAATAGTAACTGGTATTATATTTAACTGACTAAATTAGTATTTTATAGTGACTCAACTCTTAAAACCTGAAAAATCAAATAAAGACAAGCCTGTTTTTGCCATTGTGGTTGGCGAACATTCAGGTGATACTTTAGGCGCAGGTTTAATCACCTCTTTAAAAAATCATTATCCAGATGCTATTTTTATAGGCATTGGTGGTCCAAAAATGCAGGCATTAGGTTTTGAAAGTTTGTTTGCAATGGATGAGTTGTCAGTAATGGGAATAGTTGAAGTTTTAGGACGAATCCGTCGTTTGCTTACTATTCGAAAGTCATTAACACAATACTTTATTCATCATAAACCAGCCGTCTTTATTGGTATAGATGCCCCTGATTTTAACCTTAATTTAGAAGAAAAATTAAAGCAGGCTGATATTAAAACAGCTCACTATGTAAGCCCTTCGGTTTGGGCTTGGCGTGAAAAACGTATTTTTAAAATAGCGAAAGCAACTGACATGGTGCTTTCGCTACTTCCTTTTGAAAAGCAGTTTTATGATAAACATCAAGTCCCCTGTACCTTTGTTGGCCATCCTTTAGCAGATGATATCCCACTTGTTAGTGATAAAAAACAAGCTCGTATTTCTTTAAATATTCCTTTAGATGTTAAAGTTTTAGCGTTAATGCCAGGAAGTAGAAGTGGTGAATTATCACGTTTATTGGCACCGTTTTTTGCAAGTGCAAATCAAC